>Ga0209006_10004805_pt1 | contig 12254 bp, 11 predicted proteins | sample JacPin_JW_Ref_O2_FD_188567 | JGI IMG/M metagenome (GOLD analysis project Ga0209006, IMG submission 188567) | Forest soil microbial communities from Algoma, Ontario, Canada - Jack Pine, Ontario site 1_JW_Ref_O2 (SPAdes) (version 2) | ecosystem: Environmental > Terrestrial > Soil > Boreal...
GGGAATGCCTGATGCGGGCGAATAAATCGAATAGACGATAAACCCGCCGCGTTGCGCGCGATCAAAAGCCTCTTGAAGATAGGGGTTATTGTATGGATCAGGCGAAAATCCGTCACCGAGAGGATCGATTCCGCTGGTGATCATCAATATTTCGCGACGATCTTGGGTCTCCGGCCATTTCTTCATCAACTCCGACAGTGATAAGTAGGGGCTCGTGAATCCCACTGAACGTGACCCCAGCGGCAAGCGCAAAGCTTTTTCCGCCAACGCGTGGTCTTTAGTTAGCTCTTGCACTGTGGCGACCGTGCCGTTGCGCATATAACCGACGCCGATCGCGGTCGTATCCGGTTGGTCTTCGATGAATTTTGCAATGCTTTTGAACTGCAAGCTCAGGCTGTCTCTGGAAGTGTCGTCAACTAAAATGAAGAGCTGCAATCCGGCGCGGTCTCCCTGCAACGGAAGCCAGCTTGTTACTGTGTCGCGCTTGTCGCGCTGATACACCTTTACGTCATCTGGCGCCACCGCGGGAACTTGTCCGTCGTGGCGCGCCTTCACCGTGACCACCATGCGAACCGGCACATCGCCGGATGATGAATCTGGTTTGCGTGCTGCGGCCAGAGCCGGCAGGGAAATCATGCCGAGAACCAGGCCAAATATCGCTGCGAGACATATCGCGGATTTTCGTATTAGGTTTTTTCCAACATTTTGAGTTGCCATCGTCTGATCCCTTTCTCTCTGAGTGTCTGAGAGTTTCAACTGGCGCTTGTTTCACTTTGCCAATGCTGCCAGCCGAATCAGGGCTTTCGCCCTTATATATAGGACGTGCAGTTGAGCATATTGGATGCGTGCGAGTTTCTCTGTAAGTGGGAGATTGTAAGCTACTTAGAAAAAGAACAGTCCGCGCGGTGATCTTCAAACCGCATTTCGCGGGATTCGAGCCATCGGGGCGAAATCGAATATAAGGGCTGCCTTCGGGACGCTTTTAAGTTGCATCGTTATGTCGGGATATGTAAGTCCCAAAGACCGTTTTTCCGTCAGCACCCCAGTTTAGTATTTGGCAGAACCGCGTGGTGTGCTTGGCGGAAAACACGTCAACGTATTCAATGATTCCCCAGATATACAAGCCTTGGCCTTTGCAAACTTTAATATCCTCCACCTGTTCGTCAGGAACGAAATCCTTAACAAAGCGGGTTATAGTCATTTTTTGGTGCGGACCAAGAACCAATCCCCCTTCTGTAAGAGGCGGAAGTGGGAAGGCAAAATCATCGGGCAAAGGGACCGGCAAGACGGATGCTTCGGCTACGAATCCTACCTTGTGTGCTGGAGTCGCACCAACGTTGAGCATACCTGTCGCAGCACCAAACTTAATGTTTTGAGGTCGCACTTGGAACGCAGCCGTTCCGACTTCCACGCCGAGATAGGCTCGCATCTGCATTTCTCCGCGCTTGCTAAACATAGCAGTGCTCTCTTGGGCTTGGGTGACACTCCTCTCGAAATGCCTCGCTACGTCTTCCATTGCCTTAGCCGCTCTGGCAGCCTCAGCGATGGAGTTTTTCATGTCTATGGACTGATCAGAGGCCGATTTGACAGTCTTCCGCAATTGTTTGGCTTGGTCACTAAAAACAAAAAGTTGCAAAACACCGACAAATGCCAAAATTAACGTAGCCAGAACAAGCCACAAAGTGAAGTTCACCAGCCGCCCCTCATTCGTCCTTTGTTGCTGGCGGTCTTTAACTTCTTGGGCGGATTCTACCTCTGTCTTTTCGGGTGGAAGTTGTTTGACGAAAATCGGCGACTCATGGGTGCCGCGGTCATTGGTACTAGCTGGCTGTTGGGTGCTGGAGGATTGTTTTTGCTGTGGGCTACGGGCTTTGAGTGTACTTGGAGACGGATTTTGTAATGTGGTAAGGAGAAAAGCAAAAGTCGTTAGATATCGCAATGTCAGACCCAACGTGCTCTCCATCGGCAGCCTCCCTGCAGCGGAGTATACGTCACGTCCTAAGCGGAACGCAGCCGTCTACGTTCGGGCGCACAAGATCACCGGCGACGGCAACCCAACACGGGCTATTATTCCGAACGTGACTGAAACGCCGAACACAGACGCCAAGACCCCGAGTCGAGCGGGCTATCTCCGACCCTTCATTCGATGGGTTGTCATCGGCGTGGTGCTGCTTTGGGCGCTGGCGGCGCTGACGCTGGTGGCTGCGCGGTGGATCGACCCGCCGACTACCGCGGTGCACATGCAGCGCCGCGTGCAGGCATGGATTCACGGCACGCCGTATCGCGAACGCTATGAATTCGTTCCGCTCAGCAAAATTTCTGTCGATCTTCAGCACGCCGTAATCGCGGCAGAGGACTCGCGCTTCTACCAGCACCATGGATTCGATTGGCACGAGATCCAAATCGATGCGGAAGAGGATTTGGAAGGCGAGCGCGTCCGCGGAGCTTCCACCATTACGCAGCAACTGGTGAAAAACTTGTTCTTCGGGACGGGCCGCTCGTTCCTTCGCAAGGGGGTTGAGGCCACGCTGGTGCCGGTGGCCGAACTCGTCCTCGGCAAACAGCGCATTCTGGAGATTTATCTCAACGTAGTCGAATGGGGTCCCGGTGTTTACGGCGCAGAGGCGGGGTCTCGCTACCATTACGAAACATCAGCGCGCAATATCGGCCGGCAACAGGCGGCAAGGCTCGCTGCAATTCTTCCCGCTCCCCTGAAGCGACGTCCCGAGCGCATGAGCAACTACAGCGCGATCATCCTGAAGCGCATGGCCCAAATGGGCTGGTAGCCAAATGGGTTGGTGATCGTGGCTGACATTTAATGAGTGGTGGGCGATTTGGCGCCAATATAGTGTCGCGCGGCTTCTTGAGAGCACCTAAATACGTTACCGGCGCGACCCTAGCGCTGGCCTTCTCGTTCAGCTACTTTTTCGGCGCGTCTTCCGATTTTCTTTAGGACTTCTTCCAGGCGGCGCTGTTCCTTGGGCGAGACATCCTGGAAAGCACGTTCGATGAGAGCGGCGTGTTGGCGGAAGATCGGAACGAATGCCCGGCGTCCCTTCTCCGTCAGCGCAACAGTGCGAACGCGGCGATCGCTCTCGTTTTCCACACGGCTGACCAAGCCCTTCCTGTAGAGTCGATCGACTGCCACGCTAACCGATCCGGGATTGAGGTTCACCTTTGGGCCAATCACGTTAACGGGCATAGGTCCTTTGTGCAGTAGAACTTCAAGGACCCGGAAATCCGATTCTCCCAAGCCCTCCGTGAGAATGGGGGCGAGAGCGAGATGACGGATCGCTCGTAACGCCTTTAGCATAACGAGCAAAGTGTGAGCCGCTTCCGGCATTTTTCCGCGCCTCATAAAAAATGAATCCCTCCCCAGTATACTCGACATCAGATATATCGACATCGATAGAAATGACATCGATGTTAATGGACCCTGAAGAGCGCACCACACTAAGGAACACTGGCGGAATAACGCGAAGCCGAGAGGAGGCGATTTATGCCAAATAGCATTTCGACCTTGCTTATACGGAACCTTCGAGATGTCTTCGGTGAAAACGATCCGGAGCGGAGGCGCGCAGCGATCGACGAACTCTACACCGAAGATGTCGTTTTCTACGATCCAAGCAAGGGTGCCTACCGTGGCCGCGACGAGATCGATCGCATCGCAGGCGCTATCAAGGCGACTCATCCCGACTTTAGCTATCAACCGATTGCCGAGCCCGAAGAGGTTGGCGATGGCGGACGAGTTCCGTGGGTCGCGGGCCGTTCTGGCGATGCGCCAGCCTACGCCGGAACGGATTTCATCATTGCCCGGGACGGCCGGATTGCTGCCATTTATCTCTTCTTCGACAAGCTACCGTGAGCTGGGCTTTGCCGTGCCACGGAACGACAGATCGATCTTGATAGAAGCAGCATCGATGTGAATGACCTCAAATCTGTGGCGACTTACTTAGTATCAATTTAAGTTCAACAAGTTCAACGAGCGGCAGGTGGCCGCACCGGAGGAAAAAATGAAAGTTCTGGTTACAGGTGCAACCGGCACGGTAGGCAGCGAGCTAGTCAAAGCGCTTCTTCAGCGCGGGGCGGATGTGCGCGCTTTCACACGCAAGCAGCCCAAGCCAGGTACATTTCCGAGCGCGGTGGAGAACGCTCTCGGCGACTTGACTGATCCGGTGTCAATAACGGAAGCGCTCAAGGGCGTGGACAAGTTGTTCCTGCTGATTGGCAATGTCCCCGACGAGCACACGCAAGCTCTCACCGCTTATGGCTTGGCGAAGAAGGCTGGTCTGAAGCATGTGACGTACCTCTCGGTCTTCAAGGCGGATCAGTTTCTCGAGGTGCCGCATTTCGGCGCGAAGTATGCGGTCGAGGAAGCGATTCGGTTAGGCGGGATGCCATATACGATTCTGCGGCCAGGGTACTTCGCGCAGAATGAGCGCCGGCTCAAGCCTGTGTTAACTGGACCCGGCGTATATCCGGTTCCCGCCGGGAACCAGGGCCTGGCTGTGGTGGACGTTCGCGACATTGCGGAGGCAGCCGCGATTTCGCTGACATCGGAAGGCCACGCAGGAAAGACGTACGAGCTGGTTTCGTCAGAGATGCTGAGTGGTCCGGGTGCGGCAGCCACGTGGTCGAAAGTGCTGGGCAAGAAAATCGCTTACGCCGGACACGGAGACTTCGATGCCTTTGAAGCCCAACTTAGGAGTACGGGGATGCCGAGTTGGGTCGCCTACGATCTTCGCGTCATGTTTCAGGGTTACGTCGAACGTGGACTAAGCAACACGGAGTACCAGACGGCGCGCTTTGCGGCCTTGCTCGGGCACCAGCCGAGAACGTACAGCAGCTTCGCTGAAGAACTAGCAAAAGAATGGGCTGCAGCGTGAGCGGCCCGGTTGGATAACAACTACAACCGGAAGGGAATCATGCGTTATCGCTGCTGTGGTTCCAATGATTTTGTTTTTATATTGTCGGTGCATTGATTTTAACTTCTCGGTTGACCTGCAAATACATGTGCGCGCTTTCGGGGCAAAAGGCAAGAGGTGCAGTTAAATGGCCACTTTCGCGGATAAATTCGTGCTGAACAATAAATTTCAGCAAATCTCCGCGCTTTCAAAATGCGCAGCAGCATTCGACGGGATGCGAATCAAGTGGAACTTTTTTCATCGCGTGTAATTTGTTCGAGGCGTAAGTAAATGTTTCGCCTTAGTACGCGAGAACCGATTCTGTACTTAGACGCGTTTCCATTCCGGGACGTTAGCCGCTGATTTCCCCGTAGCTGTGTGAATGTCAGAAACTTTCCAGGGGCCGTCCATAGCTGCATTTACTGCGCGTAGAAAGAACAAATTTAAATCGCGGGCACAAACGGAAAGGAAATTGCACGGTGAGGTTTGTACGCGGAAGTTAAAGGCAAAACAGAAGGGCAAGAAAAGCGCGTGTAACAGATCACATTTTAAGGGAGGTTACAAATATGCCTTTCGCAACGGAATTCACGATTCACCTGGACGATCAGCCGGGGAGCCTCGGAGAGGTTTGCCGGGCGCTGGCCGATCGCGATGTCAACATTGTCGGTTTTCAGGCGAACCCGGTGACGCAAGGAAGGAATTTGGTCCATATGGTGACTGACAATCGCAGCGCAACAAAAGCGGTTCTGGAAAATGGAGGGTTGAATTTTTCAGAGATGGAAGTGGCTCAAGTGAAGCTCCCGAATCGCGTCGGCGCGTTGGCGAAAGCTTCTTCGAAGCTCGCCGATGCCGGCATCAACATCGACTACGGTTATTACGGCATCGAGCCCACAACAAAGGCGCCGGTGCTGTTTCTGGGCGTCGCGGAAGTGGGCAAAGCAATGAAGATCTTGGACCAAGCCGCAAAGGTCGCAGGAGCTGGAGCAACTTAGACCTTGTTGAGCTTGCACGCGTGCACGATGGGTTACGTGTGCACGATGCGGAGCCGCGAGGAGTGGTGACTAGCGGCTCCGCTGGCGCAAGTTGATCCGGACTTTGCTTATTCCAGGGCCCTGGGAAGCGAGGCGCTGCCGTGCGAGGAATTCGCTTTCGCTGGTAGCCACTCCTGGGGAGATTCTGCGAGTCGCGGTCAGCTCGCTTTCACATTCCGCTTTAAGGTGTCTTACGCAGCGTAGCCTTATTACTAGCTTCGTGACCCAGCCTAGTGACTCCTCATCTAAATTTGCGGAGCACAAAATCTTAAGGAGCAACAAATGTCGAACGGAAACCAGATGTTACCAGTGAGAGAAGAAATCGCACGAAGAGCATACGAACTTTATGTGGCTCGCGGCGGGCAGAATGGCAGCGATGTGGACGATTGGTTGACCGCCGAGAGGGAAGTGCAAGAACAGTTGCCAAGACGCACCCTAATTGTGGAGGGAAGGGTTCAGTTTCCCAAAATGTTGTCTGAAGACAGCTCCCACAATTCCGCGTCGGAGAATCATGGAAGCTTCAGGCTGCCGCGGCAGTTCTTGACTTCTAACGCCGATTAACCCTTACGAGAATTTCATACGAATGATTTTGTAACGGCCGCCTTCACGCGGGCGTGTTTGGGTCGGGCGATCAAAGCGCCAGGTCTTTCCGCAATTGCGGTATAGATTGCGTTTGAACAAAAACAAAAACGCCGCCCTGAAGGGCGCCGCTACAACAGCTAACTTCCAAGATCCTTTTGCGGAGAGTTTTTTCCCACTAACAATTGCATCCCGTTGCGTTCGTTTTTCAGCGGCCTACTAGTTTCTGCAGCGATTCGGGATACCGCGCGCCTTGCACCGCAATCTTTGAGGTTGCGGTATCGAGCTCGCGGACCTCTGCGGGCGTGAGCTGTACGTTAACGGCGCCGATGTTTTCTTCCAGGCGATGGACCTTGGTGGTGCCGGGGATGGGAACGATCCACGGTTTTTGAGCCAGCAGCCATGCGAGCGCGATCTGCGCGGGCGTCACCTTTTTCTGTTGCGCGAATTTTTCCACCATATCGACCATGGCCTGGTTCGCTTTGCGGTTTTCGGGCGTGAAGCGCGGAACGATGTTGCGAAAGTCGTTCTTGTCGAATTGAGTGTCTGCGCTAATCTTGCCGGTTAGAAAACCTTTTCCCAGCGGGCTAAATGGAACGAATCCGATCCCGAGTTTTTCAAGCAACGGGATGACTTCCTTTTCAGGCTCTCTCCACCAAAGCGAATATTCGCTCTGAAGTGCCGTCACCGGTTGAACCGCGTGCGCGCGACGTATGCTCTCCACGCCGGCTTCCGAGAGACCGAAGTGTTTCACTTTGCCTTGCTGGATCAGATCTTTCACTGCTCCGGCGACATCTTCCATCGGAACATTTGGATCGACGCGGTGCTGGTAAAACAAGTCGATCACATCGGTCTTCAAGCGTTTCAGCGACGCATGGGCTACGTCCTTGATATGTTCGGGGCGACTGTCCACACCGCTCCAACGCGCACCATCAGGGTCAGGCTTGAAACCGAATTTCGTGGCGATCACCACCTGGTTGCGAACCGGGGCCAGCGCTTCGCCCACCAGTTCTTCATTGGTGAAAGGACCGTACACTTCGGCGGTGTCGAGGAACGTTACGCCGCGTTCGACAGCCGTACGAATCAGCGAGATCATCTCTTTCTTGTCCGCGGGCGGACCAAGACCGAAGCTCATTCCCATGCAGCCGAGTCCGATGGCCGACACTTCCAGACTTTTTCCAAGTTTGCGCTTTTGCATTATTTCTCCCTTTGGAACCATTTCTGTTATCCAAGACTAGTATCAATCGCCATGATAATCGCTATTCCGCTTCTTCCGATTGAAGATGTTCATAACTGGATTGTGGCACGGAATATGAACGTACGCAGCAAGTCGACTTACGGGGCCTGCGTTAGGTGGCTAAGCCTAGAGAAACAAGAGCTGGCCTGGACTCCCAATAGTCGAATAACCTTGGACTAGAATTTACTTTACCGGTTAGCGCGTAATCATCCATTGGCTTGCAGAGCTTCGCCGACCTTCCCGAGGAATTGCCTTGTGCCTTCGTATCTGCATATACTGTGCCCGCCATGCGTTATCGCGATCATCGGATCACGGTTGCGCTTTTCGTAACCCTTGCTGCGGCGCGAGTCTCTACCGGCCAAGAGGTGAGAATCGAAATTAAATCGTCGTGGGAGGGATTGGGCAAGCCGTCGCACGGGGAAATCGTAATATCTGGCAACCACGGAAAGTACACGTCCAACGGGCATCGAGTAGCGTCGCAAGCCGTTGACGCCCTATTCACCACGCTTGAAAAACCTGTCGCGGACAAACCCGAAATCAGCAATTGCGGGATCAACGAGCAGTGGCTTGCGGCCAACTTTGCCGCCGCTCTAGAGCAGTACACGCATCAAAAAATTAATTCGCTCTCGCCGAAACAAGTCGAATTGTTTAGAAGCAAGTTTGAGGATCCGCAGGCGGTACAAGAGGCGCTCGATCAATTGCTCAAACAGTGGCACACAGACGACGATCCAGAGATGTCGGTAAGTGTAAGTAGGGACGGAAAAATGTTCGGCGTCAAATCTGAATCTCAGAATCCATTTATGCTACCGTGGCACGGAACTGATCAGTCTCGCGGGGGGTACAACTGTCACATCGGTCAGGCGATTGCGGCGCTCCTGCCCAAGGGATTCCCCAACAGAGAGCGACTACTACCCGGCGCCGGGTTTCGGTGGGATCTGACCTCCCAAATAATGCAAACAATCGAACACGACTGGAACATGCTCGATACCGAGTACAAGGTCGGAGCGGCTGTTGCGCCGGTGTTTGAGCGTTTTCCTCCAATCGATTCCGCGCTAAGTTGTATCTCTTCCATAGATCTCGACAATTGCCGTTGGAATGCGAAACTGAATGATCCTGATTTGCCTATCAATTTCGTTATCGGCGTAAGCCTTTCGTATACCAACAGCGGTCACACGTACCGATTAGTCGGGACTGACGAGTTTCTGAAGAAAATTCCAGAGTATATTGCATTGGTGCAATCCGTTCCGTGGTTTTCGAAGTACTCGCAAGACCACCCGGCGACTACGATCGAACTTCGATTTGTTGGCGACCGTTCGCTAAGCCCCAAAGCTCTGGCGGCGCTTACCAAGGATCTCTCCGAGCACAATAAGTCAGAGTTAGCGGCTCGGGTTTCGAAGGATGCAATGGGCAGCGCGTTTCTGGAAATCAACTCCGGCTCTGGAATGTGGTCGAGGGCCGTTGTATTCCCCAATCGAGAGATATTGATATGGCACTTCCAAGGAAACCAGGTTCTGGGATTTGCCAGCAATGAATTTGAGTTCTGGGACTACCTCGGATGGAAAAGCACCGGCGCACTTGTCAATCCGAACGGGAGCTTGGAGAGATAGGAGTAATTTATGAAGCAAACGCGGAATTCGACGGGCTGGCTTCTCAGCGTGCTGCTCGTCACGACGGCACTCTTATCCTGTCACGATACGGGCTCGGCGAAGAGCGCACGCGGGCAATCAGAGACTTCCGCGCAAGGGGCACCGGGGCCGCCTCAACAGCTCAACCCGGAAGGGCAAGCGTCGCTGCGCGCCATCACTCAGGCGGGAAACCTTTCCGATCTGCGCTGGCCCGATTTCAGCGATTACCAACCGCTCGTTCAGAAGTTCTACGACTCGTACGGTGGTGCGTTGCCTTGGGTCAGAGGGATGCAGCCAACTCCGCAGGCGCGACAACTCATTGCGAGCCTGATGGACGCGGATCAAAAAGGGCTGTCCGCGGAGGATTACGACGGGCCGCGCTGGAACGACCGGCTGGCGAAGCTCAAACCTTCCGCTTCCAATCCGTCCGAAGCGGACGCGGTGCGATTCGACGCTGCGCTCACCGTTTGCGTGATGCGATATATCTCAGACCTTCACATCGGCAAAGTGAATCCCAAACATTTTGATTATGGTTTCAACGTGGACGTGAAGAAATACGATCTGCCGGATTTTCTGAAACAAGATATTGTGGATTCTCCCGACCTGGCAGGCGAGCTCGCGAAGGTGGAACCTCCTTATCCGGGGTACAAACGGACCATTCAGGCTCTTCAAACGTACATGCAGCTCGCAAAAAAAGATGAGGGCGCACAACTGCCCGCGCCGGCTACCACGAAGGGGGTTGCCCCTGGTGATTCCTACGCCGGTGTCCCGCGATTGACTCGCTTGCTTCGGCTAGTTGGCGATCTTCCGGCTGACGCAAGCCTTCCATCTGACGCAAGCAGGCCGGCCGACTCGACGGTTTATCAAGGGCCGCTGGTTGACGCGGTCAAGAATTTTCAGCGCCGGCATGGCCGGGATCCCGATGGCCGCCTTACCGCGCAGACCATAGCCGACATGAATGTGCCGCTCAGTACACTTGTGCGGCAAATGCAACTGACTCTCGAGCGCTGGCGCTGGTTGCCCGTCGGACTTCATGACGCGCCTCTGGTCGCCAACATTCCCGAATTTCGCGTTCGAGGCTACGACGAAAACTACAAGATCGCTTTGTCGATGAACGTGGTGGTGGGAAAGGCTTACGGCCACGACACTCCCGTGTTCAGCGATACCATGCAATACGTTATTTTCCGGCCCTACTGGAACGTTCCGTATTCCATCGCGAGAGGCGAGTTTTTCAAGCGCATCGAGCGCGATCCCGACTACCTGACGAAGAAGGGATTCGAGGTGGTGGACAACCGCCAGAACGTGGTTGCGTCCGGGCCGGTGTCGAGCGATGTGCTGGCGCAGCTTCGCGCAGGCAAACTATTCATCCGCCAAAATCCGGGGCCGAAAAACTCGCTCGGCCTGGTGAAATTTATATTTCCGAATAGCTACAACATCTACATGCACGACACGCCCGAGCAGGAATTCTTCTCGAAATCCCGGCGTGATTTCAGCCATGGCTGCATTCGACTGGAAAAACCGGCGGAAATGGCCGTCTGGGTACTGCGCGATAACCCGGGGAACTGGAACATGGAACGCGTCCGCGCAGCCATGAATGGAGCGCCGAACCAGCAGGTGAATCTCACGCACCCGATTCCAATCTTAATCGTTTACGGCACGGTGATCGTTTCCGAGGATGGGGTCGTGCACTTTTACGATGACATCTACGGCCAAGACGCAAAGCTTGAGGCCGTGCTCGACAAAGGTTATCCGTATCCGGTGCGTTAATCGCCGCTGAGCAGATTGGCAGGGCAGTCGAAACACCACTGGCGTACGCGGCCAGTGTCCACGTGAATGAAATCAGAATGAGGATAATAGCCCACGCCTCCGCGCCGCAGAGCGAGAGCCGCCTGGCGCAGTTTGAGCGTGTTGATTCCCGGCATGCGCAGATCGATCGCTTCCGCTTGAATGTGAAGGCTGTTCTTGGCCACTCCGGTGGTGTGCGCGCGAAGAGATTCGTTCGTTGACGGAGTGCGGTAGCCGCACACGATGTCTATCTCGCCTCCGGGATGGCCGATCGACAAGGTGAGATCGGAGAGGATGTCGTACAGGCGCGGGTCGAAATGGCGAACGTCGCTGGTCTGATGGTCGCGCAGAAAATAATCCAGCTTGGCGAGCGCGCTCGGAATGTATTGGTCCCCTCGGCGATAAACAATATCAATGCGCTCGGCGGTGTGCGTGTTGTAAAGCAGCAGGCGATGCTCTTCGGCATTTTGTGAAGATGATTGTTGAGAGGATGATCGCTGCGAGGATGCCTGTTGCGACGCTGATTGTCGAGAGGATGTCTCCCGAGAGTACACCTCGCTCGATCGAACGCGCGCGCCAATCGGCGCAATCAGCAGCATCGCCGCCATCAACATCGCCAGCTCACACGCGGCCACCAGACTCCGCAGTATCTTTTTCGTTTTCCGCACGTATTTCCTCTCCATCTAAATTTTAACACAGGCAATCGGCTGGCCGCCTTCTCGCGGGCGGAATTTGCTTAATCGCGTTTCCTCTTCGTTGACTTGTGTTCTGGCCCAACCTAAGATGCGCGTACATGTCCGCGACCGACTCGCTCATCGGCCAGACCATCTCGCATTACCGCATCGTGGAGAAACTCGGTGGCGGCGGTATGGGCGTGGTGTACAAGGCCGAGGACACGCGACTTCATCGTTTCGTGGCCCTGAAATTTCTTCCTCCTGAAGTAGCGCGCGATCCCCACGCATTGGCGCGCTTTCAACGCGAGGCGCAGGCGGCTTCCGCGCTGAATCATCCCAATATTTGCACGATCCACGATATCGGCGAACAGGACGGGCATTCGTTCATCGCCATGGAATTTCTGGAAGGAGTGACGCTG
>Ga0209006_10004806_pt1 | contig 12254 bp, 12 predicted proteins | sample JacPin_JW_Ref_O2_FD_188567 | JGI IMG/M metagenome (GOLD analysis project Ga0209006, IMG submission 188567) | Forest soil microbial communities from Algoma, Ontario, Canada - Jack Pine, Ontario site 1_JW_Ref_O2 (SPAdes) (version 2) | ecosystem: Environmental > Terrestrial > Soil > Boreal...
GAGCAGAAAAATGATGTCGGCGAGCGTGCGCTCCGATGCCGCCGCCACCACGTCGCCAGCGCTCGGACCCTGCGCCTCCATGCGCATGTCGAGCGGGCCGTCGAGACGGAACGAAAAGCCGCGCTCGGCCTGGTCGAGCTGCATCGACGAGACGCCGAGGTCGAGCACCACGCCGTCGGCCGCCGCGATGCCGAAGCTCGCCGCAACCTCGTCGAGCGCCGAGAAACAGCTCTCCGCCACCGTGAGCCGGCCGCCCATCGCATCGACCAGCCCGGCCGCCTGCGCGACCGCGCTCTGGTCGCGGTCGAGCGCCAGCACCTTGCAGTCGGCGGCCGCGAGGATCGCGCGCGCATAGCCGCCGGCGCCAAACGTGCCGTCGATGTAGAGGCCGCGGTCGCGGATGTTGAGATGCTCGACCACCGGCCGGACGAGCACGGGAATGTGGCGGGCCGGTCCGCCAGCGATCTCGGGGGTTCCGATGCCGCGGCCCGTCATCATTCCCGTGCCCCGTCGTCCGAGGCCGGACGCTCGGAGCCGAGACGTTTCGTCAGCGTGCGCACCGTCGCGGTGGCCTGCGCGAGATGCGCGCGGAAACGCTGCGGCTCCCAGATCTGGAACTTGTGGCCGAGCCCGACGAACGCCGCCGCGTCGGTGATCCCGGCATGCGACTTCAACTCGTCCGACAGCACCACCCGGCCTTCGCCGTCGACGTTCAAGGTCTCGCTCCGGCCGTAAAGCGCGACCTGGAATTCCTCCCGCTGGCCTGAGTAGGGCGGGAAGCGCGCGATCAGGCTCTCGATCTCGGCGAGCAGCGCATGGCCGCCCGCATCGACCGCCGGCTGATCGAGCGCCGGATAGCCAAAAAGCCCGACGAAACCGTCGCGGGCGAGCACCGAACGAAACGAAGCCGGGATCGAGACGCGCCCCTTGGCGTCGAGCCGCAGAACTGTGTTCGACACGAAGCGGTCCATACGCGCCCGCACTCCACGCCGACCGGGCGCCGAGCGGCACCCGCCACACGCAATCCGCATCCGAGTCGATGACACAGGCCGTGCCGGCCCAATCGACTGAGCTGATTGGATTTTTATGGGATACCATGGGAATAATTGGGCGTCAATGGAACGAACCCAGGCCGCCTTCCAACTATCGCTGCGGTAGATCAATGTGATTAACAGCCGTCAGCCTTAAGGAAGCGTTGCCGACGAACGCTGGAGCAGCCCGCGATGCGGATCGCGCTCATGACCGACATCCACGGCAACCGGGAGGCGCTCGCCGCCTGTCTCGACCATGCGGCGCAGAACGGCATCGACCGCTACGTCTTCCTCGGGGATTTCGCTGGCTACGGCGCCGATCCCGGCTGGGTGATCGACACCGCGATGGCGCAGGTCGAGCGCGGCGCGATCGCGATCCTCGGCAACCACGACGCCGCCGCGCTCACCGACAGCGCCGGCATGAACGAGGCCGCGGCCGACGCGATCGAGTGGACGCGCGCCCAGCTCAACGACCGCCAGCGCAACTTCATCGCCGGGCTGCCGCTGTTCGTCGAAGAAGCGGATCGCCTCTACGTCCACGCCAGCGCTTACGAGCCCGACCAGTGGCACTACGTGACCGAGCTGTACGGCGCCGCAAAGAGCCTGATGGCGACGCAGGCGCATCTGACCTTCTGCGGCCACACCCACGTGCCGGCGCTGTTTCACATGTCGCTCACCGGCAAGTTCGCGAGCTTCGATCCGGTCGAGCGGGTCGAGATCCCGCTGACCCCGCAGCGCCGCTGGCTCGCCGTGATCGGCTCGGTCGGCCAGCCGCGCGACCGCGATCCCGCCGCCTGCTACGCGGTGCTCGACGACGCGCGCTCCGTGCTCACCTATGTGCGGGTGCCTTACGACGTCGAAAGCGCGGCACGCAAAATCCTCGCCGCCGGGCTGCCGGTCATGCTGGCGGCGCGCCTGTTCGAAGGGTTTTGACCCGCGATGGACCCGCAGAACCTGGAAGCCGGCCAGGTCGTCGACGGCTTCGTGCTCGAGCAGGCGCTCGATCCCGGCGGCATGGCGAGCTTCTGGCGGGTGAGCCGGCCGGGCAGCACCATGCCGATGGTGATGAAGATCCCGCTCATGCGCCGCGGCGAGGACCCGCTCACCATCGTCGGCTTCGAGGCCGAGCAGATGATTCTCGCCCGCCTCACCGGCCCGCACGTGCCGAAATTCGTCGCCGCCGGCGATTTCGAGCGGCCCTACATCGTGATGGAGCTCGTCGCCGGCCGTTCGGTGCGCTCTTTGCTGGAGAAAACGCCGCTGCCCGCCGACGAGGTTGCGGCGATCGGGGCCAAGATCGCGTTCGCGCTGCACGACCTGCATCGCCAGCACGTCATCCATCTCGACCTCAAGCCGAGCAACGTGATCCTGCGCGACGACGGCGAGGCGGTGCTGATCGATTTCGGCCTGTCGCGCCACGAGCAGTTGCCCGACCTCGTCGCCGAGGAGTTCGACGACCCGGTCGGCACCGGGCCCTATGTGGCGCCCGAGCAGGTGCGGCGGGATCGCGGCGATCCGCGCAGCGACATTTTTGCACTCGGGGTGATGCTCTATTTCCTCGCCACCGGGTTGCGCCCGTTTGGCGAGCCGCAGCGCGCCGGCGAATGGCGCCGCCGGCTGTGGCGCGACCCCTACCCGCCGCGCCGCGTGAACGCCAAGATTCCGCCCTGGCTGCAGGAAATCATCATGCGCTGCCTCGCGGTCGATCCGGCCGAGCGCTACGCGACCGCGGCGCAGCTCGCGTTCGACCTGCAGCATCCCGATCAGGTGCTGCTCACGGCGCGCGCCGAGGCGCGCGAGCGCGATGGCCTGGTCACCGTCGCGCTGCGCTGGCTGCGCGCGCGCCGGCAAGGGCCGCTGCCGCGCCGCTCGGTCGCCGGGCTGCTCGCGCGCGCCCCCATCATCATGGTGGCGATCGATCTTTCGCCCGACGCCGAAGGCCTGCGTGGCGCGCTCGCGGTCGCGGTGCGGCGCGTGCTCGCGACCGAGCCCAACGCCCGCCTCGCCTGCGTCAACGTGCTCAAGGTCTCGCGCATCGCGATCGATACCGATGTCGACGCGCAGGGGCGCAATCTGCACCTGCAGCGTCTCGTCGCGCTCAAGCACTGGGCGCGCGCGCTGCCCCCCGCGGTCGAGAAGATCACCTATCACGTGATCGAGTCGGTCGACATCGCCGACGCCCTCGTCGACTATGCGCGCAACAACCGCATCGACCATGTCGTCGTCGGCGCGCGCGGCTCCTCGCCGCTGCGCCGCCTGCTCGGCAGCGTCTCCGCCAAGGTCGTGGCCGAGGCGCCCTGCACCGTCACGGTGGTGCGCACCCGCGAGGGGGACGCCACATAAATCAAGCGCTGCGGCTCTTGCGCCCCTCTTCCCTCTCCCCGAAGGGGAGAGGGTGGCGAGCGAAGCGAGCCGGGTGAGGGGCGCTCGGAGCTTAAATTCTGGCACTGAGAGCCCCTCACCCCGGCCCTCTCCCCTTCGGGGAGAGGGAGCGCAGGCGCCGTGCTAAATTACCCGCATGAGCTTCCCGCCCGATTCGCCGCTCGCCGATGAAATCCGACCCTCCCCCAATCACCAGCCGCGCCGGGGCGTCGCACGGCCGGATATTCTGTTGCTGCACTACACCGGGATGGCGACGACGCAAGCGGCGCTCGAGCGGCTGTGCGACCCGGGCCCGCAAGTATCCTCGCATTATCTCGTGTTCGAGGATGGACGCATCTTTCAGCTGGTGCCGGAAGCGCGCCGCGCCTACCACGCGGGCGCGTCGCACTGGGAAGGGTCGACCGACATCAACTCGCGCTCGGTCGGCATCGAAATCGGCAACCAGGGCCACGACTGGGGTTGTCCGCCTTTTCCCGACGCGCAGATCGAGCGCGTGATTGCGCTGTGCCGCGACATCGTCGCGCGCTGGTCGATTGCGCCGTGGCGGGTTTTGGCGCACTCGGACATCGCCCCCAACCGCAAGCGCGATCCGGGCGAGGTGTTTCCGTGGCGTGCTCTGGCCGCCGCGGGCGTCGGCGCCTTCGTCGAGCCCGAGCCGATCGTGCGCGGCGGCGCGCTGTGCCCAGGCGACCATGGCGAGGCGGTCGCGCGCCTGCAGCGCATGCTCGTCGACTACGGCTACGGCATCACGGCGAGCGGCCACTACGACGCGGCGACGCACGAGATCGTCACCGCCTTCCAGCGCCATTTCCGCCCCGCGCGCGTCGACGGCATCGCCGACCTCTCGACCGTGCGTACCCTGGAACGGCTTGCCGAGACGAAGGCGCGCTCAACGCTTTAGGCGTGCTCTTCGATGACGCTCGCGCGCACGTCATCCTCGATCAGGCGCCAGATGCGATCGACGTAGCGCACGAATTCGGGCGTGCGTTTGATGTCCAGCTCGCGTGGCCGCGCCAGCGTGACGTCCACGCTGTCCTGCACGCGGCCGGGCCGGCGCGCGAACACCAGCACGCGATCGGACAGAAACACCGCCTCGTCGATCTGGTGGGTGACGAACAGCACGGTCTTGCGGCCCTGCTCCCAGATGCGCAGCAGCTCCGTCTGCATGATCTCGCGCGTCTGCGCGTCGAGCGCCGAGAACGGCTCGTCCATCAGCAGGATATCCGGATCGATCGCGAGCGCGCGCGCGAGGTTGACGCGCTGGCGCATGCCGCCCGAGAGCTGGCGCGGGTAGTAGCTCTCGAAGCCGGCGAGGCCGACGAGCTTGAGCAGCTCGAGCGTGCGCCGGCGCGCGGCGGGGCCGGCGCTTCCGGCGACCTCGGGCCCGATCATGGCGTTGCCCAGCACCGTGCGCCACGGCAGCAGGCTGTCGTTCTGGAAAACGAAGCCGCGGTCGTGGCCCGGCCTGCTCACCAGGCGGCCGTCGATCAGCACGCGCCCCGAGGTCGCCTGCTCGAGCCCGGCGACGATGCGAAGAAACGTCGTCTTGCCGCAGCCGCTCGGCCCGACCAGCGAGATGAACTCACCCGGGGCGACCGCGAGGTCTATCCCGCGCAGCGCCTCGAGCGCATCGAACCGCTTGTCGAGCGCCGTGACGGCGAGCTTCGCGGTGTCTTTTTTGAGCATGATCTTTTCCGAAAACCGGTCCCCACCCCGGGGCAAGCCCGGGGCAGGCTTTTTAGGGATCATGCTTTCAGTCCCGCGTCCATGGCACGAGCCTGCTTTCCAGCCAGCCGAAACCCGCCGTCATGGCGATGCCGGCGGCGGCGAGCACCACCACGCCGGCAAACAGCTCGGGCATGTTGAACGCGTCGGCCGACTGGCTGATCAGGCGTCCGAGCCCGGCGCGCGAGCCGAACAGCTCGGCGACGACGACCGCGATCAGGCCGCGGCCGATGCCGAGCTTGAGCCCGGCGAGGATGAACGGCGTCGCCGAAGGCAGCGAGACCTTGAGGAAGATCTGGCGCGGCGTCGCGCCGAAGCTGCGCAGCATCTCGACGAGGCGCGGGCTCGTGGTGCGCAGGCCGGCCTCGGTGTTGATCGTGACCGGGAACAGCACGAGGGTGATCACCACCAGCACCTTCGACGCGATGCCGATGCCGAACCAGAGAATGAACAGGGGCGCGAGCGCGATGGTCGGCGTCGCATAGAGCCCGGACACCCACGGCTGCGTGACCTGCTTGGCGAGCACGCTGCTCGCCATCGCGAGCCCGAGCGCGATGCCGATCAGGCTCGCGATCACGTAGCCGATGATGAACTCGAGCCCGCTGACCGCCATGTGGTGCCCCAGCTCGCCGCTCGCGGCGAGCGACACCACTGCCGCGAAAATCTGCGACGGCGCGGCGAGAAACAGCGGATTGGCGACGACGAAGCGGCTGATGACCTCCCACAGCGCGAGGCCGCAGGCGACGGAAACGAGGCCGGCGAGATGAGTGCGGCGCAATGCCGCCCCGACCCTCCGCGCCGCGGCGCGGGGCGGCGCTGTCTTCTCCTCGATGCCGGTCGCCGCCATGGTCATTCGGTGAGCTGGGTTCCGGGCAGGACCAGGCGCTCGACCTCCAGATGCTGGATGTCGCCCAGGCCGACCAGCGCATCGACCAGCGCGCCCAGCCGCTTGCGCGACACGCGCCCGGTGGTTTCGAAGACGTGGCCCTTGCGGAAGAAGTCGTAGGACTTCTCGACCTCGTCCGGTTTCAGCCCGCTCACCGCGACCATGATCTGCACCGCCTCGGCGCGGTTGTGGTCGTCCTCGAACCAGGCGATCGCCTTGTTGTGCGCCGCCAGCATCCGCGCCAGCTCGGCCGGATGCGCCTTGGCCCAGGCGAGGTTCACGACCGAGCCCGAGAAGGGCAGCTCGGGCGAGTAGTCGACGCTGAGCGCGAGCTCGTTGTAGCCGCGCGCCATCGCCTGGAAATTGAACGGCGGCAGGATGATCGCGGCGTCGACCGCGCCGGCGAGCAGCGCCTGCGCCCGCGCCGAGGTCGCGCCGGCAAAGACCATGTCGAACTCGCCCGGCTTGACGCCGTTCGGCGCCAGCATGCGCTCCACGTAGATCCGGGTGATGTCCTTGGGTCCGCCGACCGAGATGACCTTGCCCTTGAGATCCTTGACCGCCTTGATCTCCGGCTTCGCCACCAGCGCGTAGGGCGGCGACTGCGCCTCGAGCCGGACGATCGCGATCGGCGCGCCCTTGTCGATCGCGCGGATCGGATCGACCAGCCCGGTCGACACCGTCATGTCGAGCGAGCCGGAGGTGAGCTGCTGGATCACCTGGGCGCTCGACTGGACGTAGATGAGGTCGATCTTGAGATCCACGTCGGCGAAGAAGCCCTTCTTGATCCCGATGAACATCGGCCACAGGTTGGCCGACGCGGAGCCCACCGTGCCGACCACCACGGTCTCGGCCGCGCTTGCAGCGGCCGCCGGCGCGGCCAGCGCCAGCGCCGCGATCGCCCAACGAAGATGCTTGACGACAGTCATGGCCCGTCTCCTCAATCGATGACCTTGCTCAACCCCGGCGCCAGCAACCGGTCGACCGCGAAATCGGCCGGAACGTCGCCGAGCTGCTTCAAGGCGTCGACGACCTTGCCGAGCTGCGCGCGCGAGATCGTCCCGCTCGGCTCGAGAAAGCCGCCCTTGATCAGGAAATCATAGCTCTTCGCCACGTCCTCGGCCTTGAGCTTGCTGACCGACACCATCATGTCGATCGCCTCGGTGCGATTGGCCGGATCGGCAAGCCAGGCGATCGACTTCGTGTAGACGGCAAGGAAACTTGCGATCGCCGCCGGGTGGCGCGCCGCCCAGTCGCGGTTGATCGACACGCCCGAGAACGGCATGTCGACCACGTCGGCGGTGCGCCCGAGGTTGGTGAAGCCGGCCGCTTCGGCGTGGAAATTGTAGGGCGCGGTGAGCAGCGCGGCGTCCGCGGCGCCCGATTGCAGCGCGGCGAGCCGCGCCGAGGTCGCGCCGGCGAAGATCAGGTCGACGTCGCCGGGCGCGACGCCGGCGGTCGCGAGCATGCGCTCGAAGAAGATGCGGGTGATGTCCTTGGCGCCGCCGACCGAGACGATCTTGCCCCTGAGATCCTGGATGCGCCTGATCGCGGGCTTCGCCAGCAGCATATAGGGCGGCCGCTGCATCTCGATGCGGACGATGGCGAGCGGCACGCCCTTCTCGATCGCGCGGATCGGATCGACGAGGCCGCTGCCCACGCTCGCGTTCACGGCATCGACCGCAAGCTGCTGGATCACGCCCGCATTGGCCTGCACGAAGACGAGGTCGATCTTGATGCCCTCGGCGGCGAAGAAGCCCTTGCGCTCGCCGACCGTCACCGGCCACAGGTTGGCCGACGCCGAGCCGACCGATCCCACCACGACGGTCTCGATCGCGCCGGCGCGCGCGGCAATCAGCGCGCCGAAGAAGATGGCGGCCGCAAATCGCATCGCTCGGAGCGGTCGCCTCATCGCGTTCCTCAGGTTTTCGCCTGCGCGCTCGCTTGCGCGACGAAATGCTCGGCGATCTCGCTGCCGGTCGCGCGCCACACGCCGGCGTGGCTGCAGATGTAGTCGAGCGCCGCGTCGAGCGCGCCGATCCGGTGCGGCACGCCGCTGATGTAGGGATGCAGCGCGATCGACATCACGCGCCCCGACTCCGCGCCCTCGCGGTAGAGCACGTCGAAGGTGCGGCAGATGATGTCGCGGAATCCGTCCGGCGAGACCAGCATGCGCTCGTACGCCGGCTTGTCGTTGCACTGCTGCGGATAGGGAACCGAGACGATCCATTTCCTGTCGTCGAGCGTCATGAAATAGGGCTGGTCGTCGTTGCACCAGTCGCACTGGTAGAGGCAGCCCTGGGCCGCGAGGAGATCGAGCGTGTCCCAGGTCTGCTGCAGGCCGGAGCTGAGCCAGCCCTTCACGGGCGCGCCGGTCGCGCGCGCGATCGTCTCGAACGTGCGGCGGATGATGTTCGCCTCCTCGCCGGGCGGCGCCTCGTTGAGCCGGCGCGTGTTGCTCTCGTTGTGCCCCATCCACTCCCATTTGCGCTTGTTGCCTTCTTCGATGATGATCGGATGGGCGTCGCAGAGATTGGCGTTGAGCGCGACGGTGGCGCGGATGTCGTAGCGGTCGAGCACCTCCATCAGCCGCCACACGCCGATGCGGTTGCCGTAGTCGCGGTCCGACCACATGACCACGTCGGGGATCTTGCCGGCCGCCCCGTAGCCACCCGGGCGCTCCTGCAGCGAGAAGAACTCGATGTTGGGGATGACCCAGAGCGCGACGCGCTCGCCGTTCGGCCAGGTCAGGCGCGGGCGCCGGATGATCGGCGAATAGTCGAACGGGCCGTAGTCGCGCGGTTTCATTATTTCTTCCTCGGCGTCCTCGTCTCAGCTCGCCTTGCGCACCGCGATCCCGCCGAGATGAGCCAGAACCTCGTCCAGCTTGATCACGTCGGCGTACTTGTGGTGCAGGTCGAACAGATTGACCTTGTGCGAGAGCAGGCTGCGGTCGAAACAGCATTCCTCGACCAGCACCACGTGGAAGCCGTGCGAGTAGGCGTCGACCGCGGAGGCGCGCACGCAGCCCGACGTGCTCTCGCCGCAGATGATGAGGGTGCGCACGCCGAGCTGGGTCAGGTGCGCGGCGAGCGGCGTGCCGTAGAAGATGCTGGCGCGCTGCTTGGTGATGACGACGTCGCCCGGCTGCGGCTTGAAATCGGCGCGGATGGCGTAGAGCGATGGGTCGGTGGGGACCTTGCGCCGCTTGGTCGCCGTCACCGCGCTCGGCAGCGAGTCGGCGCGCGTGTCCATGGTCGAATAGAACACCGGCAGGCCGGCCGCGCGCGCGGCGGCGAACAGGCGCCGGGTCGGCTCGATCGCCGCATGCGCGTGCTCGCCGCACGAGCTCGGAAAGACCTTGGCGAGCTCGGCAACCGGCTTCGCGCCGCCCTGGTACGACAACTCGTACAGATCGATCGCGATCAGCGCCGGCGATGCGCCGACGAAGGTCTTGCGCTCATAATGCGCGTAGATCTCGAGCACATCCGGCGGAACGATATCCTTCCAGCAGTGATCCTCGAAATCGCTCGCCATTTGATTGTGCTCCGCACCCGTTGCGATCATCGCAGCCTCGGCCCGAGGCAGCAAATTCCATTCCATTTTTGATCTGAGCCGTTCTGCGGCGCGCTTTCAATAGCGTCGGACAATAGCAGCCGCCGCGGGCCCGCCCTTGACGCCACGCGCCGCCGCCCCCATTGCTGTCCCGTCAGTCGGCCGGACGGCCGCTCCGGCAAGGACCGAAAGGTCGCCGGGGAGGAAAGTCCGGGCTCCATGGACATGCGGTGCCGGATAACGTCCGGCGAGAGAAATCCGCGCAAGCGGAAGAATCTCAGGGAAAGTGCCACAGAAAACGAACCGCCGATCCTCTCCCTCGGGAGGCGAGCGGCAAGGGTGAAAAGGTGCGGTAAGAGCGCACCGCGTTGCGGGCAACCGCAGCGGCAGGGTAAACCCCACCGGGAGCAAAACCGAATAGGGACGGCGCGGGGCCTCGTTGGCGCAAGCCGGAGGGGTCGCGGGATCTGTGTCCGGATCCGGTCGTCCGGGTAGGTTGCCGGAGGCGCCGGGCAACCGGCGTCCCAGAGGAATGGTCGTCACGCGGCGGGGCTTGCTCCGCCGCCTTACAGAACCCGGCTTACAGGCCGGCTGATACGTGAAGGGGGCTCGGCGGCAAAACCGCCGGGCCCCCGCCAGTTTGGGCGCTCGCTTGGCTTCCACTCGGCGTCGTTAGCGACGAATAGCGGGGATAGATTGAGTTCCGCTTGCATTCTCGGCGCGAGCGGGGCATGGCAGTAAGTGCAGAGTGACATTCGCGCGTCCGGTGCATCGCTTCGGGCGCGCTTTGCATTTCAAACGCGCAAGGTCGCCGCAAAGGACGTGATGTCGTCGTTGTGCGCGTTCGCCGATTGTTGCGACGGCAGAAACAGGGAGCTGGGAATGCGCCCGCCCGAAACAGGGAGCACTCCAGGGATATTGGCTTTGTTCTGCTCGGCCGCAAAAACGGTTGCATCGAGCTCGATATTGCAAGCGCTGATCGTGTTGAAGGACAGATCCTTCACCGCGTCGCGTCGCTCCGGCGGCGCAACTCGTCGCCACCTGGGTTTTTCATTGTTTCCATTGTTGTTTTTTCATTGATACCCATTGTTCTTGCGCCAACGGCTTTTCTCCCGCCTGCACAATGACTTGCATTGTAATTGGCGCGCATTTTCCATTGCAGATCGATTGTATTTTATTTCTGCAATGCGCCAAATCCGATGGACAGTGGAACTGCGCCCTGACGACGGCGCTACGCCGCGTCTGCCGTCAGCACACGTCCCTTCGTCTCCGGCAGCAGCAGCGCCGCAATGATGAGAATCCCGTAGGCGATCGCCGCGAACACGCCGATCGATTGTCCGAGCGGCAGGCTCTTGCTGAGCAGTCCCACGAGCCACGGATTGAGCGCCGCAATGCCGCGGCCGAAGTTGTAGCTAAAGCCCTGTCCCGATCCGCGCATGCGGGTGGGAAACAGCTCGGTCAGGAACGGGCCCATGCCGGAAAAGATGCCGGAGGCGAAGAAGCCGAGCGGGAAGCCGAGAAACAGCATCGCGGTGTCGTTGACCGGCACCTGGGTGTAGACGATCACGGTCACCAGCGAGCACGCCGCGAACAGGATGAAGTTCGCGCGGCGGCCGATGCGGTCGGCGAGCCAGGCGCTCACCCAGTAGCCGATCAGCGAGCCGACGATGATCACCGCGAGATAGCCGCCGGTGCCGAGCACCGTGAGCTTGCGCTCGGTGCGCAAAAAGGTCGGCAGCCAGGTCGTGATCGCGTAGTAGCCGCCCTGCGCCCCGGTCGCGAGCAGCGCGGTCAGCAGCGTGATGCGCAGCATGGCGGGCGAGAAGATCTCGAGAAAGTCCGCCCCCGCGCCGGCGGCCGCGAGATTGCGCTGCGTCGCTGTGAACACCGGCGGCTCGTCGACGAAGCGGCGCACGAAGAAGACGAGGATCGCCGGCGTGACGCCGATCCAGAACAGCACGCGCCAGGCGACGGTGGCGGACAGCACGGAAAACAATACGGTCGCGAGCAGCGCCGCGATGCCCCAGCCGACCGCCCATCCGCTCTGCATCGCGCCGACCGCCTTGCCGCGGTGCTCCGGCCGGATCATCTCGCCGATCAGCACGGCCGCCGCCGCCCACTCGCCACCGAAGCCAAAGCCCATGAGGGCGCGAAAAACGAAGAGCTGCGCATAGCTCTGGGCGAAACCGCACAGCAGGGTGAAGACCGCAAACCAGCCGACCGTGATCTGCAGCGTGCGCACGCGGCCGAAGCGGTCGGACAGCGCGCCCGCGAGCCAGCCGCCGAACGCCGAGGTGAGCAGCGTCACGGTGCCGATCAGCCCGGCATCCGCATTGGTGATCGCGAAGGCGACGAGGATCGCGGGAATCGCGAAGCTGAACATCTGCACGTCCATGGCGTCGAGGATCCAGCCGCCGACGCAGGCCCAGAACGCGTTGCGCTCGCGCGGCTTCATCTCCGCGTACCAGGCCAGCGGATGATGCTCGCCGCGCGCGGCTTCCATTTGCATCGTCATGTTCCCCTCGCTCTCTCTTTACCCTCCCCTGCAGGGGGAGGGCGATCGCATCTGATTTTTGGCACTGCGCCTGCGCTCCCTCTCCCCGCTCTTGCCGGGAGAGGGTTGGGGTGAGGGGCGCTGAGTCGCCGCGAGACACTTGGTTGGCAACGACTCGCGG
>Ga0209006_10004807_pt1 | contig 12253 bp, 6 predicted proteins | sample JacPin_JW_Ref_O2_FD_188567 | JGI IMG/M metagenome (GOLD analysis project Ga0209006, IMG submission 188567) | Forest soil microbial communities from Algoma, Ontario, Canada - Jack Pine, Ontario site 1_JW_Ref_O2 (SPAdes) (version 2) | ecosystem: Environmental > Terrestrial > Soil > Boreal...
GCTCGCTATTTTGCGAAATTTGCAGCTTCACAGCGCACATAGTTAGTCCGTAATTTGTGTAGCCCGAGCCCAAGCACTCGGTTAGGGCGTTCTGGGTAGTGTCCTCCCAATGAATAGCAGTTTTCCCATCCTTGCCACAGCCCGTGTATGGCGCAGGATCGCTGTTCGTAACCTGTGGACTTGGAAGAGCGGCACGAAATGAAATCGCGTGGTGGCTTTTTACTCAATGCTTTTATACTTGTCAATAAGCCGTTGCGATATATTCATAAAAACTTCGACTTGTTTAAGTAAATAGGAAATTACATGGTGCCGGGTTTGTGTTTATCGGAGCGCTGCGGGAAAAGATCGGTTTCTATTCAGGCGTGTGTGTAATTAAGGAAGCGAAAAAGGGGGTACGACTCAGGTCATTCTCGACATCGGCTTGGGCCCTTTAGGTCTCCCTGCCCGAAAGGATCGAGAGATCCTAACATGGCGATAGTCGATAACGAATCGCGCGGTCTTGCTCAGCCTGTTCGGGAAGTCCTTTCAACATTTGAGCAGTCTTTTCCCCTATTCCCGAAGGACTGACGTGGTTCGCGCCCGCGGAACGGCCTGCCGTGTTTTTCTCGGATGAGGGACGACGCGGTGACTGCCACTCATCGATCTGTCGTTGAGCTCGGAGTGCCGAGGTGCTGCTCGGACGGCTTGGGGGCGGAAAACCGATCAACTGCTGTCCGGAGCTTGTGGCGTTGTTGAACGATTTGATACGAACAAAGAATCAGAACCAGCAGACATATGAAGGCGACCACAGGGTCTAGCCACCGTAAAGAGTCACGGGCCGCAATCCAAAATGCAAAAATGAACAAGTACACGGACGCGGTTAGAACCAGAGTCGATAGAACGGGATGTTGTAATCGGATCGCGCTCGCCAGTCCAACCGCGACAAGGGCCGCGACCGACACACCGCGTGCGAGCCAATTGTCAGCAAGCAAGGAACCCATGCGGGATAGTAGCAGAGACTGTGGCTCTTGATGTCGGTAAGGCGGGAAATGTATCCGCGTCCACTTTCGTTGGACCCGAAATCCCGGAGCCTGGGAACTTGTGAATAGTTCCGACCCTCACTTAGGCGTACTCACCTCAAGCTGTCAGTCGTTGCCGGTGCTGTTTGGGAATGTGGAATGATCCTGTCAGCTGCCCGGATAGCGCGTGTCGACTTCTCCATCATGAAATGACTTGGCGGACGTCCGACGATGCGAGTAAACGCGGTAGTGAATGCGCTCGATGATTGAAAGCGGCACTACGCTGAAATGGGAAGCGGCAACTGTTGGTGTCTCTTCGTGTCAGGCATTTTGCGCATATACGCCCGGACGGATTCGCTGGCGATCTTTGAATCGTCACTTGCACGGCATACTAGGCAGGTTCTCAGGCTCAGGGCTGGCTCGCTGAGAGGGCGCAATGTCACTCCGTTGCGTGCCAAAAGCAGCGCGCCGGTCTTCACTAGAAAAGCGATAGCGGTGCCGTCTGGCACGAAGGGAAATGCTTCTTCCGGGGCCGTCACGTGCTCGATGCCCAGAGGACGGACGCCACGCAGTGTTGCCGCATGGAGGAGGGCATCTCAGACCGGCGGATGTAGTTGACGCTCGAAAAGAATCCACCCACGTCCACCCATCGATCGATCGCTGCGGAAGGATGACAAGCCAACTCGTCTCTCTTCGACAAAGCGACGTAGAACGGTTGTTCCGCAACTTGAACGCAGGTGAGCAAAGGCGATTATTGGGCGATGCAGGACGCGCGTGCGTGCATTTCCGCCTCGGGTAGCTGACGCTAAGCGACGACTTTTTTTGGTGCACTCTTGGTGCACTTTAGTCTTCAAATGACGTGAAGCGACGCAAATGAGAGCGCCGTAAGTCATTCAAAACAAATGAATGAGTGTGAGTACAAACTCTACAGGATCAATTAGCAAACCGTTGCGACTGAGAAGACCTGAGAGCACCCTCTTTGCCGCAGAAATCGGCGCCGGGTGATCGGGGTAAAAGTACATTTCAACGCGCTTGACCCAACATAAAAGCCGATCTCGGCAAGTTCACTGTTGACTGGTCGCCCCGCATCTTTGAAACTCTGCCTCAGTGTCTACTTACTGCAAGCTTTGCCGTGTCGGCTTCTTGTAACTCCCGCAGGTGCTCCCAGCGTTTGTACTGATCGGGATCTTCCGGACTAGCCCGTTCATAACCCTGAAGCCAGAAGCGATACCAGTCAAGATTGCGCTGCATGCTCAGCAAGCGGTCATCCGCATTATCAGGCTCATGGCTCGATTCCGAATAATAATAGGCGTCTACTGGCTTATCTAGAGCTCGCAGTCCGTTGTACACTTCGTTGCGTATGACGATGCTCACCGGCAATTTATAAGGGCCCTCGTCATCTTTAACTCCATATCCCATCGTCTCTAAAAGCAGAGGAGTATGAAATTTATCAAGATTGAAGTTCACCGCATAATCGAGCCAATTTTTTAATGTATCTCCATAAGGAGGTCCGCCATATACGGCATTCATACTTATTTGGTTGTCTTTGCTCCATCCAACTAGATACTCAAATAATCCTTGCTGCGTATTATCCGATGCTGTCGCCGCGGCGTAGCGGAACTTGGAATGCGCGAGCGCGTATTCGACATGCCATCCCGTGGCGCTGAACCCTATAATCCCCACCTTTTGCGGATCGACCAAGCCCTTCTTGTCGAGCATGTCAACAGCGGCTTCCCATTGCTGCATGCTCTGCACCAGATTACGTATTTGTCCAGGATAGCCCTTCGGTTCCGCCTCGACCTCATCACCCTGCCTGTAGCCAACCGGCGCACTACGGATCAAATACATCATTCCAGCAGACGCCGCCATCTGCGGGATGAACGACGGATAGTGATTGATGCCACTGTCGCACAAGAACCAGCCCTGTGCCCCTTTTGTTTGTATAACGAGGGGATAGCGTTTACCCGGTTCATAGTCCTTCGGTTTCAGCAAAATACCCGTGTACTTATACGGTTTGCCATCGCCCCCTGGAACACTCCATTCGACCTTCTCCGGTTTCGCAAGCCACACATCCCTCAGTTGAGGATTAAGATCGCTCAGCTTATCGACTTTCTTCTCACCAATCTTGTAGATAAAGATATCAGCCGGCACGTCTGGTGCTTCGAATGTTCCGATAACGACCTTACCATCACTCCAAAGTCCGCTATATGATGCACGCCAGTGTTCGTCATCCGGAATATCAAATCGAGTGACTTCCTGCCATTTTGTTCCGGTCCGATGCATTCTAACGATCGTCGCGCCGCCCTGAAATAGCAGCACATCGCCGTTGGCGGTAATGCCGATGGGGGCTTGATGATGATCGTCAACTTCCCTAAGAACCTCCTGATAACTACCGGAATCAGCATCTAGAAAGAACATGTTCGCGTCGGCGCCCATGAATCGATTGTCTTTCAAGTCACGGGAAGACAGGGCTGTATTGACGGGAGAGGCGGCCGGAACGAAATATTCATGAGTATTTGGTAACCAAAAAGATTCCGCACTTGCGCCAGGCGTTTCAAATACGTTCTTCACCGTCCCCGATGCCGTGTCCACAACCGCCAGCGGGAGCACCCCCAACGAGCCAAACGCAAGCTCCTTCTGGAGCCCCTCATCTGATAACCAATCGATAGGAATGTCCTTTAGCCAGCCTCTGATTCTCACCGTAAATATCTTTCCATCGGGCGAAAGACTCAAATATTTAGGGTCAAAAAAACCCTTAAACTTATCTGGAAACTTGAGATTAATTTCAGACGGCGGAGCTCCATCGCGCCTGCTTCTCTCATTACTCCGATATAATTCATCTCCAAGCGTGGACATCGGATCACCAACAGAGAAAATTAAACTATCTCCCTGGCTATCAAAGCTGTAATCCTTAACGTCCTTGGATGGAAGCTCCTCTATCGGGCTCATCTTGTTTTCCAAAGTATCAAAGACAACGAGCCGCTTCGGGCCACCATTTTCAGAAACAATCATCGTCAGATGCCGACCATCCGGACGCCAACGGACTTGTTGGATATCAGTGGCCTCAAGCACCATATTCGCCTGGCTGCCAAGTTTGATATCTCGGATAAACATCCGCACCCGCTTATCCCAACCGCCACCTTGGTGCGGGACCTTTACTTCCACAAAATAAGCCATACGGACGCCGTCCGCGTCTGGCACTACGGAGGTACCGCCTCCCCCAAAATAGTTCACGGCAAGACATATCTCGGGCGTTGCACCGACCTTCTGCGAATCCCGTGGCGTTATCTGCGGCTGTTGGTCCTGAGCCGACAGTCCAACCGAGAAAGCTGATAAGGTGATTGTTAACAGTAAGATGCGCATTGTTTCTCTTTTCTCCGTTTTCGTCAGAACGTAAGTCTCAACGCCAATTGAAGGGAGCGGGGACCGCCTGTTTGGTAAAGAGGATTCAAAACACCAAGACTTTGCGAAAGCGTGGAGGTTGCTTGCCCGAATTGCGGATCACCGAAAAAGGGATTAATTCCACCAAAAATCGGGTGATTGAAAAGATTGAATGCTTCTACTCGAAATTGCCCGTGCAAGCGTTCGGTAAGTGGAAACTCTCGCCGCACGGCGAAATCCGTTTGAAACGCTCCGAACCCGCGAACAAAGTTTCGCGGAGCATCTCCAAATTGGCCTGGATTAGGCAGGGCGAAGGCAGCTGGATTGATACTACGTCCGCCCGGATACTGAGTACCAGATATGTAAACAGGCTGACCGGGCACGACGTTCAACCCGGAATAGTAAATCTGGCCCGTTGCGGGATCGACAACAATGTTTCCATCCAGAGTGACAGGGAAGCCGCTTCGTGCCGTAACTCTCGCGTCGACACCCCAATTCCTCAGTAAGGCTCGAGCCAGAGCCGAAGCTTCGGGCCCTGGCAGATCGTAGGAGACCGCTCCGGTAAAATTGTTTCGAACATCCAGGTCGGAATTTCCGCGTTCATACGGTAGTGCCGCGTTATAGGATCCGAAATCGATCGCGTGCGCTAAAGTGTAGGAACCTAGTGCCTGCAATCCCTTGGCAATGCGGCGTTGAAATTTCACTTGCAGAGAGTTGTAACTGGACGTCAGTCCATTCGAATAGACGTAGAGCGTTGAGAAATCCGGATTGTAGCTCCCCGCACTGATAGCCTGCTGCTCGAGCAACTTTCTTCCAGCCGCTCCGACGTACGAGATTGTTAAAGACTGCGACGCCCCCAAAGTTTGCTCAATACTGGTATTCCACTGGATTGAATAGGGTAGTTGCAGATGTGGGGGGTTTGCATACACCAACCCGTAAGGCGGGACCGGCGGATTCACAATCGGAGGCGTCACTTCGGAAGGAGGAGTGGGGAACGTCGTCGGCACACCAAATAAATTCCCAAAGTAATTAAACGCGGCAAAACCAGGACCGTTGAATCCATAGGAACCCGTTTGCTGGCCAGTGTCGAAGAACACGCCACCGCCACTCCGAAGCACCGTTTCCCATCCGTTTGCCGTCCGCAGCCGATAAGCCAAACCCAGACGCGGAGCGATGTTGTACCAAGACGTTTTCCAGAGCGGTGTTCCCTGGGGAGCCAACTGCAATTCGCTCAAATCGTTGAGACCAGTGACGGTAAACGGTAACGATCCCGAGGAAACACCCGGTGCCGGATTAATTTCCCAGCGTAAACCAAGAGACACGCTGAGACGAGAGGCGGGACGCCACTCGTCCTGCGCAAACAGTGAGAAGTTTCGGTAAACGGGAAAGTACGCTTTCTGCGAAGCCCCGTACCCAAGATCCACACTGTTTGCCAGGACAGAAGCCTCACTGAAATAGGCGTAGTAGGCCAGAGCTGTTCCGGGCGCGACAGTGGGAGAGAGCCGCCGCCAATCGAAACCTATCTTCAGCTGGTGTTTGCCAACGGCAATACCAACCGTGTCCACGACGTTCCACTGTTGCTGGGTACCAGTCCCCTTCGCCTCATTCAAACCAGGACCGTAGTTCCCAATGTCGAGCGAAGTCAAAAGATTGTATGTGGAAGTGGTGGGACTAACGCCCTGAAGCTGTAGAAGGCTGACCGGTACGGCTCCGCCGAAATTATCCAATGTGGATAAACTCGAGGTTGAAATGTTGCTGTAGTTTATTCGAAATTCGTTGCTCAATCGAGGTCCGAACACCGTCGTCAAACCACCGGTGTAATTCTGTCCACCGAACGTTGTTTTGGTTACAACCGAGGGACTCGAGAGGCCGACCGACGTGGCGGTGATTGCGGATGATCCCCGTGTCGCAGAACTCGAAGGCGTATCGCTAAACCGAAAGAACGCGCGGTTCATCGAGCCAATCGCCTGGTCCACCCGAAGGCTGATAGAGTCAAGCTGGCTAGGATTCGACCAACCTCCAATGTACTCACCCAGGCCATTGCCCAAGTCGGGCGCTCCTGGCGTCGGTAGCGGAAACGCATTCAGCACCGCATCGAGGGGTGCTGGCGCAGCCTGGCGAAGCGCCGCGTCTGGAACATAATTCACCGAAACATCTTGTGGTTGAACAAGACGCAAACCTTCATAAGAAAAGAAGAAGAAGGTCTTGTCCTTTCCGTCGTAGAGGCGCGGAATGGTTAGAGGACCTCCGATCGTTCCACCGAAGTCGTTCTGCCGTTCTGCTCCTCGCGGAGTTCTAGGATCGGTTGCATTGTTAAACCAGCTATTCGCGTCCAACACATCATTCCGAAAATATTCGAACACTGACCCATGCCAGTCGTTCGTTCCCGATCGCGTTACCATGGAAAACTGCCCGCCTGGATTTCGTCCGAATTCCGCTGAATAGGTAGAGCTCTCGACCCGGAACTCCTGCAGTGCTTCCGCCGAGACCAGCCCCTGCGTGGTTCCGAGAGCAGTTGATGCTGGCAAGGATCCCGTTACGGCGCCGCCCGCAATGAGTGATGTTGCTCCGTTATTGGCGCTCACACCATCGACACTGTAGTAGTTGGACTCCGTCCTCTGCCCATTGATACTAAATTCTCCGCTCACGCCCAAATTGGATGGGGCTTGAGGGGTATTCGTGACAGAACCTGGCGTTAACAGAATCAAACTTTGGAAACTTCGGCCATTCAGTGGAGTGTTCGCTACAAAGGTTCGGTCGACAACTGTGCTCACGCTCGCGTCGGTGGTATTCACATTGATTTCATTCCCGTTCACGGTGACCGACTCTGCGGACGAGCCAACCTGAAGCACGAAGTTGCGAGACAGATTCTCCTGGACATTCAACACAATCCCAGTCACCGATACCGTTCGAAAGCTCTGCTTTCGGATCGTCATCAGGTAGTGACCAGGCTTCACGAACTGGAACACGTAATAACCCTCTCCGTTCGTCTGGGTTGCGGCTGAGACAGAGGTATCCACGTTCTTGAGTTCCACTTCAACGCCGGGTACAACCGCACTACTCTGATCGGTGACGCGGCCGGACACCGATGCGGATTCTCCCTGTCCAAAGGCAGGTGAAGCAGAGAACCACGCAAAAGCAGCGATCAACGCTATCCAAAGGACGATGCTTGAGAGATGGTCTCGCGCTCGAATTGCGATTGGCACAGTGTCCTCCGCTTTGTGCGAGTATCCCGGCGCAGTTCACGAATTGTCCCAAGCCGCAAAATTTATTTATCTGTTGCAGACGATTCAGGATTTCAATTGGGGGGAGCGACACCGGAAATCGTGTACTTCGCCTCGGCCTCTACGATTTCGGGCAACGCGGTCATCGAGGGAGACAGTTAGGGATGATTTGGCTGGCCTCGGAGATAGGCATACATCAAATTTGGGCCCTCGGGGTGTGAGGGATCTGCGTTGGCCGGTTCCAGCGTCACGAACACCGAATCAATCACCTTGAGAACACTGGGGTCATCGCATTTGAAAACCCAGCGGCGCTGGCTCTTGTCATCGGAGTAGAAAATACCTAGGTTCCGGACCTGCCTTTCTGCACTTTCTTGTTTCGCCCACACGCGATATTGATAATTCGTCTTTTCGAGTTTGGCCTCGTTGAGGTCGTAGGCGTAGAACACAAGCGACTTTCCGTCCGTGAAAAAAACCCGTCCGAAAGCTGGACGAGTCTTGCCTTTTGGATCGGTATCGACTACATCGACGATGTGCAGATTGCGGGCGCCCATAAGATCGCTCACGTCCCGCCCAAGCGCGAGAAGCTGACGCTCCTTGTCCAGGACGGCAGACTTTTCCGACAATTGGCCAGTCAAGTCTGCAATCCTGATCCTGCCGTCAACGAGTTGCGCTTCAACCTCTTTTACGCGCTCGTCCTGTTTCACCGCTTCGTGTTGTGCATTGGCTACGAGTGCCTGTGATTCTGCAAGTTCCTGTTGAACTGTTCCCAGTTGCTTCTCAAGAGCAGCACGGGTAGCGAGAAGCGCTTCCCGATCCTGAGCTGAGGAATGCAAATCCCGGGAGGCATGAAGTTGGCTCGTTGTGGTCGCTAAATCGTCTTTCAGACGGTCAATCTCCGCTTCAAGCCTTGCATTCGAGACAGTCAATTCGGAGATACGTCCATCGAGCAGCGAGCTTGAGGGTTCTCGCTCCGGTAAAGCTGCCACGTTACTCTCCAAAACGTGGTTATCGATTCGCCGCGCATAAAAAAAGCCAACTGAAGTGCTTACCCCCACAATGAGGACTGCCGCAATCGCGCGAACCGCGATTGGCCACCGACGCCGTTTCGCTCGGAGCAAAGGAGTGGGGACCAAGCGTTGAACCTCTTGGCCAACCGCTGTTGAAAATGCGATGCCTTCCCGTTCAGCTCGCTCGAAAAAGCGCTTGGTGAAGAGTTCCGAATCGAGGCATTCCTTGGCCGATTGCGATCCCAGATCGCACTCTGGGGTGGTGGTTGCGAATCGTTCCGCCGCGAGTTTCAGGTAGTCAAAATAGATTTGTTGACACGCGTCACATTCGTGCGTGTGCCGTTCGAGTTCGAACAATTCCTCGGGCGTGGCTTGCCCAATGCTTGCTGCCGCGCAAATTTCTTGATAGTGCTCGTGCTTCGACACGTCAGGCTTCTCCTGAAGGGACGAGCGAACGCTCGGTAGCTTCCCCTGAGTCGTAGTTCTTCAAATAGCTTCTGAGACGTTCTAGTCCGCGGTAATAGTGGTGGCGGACATTCACGTATGTCTCCGCTCGGCGTTCCGCGATCTCTCGCAACGTCAATCCTTCGAAAAAGCACAGTTCGATCGTCTTCCGTTGGGACTCAGGAAGCACAGCAAGAAGCTCCTGGGTAAGTCGAGCCGCTTCGTGTGGGTGCAAGCGCGACTGAGACCACACGCTCAGTTCAGATTCATCGCCAGTTAGTTCAGTTTGGTTGTGGAATTGACGGACAAGAAGATAATTTCTCCGGTGCATGCTCCGACTATAAGCAAACTGAAGCAGCCACACTTTAAGTGTTCCCCTCGCCGCGTCGTATTGTCCCAGTCGTCGATAGACTTCGAGAAATACCGTTTGAGTGAGGTCCTCGGCTTCCCCTGCGTCCCTCAAGATCTTTAGTGCAGTCACATGTAAAAGTCGATGATATCGTTTGAAAACCACAGCGAAGCCGTCCGTATTCCCAGCCTTGATCTCCTCGATCAGGCGTTCATCGGACAGATTCTGGAGTTCCGCATAGGAAATGCGTTGGTTCGTAGAATCGAATCGTGATTCCGATCGAGACATGGCCTCTTCAAAAGGAATCGAATCTATAGCACACCAAACGCCGAGAAATGGCGGAAACATATTATTTTTTCGGCGTGGGACAAGTTGTCGCTTCGGTGGATATACTAGAGAATGGTCACGCGGTAGCACTATTACGGTCGCTTTTCTCTCTGGCAAGGAACAACGTGAATCGCTAAAGATGCCCGACCGGCAGCGAGCCCAAGAAACGTGCACAAGAAATTCATCGCGCATCCCGAAGCCCGCAAGTTCCTGAGGCCGTGACCTTAGATCGCGTTATGATTACGACGTCTTCCAAGTGGTCGCGCGCTTCGGCTACACCTCACGGGAGGCACGCTCCAGTCGAGATCGATCGAGAATTCGGATCTGTTTTCTTCCAACCGCGATAATGCCGGCCTTGCGCAATTCTCCTAAAGCCGCGGTTGCCGACTCGCGATACACGCGCAGGTGTTCAGCAATGTCATTGTGCGTGATCCCTTGAACGCAATCCCCTTCAACCTTCTGGAGTAGCAGTCTAGCCATTCTTGGAATCAGGTGTCGGAACGATGCGGCATCCAAATCCAAGAGAACGCGAACGAAACGATCGCTCACCAATTCGAGAAGTCGCCTCGTAACGGACGGGAACCTCCGGAGAAGCTTGTCTAATTGATTTAGGGAGATCGTGCGAATACGCGACGGCTCGGTCGTCTGCGCTGAGCAGTGGTACATGAACTGGCCGACGCAGGCCATTTCCCCAAAAACCGACGGCGGCTTGAGTTCGGCGATGATGAGCTTCTTCCTTCCGGACGTCCGGAACGTTTGTACGCGGCCTTTTTCGAGGAAAAACAGGACCTGGCCGCGTTCGCCCGGCCGGAAGAAAGTATGGCCGGGCCGGAAATTTAGTACCTCGCTGTCGTTTTCGAGCGCCCGCAAGCACGAAGCGGGAAGATCTTTAAACAGATCAATGGCCGAGAGCGAACTGGCCTCAATGAGACTCGCCGTATTTTTCCCCTTCGTCTTTCGCACCATCGTGTTTAACACGAACGGAAGAGCAATGCCGGCCAGTGTAAGCCAGATTACACGTTTTGTGCGCGACGTCAGATGCGGCGCCGCATCAGAATCAGCGCACTCCGCACCCATTGCCGGGACGGAGCGAAAGGTGCGATAGACGGCACGAAACGGTCGTTTGCGGAGTTCGTGACGATAGGGCGTTCGCTTGAATTTATTACGGCTGCGGTTTACACGGAATCCAAATGAGAAGAGGAGATTCTTGAAATGCTTACACTGGGGCAGATGTGCAGGAATATTTTTCTCGAGATCGCTGTATTTGTTGTGATCGCGTTTCCCATATTGGGGCAGACAAAAGGTTCCTCGAGTGCGGGAAGTCAAACGAACGCGGCCAGTTCGACGTCTTTTGTGCCGGTAGAATATTCAACCATCAAGGTAGACGGACTGAATATCGCGTTTCGTGAGGCCGGCGATCCTGCCAACCCTAAAATCGTACTCCTTCACGGTTTTCCGTCTTCTTCTCATCAGTATCGCAATTTGCTGCCCGCGCTTGCGGACAAATTCCACGTCATCGCGCCGGACTACCCGGGCTTCGGAAACAGCGACATGCCTGATCCCGCAACGTATTCCTACACCTTTGACAAGCTTTCAGAAGTGATTGAGGCCTTCCTGAAACTCAAAGGATTTGACCACTATGGCTTGTTTGTTCAGGACTATGGGGGTCCGGTCGGGTTTCGGATCGTAGGCCGGCACCCAGAAGCGCTCGACTGGCTCATTATTCAGAACACGAACGCTTACGAAGTCGGATTCACTCCTGCCTGGGGCGGGTTGAGGAATGCCCTTTGGATCAATCGGACACCTGAAACGGAAGCAGGCGTCGCGGGCCTTCTTGAACTTGAAACGGTTAAGACCGTTTACTTGCATGGATCGCCGCATCCGGAGTTGATCAGTCCCGACAATTGGAATTCAGACTTTGCATTCCTCGGGCGTCCAAACGCAAAGACCGTGCAACTCGATCTGTTCTACGACTATAGAACGAATGTTGCACTGTATCCGAAATGGCAAGCGTTTCTTCGGGAGCATCAGCCGGCGACGATCATTTTTTGGGGCGAGGGTGACATTTTCTTCACGCCGGAAGGCGGTGAAGCCTATCTCAAGGACCTTCCGAAGGCTCAGATGCACCATCTCGACGCCGGACATTTTGCGGTTGAGGACAACCTTCGATACATCTCGGACCACATTCACGGCTTTTATCGGGATAACGTCGCGCCAAAGGGAAGGCACTAGAGTCAATCGATTGCCGCGAGCCAGTGGCGCTGACAGATGTGTCCTGCGTCCCTGAACGTGAGACAGCCTAGACTGTCGGACTCAGTCTTGCGCAGGCTGACGATGAGCGCTGTTCCCGTGGCCGATATGACTCCACCGCTGCTTGCCGCGAAGATCGGCGCTTCCGAGCGCGGCTTGCGCATCCTCTGTGATTATTTGACGATTATGGGCCTGCTCACAAAAGAAAACGGGCGTTACGGTCTGACTGACGAGTCGGCGCTTTTTCTCGACCGGCGCTCCCCCGCCTCGCTC
>Ga0209006_10004808_pt1 | contig 12252 bp, 10 predicted proteins | sample JacPin_JW_Ref_O2_FD_188567 | JGI IMG/M metagenome (GOLD analysis project Ga0209006, IMG submission 188567) | Forest soil microbial communities from Algoma, Ontario, Canada - Jack Pine, Ontario site 1_JW_Ref_O2 (SPAdes) (version 2) | ecosystem: Environmental > Terrestrial > Soil > Boreal...
CCAGTCGAACACCTCGGCGACCCGGGCATGCTCTGCCGCGCAGCGCAGCAGCAGAGTCCAGCTCAAGAAACATTGGGTTGGATCGAGTTCGCCGAAGGACGGAACCTTGCCGATGTGGGCCTCGACCTCGAGAGCGCCGAGGTTCGCGAGTTCGTCGAAGATGCGCGTCGGATCGTTGCATGTCTTGAACAAGCTCAAGTCCGGCTCGAAGACGATGCGCCATCCCTCCAGCGGGCCGGCGGAGGGGCTGCCCTTGACCGGAGCCGAGGCCGCCCGGACCTCGAGGGCGGCCGGCGGAGCAGCCGGGGCCGGCGGATGCGCTGCCGCACTCTCCGCGGCGGGAATCACGGGAGCGCCTTTTTGAGCGAGGATTCTCGTGAGCTCGGCGCTGAGCGCGGCGGCTCCCACCATGACTATCGGCCGCTTTGCTTGCGCGGATTGGACCATTTCGCGCACTACGTCCACGGATTGCAACAGCACCTGCAGCGCGTCGGGCGTGATGCCGCGCGTGCCGTTGCGCATTTCGTCGAGCAGCGTTTCCACGGAGTGCGTGAAGCCCGATATCTCCATGAACCCGAATGTTCCGGCTCCGCCCTTGATCGAGTGCGCAGCGCGGAAGATGGTGTTGATGGTTTCGCGGTCCGCGCTGCTGTCGAGCGTCAGGAGCCCCGATTCCATGGTATCCAGGCCCTCGAAGCTCTCCTCAAAGAAGAGCTGCAGGATCTCCTCCATTTCCTGGTCCATCGACATGGCGTTACAGGACCTTGGCGATCGTCGCGAGCAGCTTCTCGGGATTGAACGGCTTCACCAGCCAGCCGGTGGCGCCGGCCTGTTTGCCTTGCATTTTCTTTTCCGGCGCCGCCTCCGTCGTGAGCACGAGCATCGGCGTGAATTTGTAGCTGGTCAACAGGCGCAACTCCCGTACGAGAGTGATGCCGTCCATGCGGGGCATGTTGACATCGGTCAGGACCAGATTGACCGAATTGCTCCGCGCGTACTCGAGGGCTTCTACCCCGTCGGCAGCCTGAATCACTTCGTAGCCGGCGTGTTTCAGGGTGAAACTCACCATTTGCCGCATGGATGCGGAGTCGTCGACTGCCAGGATGGTCGCTGCCATAAATTTACCTATGTTCAGTAATTTTCAAGCTCGATACTTCAAGCGTATCGGCCCCTACTTCACAATGTTTAGCTGCTCACGGACCTAAAACTGTGACTGCCATTGAGGCGCCGGGCGCGGGGCTCGAGAGACGCCCGCGCCGTCAGAACTTCGCCACCACGACGACGCCGTCGCCGGGAGCCGACGTGACGTAGCTGCAGGCACCGGGCGTCTGCTTGACGTAGGCAATTGCCTCGGCGTCGCTGGACTTCACGGGCGGAGGTGCGCTTCCGTCGCGGAACGCCTTTTTGATCCAGACGCCCGCGTACTTCTTCGCGTCGAGCTTCATCACTTTCTCGAGGAATGCGTCTTGCGCCGCGCTGTTGTCCGCCGGCAGCAACTTGACGGTCCCGGCGAAGCCCTTGTCGCCGAAGTAGACATCGCGAACCTCGTCCGCCTTCAGACTGACCGATGGATTGCAGATGACGACGAGATCGCCCGCCCCTGCCGTCGAAGTCCACGCGACGAGGAACGTGCCGAAAAGCAAGGCAAGGATTTGGATGCGCATGCTGTAGTTCCTTGAGGATTAGAAGCGAACCGCGTATTGCGCGAGGATTTCGTTGAATTGCTGCGGCAACCCAATCTCCGCGTCCGACGGTCGGTAGTCCGTCGACGGCCGGTCCGTGTTGCGGGTATGGGCAACTTCGAACTTGATGGACGACTTGGCGTTGATGTCGAAGCGGACCCCGAGCGCACTGCGGTAGTACGACGCGCCGAAGGTCTGCTCGTTGAAATAGGGGTCCGTTTGATCCAGCATGGCGCGCTCGTAGCGAATGTACGGCACCCCCCAGCGAGCCCTGTAGGCGAACTGCGCAAACCAGGCCTCGCTGCGGTGCGTGCCCGGCGCGCCGTTCAGGTCCTTGTCACGAAAGGCGTAGGCCTCGATGATGTGTTCCCACGTGTCGGTGTCGTAGACCGCGTAGGCGCCCGCCATATTGAGGCGCATGAGCGCGGGGTTGATGGGATTATCGTCGTCGACCTTGTCGGTGAAGCCGTTGACGCCCACCAGCAGACCGTCGGCGGCGCCGCCGATAAACTGGTAGGACAGCCGCGATCCAAACATGGCCGCGCCATGCAGGTTCCCGCCGTTTTGCATGTCGACGATTCCTCCCTGAATGTGCTGACCATTGCCGGTGTAGAAGTCGTACAGGAATTTACCGTTGTCTTCGCGCATGGCACCCGTTACCCACACGCCCGTCGTATGGGCCGGCATGACGCCGCCTTTGTCCTCGAAATTGACGAACTTGGGGCGCCGCAATGCATCGGCGAGCCAGACGCCGTGGTGCAGGGCGGTGTTCACGTAGCCGTACGGCGTGTGAAACCGGCCGACCCATACGGTCGCTTGGTCGTTGAATTGGTAGCCGATCTGAAAGCGCTCGAGGTCGGTTCCTACTTGTCCATCGGGACCCGTCTCGAAGATGAGCTCCGCGAGCGTGACCACGCTGTCGCCGATCTTCGGCGTCAGATACAGGTCGAGGCTGCCGACGTTGGTGCCCTTGAAGTAGGGAAAATACAGATTGTAGTTGCCGGTGTTCACGTCCGCGAAACCATGAATCGGTAGGCCCGAGTCATCCGATTGCCGGGTGGCGTTGGCCGTCTCGATCTGGGCGACCTTTTGCTCGACTGCCTCCAGACGCTGTGGGTCGACTGCGGCAGCGGGTGCAGCGGCGGGTGCGGCGGCGGCGGCCACCGTTCCGGTCGACGTGTGCGCCTCCAGTTCCTTGACACGAGCCCCGAGCGCTTCGATCATTTTCATACTTTGATCGAGCTTCTTTTGCAGCTCTTCGAGCTTCGCGTCGCTCACCGAGTCCGCCGCCGCCGGCAAGCTGGCGGTACTCAGGACCACGCCGAGCGCGAGCGCTCGCGCGGAAATCAAAAGCTTGTTTAACATGATGCCTCGGGATGGGTAAGTTAAAGAGCGTCAGACCAGCGGGAGTTCTGTGAGTCGAGTACCGCTCGTTGAACGCCGCTGGCGTCGAAGATCACGGCGCGCGACTCGTGCATCACGTGCTCGTCGTATATCCAGAAGGGGAACCCGAGCTGCCGGGCGAGCTGCCGGGTGGCGGCTTGCGAGCCGCTCAGAAAGTGCCAATTGTCGCGGTTCAGTCCGCGGCTCAGGCGGTATTGATGCCACACCGCCGGGGTGTCGTTTTTCGGATCGTAGCCAACGATGACGAAGTCGACCGTCTCACCGCGTGCGTCGACGACGCTCTGCATGCGCTTGAACTCGTCGATGGTCATCGGGCAAAGGCGATGACAGGTGGCGTACGCCATCGTGACAACGACGCGGTGGCCGACAAGTGTGCTCAGCGCCAGATCGCGCGCCCGGTCATCGTGCCAGGTCTGCGGCAATTCCCCGAGGCTCACGCCTGCGTGCACGTCCTCGGCAGGACACCATGCGGCCAGCAGCGTGAGTATTGCCGCACAACACAGGACGGTGCTGCGCTGCAAAGAGCTTCGCTCACGGGTATTGTTCTTCAACGCGCCGACCTTAGGATGCCTATGTTCCAGCGGTATCGACCCTGGTCGGCTTTACTTAAGACCGCATGTACCGAAGGGTGACGCCGGTCACACGCCATGGACGGCCGCGTCAGCGGGTCTGGACCAGGCCCATGAAATACTCTTCCAGCTCTCGCTGCTCGGCGGCGTCGATGGCGACGCCGCGCGGCATGCGCGCCGCCCCGGCCTCCGGCGTAAGCCGGAATAAGATCTCATCGAGCAGCCGGCCATGGGGGTAGTTTCCATCGAGAAGCCGTTGCGTGAGGGTCGCCGGATCTCCGAACGGCAGCGCCGGCGCGATGTCGCTGCTGTGGCATGCAGTGCACTGTTGCACCAGCGTGGGCGTCGACCCGGGGGGGTGATGCCCCGGCGCTGTGTCGTTGGGTGCGTCCGGCGCGCGCGCGAACGCTGGGTGGGTCTCGAGCCAAGTTCCGATCGACAGCCGGCTCGCCCGCTTCAGGTGTTGGCAATACGCATCGTCCGCGTTGAATGTTCGATAGGCAGCGGCCGTGCGCAGTTCTGGATCGGTTCGCGCCAGCCAGGCGAATAGCGCCTGTTCGAGGGTCAGGGTGCCTGCGGGCGCGGACATATCATACGAGCCGCGCTCGAACGCCAATGTCCAGTGCCGAGTCGACACATTGAGGGCGCGCTCAGCGACATACCGCAGTTCGGTGAATTCGGCCGGCGGTGCCCATCCCGAGTATGGATTCCGGCCGCCGAGCCGCAGCGTCTTCGCCGAGGACTGGTTGCGGTCGGCAGCGGCGGTGGCTCTGGAATAACTCTTATAGTCGGCGGCGATCGCGGGTTGCAGGGACGGCGGGTAAAATTCGGCGACCGCACCGCAACTGGATCCGGCCGACGCCAGCAGTACATTCAAGTGCGAAGCAAATCCGGGCTGCGAGGCGAGCTCCGCCAAAATGGACCGCACATTGAATGTCGCCAACTGCGCGGACAGCCGCGCATTCGGAGGTTCGACCGATACGCCGTTGTACGCCGCTCGCGCGCTCGACACATAGGTATCGCGATCGGCCAGGGCCGCCGCGCCGAGGAGATAGCGGTAGCGCGGATGGGTCGCCTGAATCGCGAGAAATTGCCGCAGACCGCGAAGCTCCATGGTCGAAAGCCCGGCCCCATAGCGCTCCCCGTACACGCCGGGCCACGCGGGCGGTACGTCCCAAATCGGCCGAGCCGGATGATCATGGCAGGCGGCGCATCGAGCAGGATTGGGGCCGGATATTTGCGCGGCGGGCTGGGTCTTGTCGCGTGAAAAGGTGATCTCGCGGAATATGAAGCGATTCGCGCGCGCATCGAACTCCATGGTCTCCACCGCCTCGAAGCCGTGTTGAGACGCATCGCCGTTGAACGTCAGAATGAGTTGCGCGTTGCTTCCGAACAGCACCGCGCGCGGATGTTCGAAACTTGCGTCTTGCAGACTGCGGCTCGAAAAAACCAGGGAGTAATGAGTCCGCAGGTCCTCCGGCAACACGGCCAACAGGTCCTCGACACTGCCCACGTGCTGCGCGGCGATGACCTGGCTCAATGAATCAAAGCCGAATTCGCCCGCCGGGGCCGGTTCCGCGAGACCAAGAGCCAGACAGAGCCCCATCATCGACAGTAAACGCATTCCTTGCTCCGTCCGTCAGAACTCCTGCCACACCTCGTCGTCACCCGACGCAGCCTGGCGCGGGGGCGGCTGCTTCGCTCGAGGCGTGGACTCCTTCTTACCGCGGAAGGGCCGGTTCGCTGCGCGGCGTTCGGCGGTGGGCGCCGCGCCGCCGGCATCCGCGGTGGGCAGGGTCGCGGGCCGCGAAGGCGCCGCCGCGGCGCCTTCCCCCAGCCGGTATCGCGCAATCAATTCGGTCAGTTTCGCGGCTTGTTCGGTCAATGTATGGGCCGCGGCCGAGGCCTGCTCCACCAACGCCGCGTTTTGCTGCGTCACGCTGTCCATCGACGTTACGGCCTTATTGACCTGTTCGATTCCGGACGCTTGTTCCATGCTCGAAGCGGCGATCTCCGCCATCACGTCCGTGACTTTCTTGACGCCCGTGACGATCTCGCCCAAGGCCTTCCCGGAATCGTCGACCAGGCGCGCGCCGTCGGCTACCTTGGCGACAGAATCCTGAATCAGGATCTTGATTTCTTTCGCGGCACCGGCGCTGCGCGATGCCAGATTGCGCACTTCCGAGGCGACGACCGCAAAGCCGCGGCCCTGCTCTCCTGCACGCGCGGCTTCCACCGCAGCATTCAAAGCCAGCAGGTTGGTCTGAAAGGCGATGTCATCGATGACGCCGATGATATCCGCGATCTTTTTGCTGGCCACATTGATCTCTTGCATGGCAGCGACCGCTGAACTGACCACCTTGCCGCCTCGTTCCGCCTGTTCGCGCGCCGCCGCGGCGAGTTGATTTGCCTGCGCCGCATTGTCCGCATTGCTCTTGACCATGGCGGTCATCTGCTCCATCGAAGCGGCGGTCTCCTCCAGACTGGCGGCCTGCTCCTCGGTGCGCTGGCTCAAATCCAGGTTGCCGCGCGAGATCTCGTCCGCGCCCGTGCGCACTTCGGCCGCGGCGTTCGACATCGCGCGAATCACGCCGGCCACGCTGACGATGAGATTGTTCATTCCGCCGGCGAGCACTTTGAAATATCCCTGCTTGCCCTCTTCGACGATCCGCGTCGTGAGGTCGCCGTCGATGGCATTGGCAACGATCATCGAGAGTTCTTGCTCCGCCGCGATTTCCTGTGTGCGATCGATCCATTGCACGGCCGTACCGACGGGATTGCCGTGCGCGTCGACCACCGGAGTCGAGATGATTCGCAGCGTTGCTCCGCCCAGCTTGAGTTCCTGCGACTGGCCGTTGGCAAGATCGGAGGGCTTGTCGAAGTTTTGCGGGGAACCCTCACCGAAGTCGGCGAAATCGCAGCCGATGACGAGGCCGGCGTCGAACCCGGGAATTTTCCGGCGTATATCGTCGACGTGTGCTCGGAAGATGCCCGCGGCACAATCGTTCACGTAGATGATCTTGCCGCTCGTGTCGACCAGCGTCACGCCGGCCGAAATGCGATCCAGCGAGGTTCGGATCCGGGCATTCTCTACGCCTGCGGCCTGTTCCGTTTGCGCCCTCTTATGGTCCGCCTCCGCCCTGGCGCGGTCGGCCTCGAGTCGTGCCTCGAGATCCTTCTGCATGTGGGCAACGGTCGCGAAGAGACTGGTCGTATCCCCCGGGCGCAAATCAATGCGGCTCGAGAAGTCGCCTTTTGCCACCTTGTTGGCGACTTCGGCGACGTCGGCCGGCTCGCCGCCGAGCTGGCGGGTAAGCTGCCGGAAAATCACCAGGCCGAGTACACCGACGATGCCGAGCGTCGCCAACGTGAGAAGAACACCCATCCGGATCGCCGAAAGTTGGATCTTCGCCGCGGATTCGCTCGCCGCCTTCGCCAAATCCGCGTTGTGCTGAAGATGTTGGTTCAACGCTTCGGCGCCCTTCGCCAGTTGCGCCTTGGCCGCCATCAGCGCGGCGAGGGCTTCGGTCTTACGGCCGGCCAACGAGAGCGCGACGACGTGGTCTTTGATGATGTCGTAATCGGCGATCGCGACACGGTCCGCCTCGAACATTTCCTTGTCCGTTGCGTCCGATACCAGTGACTCATAATGCTTGATTGCTTCGTCGACTTTCTGGTGCCGCGCTGCCATCTGTTTTTCGGCGGTCGCCATACCGGCTGCGTCCGGGGTCGCGACGTGCTGCCAGACGTTCAAGCGGACGCCGATGAAGTTCGAGTCCATCTGCTCCAGCGTGAGCAGATTGGGCACGGCAAAGTCGTTCCCGTAGCTGGCGGCATGGTACACAGACCGGATGTCGCGCATCAGCAGCACGGATATCACGAGGATGCCGACCAACGACACGAGCGGAAGGATTGCGAGCTTTCTAGCAACGGTCATTCACGAGTCCCCTGAACTGGCGCACGAGGCGTACGTGCCTCCGTGCTCAAGTAGCGACAATTCCGCGGGAAACTTGAGACTTTTTCCGCGGCGGCCCAGGTGCGGGCCCATTGGCCCGCTCGCCGCCGCTTCCTGCCCGCAAATGCCGACTCTGTCGCAAAATTGACGTCGGGCGCGGGGAGCCCGCCGGGCCTGCTCGAAAGCAATCGGATCATCCCTGCAACTTTTCCCGGCCAGCGGTGTTTTGGAACCAAACGAACTTAAATCCAGTGCAAACGCAACCCACGGGGTCCATTTCGGCGGAATTCATGACGTTCATGCGTGCTTATCAGGACATGGTCTTCTCGACGGCGGCCCGGCTGACGGGTAACGACGCTCAGGCCGAGGATATTGCGCAGGATGTGTTCCTGCGGGCCTACGAGCACTTCGCGCACCTGCGCAGCAGCCCGACGGCGGGCGGCTGGTTGAAGACGGTTGCCACCAACCTCACCCTCAATTACCTGACGCGTTACCGCAAACGATGGCACCTGTTCTCCGAACTGAATCAGCATGCGGGCGACGACTCCTCGGGCGCAGCGGAGATCGAGTGGGCAGTCCCGGACACGGTGCTCGCCGATCTCGACGCCGATCAACGGCGGCAGGTCATCGACGATGCATTGCGTCAATTGCCGCAGCATCAACGTCTTGCCGTGGTTTTGTATCACTTCGAAGAACTTTCCTACCAGGACATAGCTCACAAGCTTCATGTTTCGCTCGCCAAGGTAAAGACCGACATTCGACGCGCCCGCGCCGCGCTGCTGCCCCTCCTCGCCGCCGCGGGCTTGGTGCGCGAATGAAGGCTGAGCGGCTTCTGCACGAGTTGGTCCGCGGACTGCCGCTGCGCCGCGCGCCGGCCGCGCTCGAGTCTCGTGTTTGCCGGGAGTTGCAGCGGCGTGCTGCGCGGCCCTGGTGGTTTCGAGGATATTCGCAATGGCCGGTGGGCGCGCGGGCCGGTTTCGTTGCGATCTGCAGCATCATCATCGGTCTCACGGTCGCCGACAGCGCATGGACGATGCTCGTGCGCACGTTGGGCGATGCCGCCGCCGGCCCACTGTCGTGGACGCACACCACGGTCGCGCTTATGAGGTCCGCATGCGAAGTGGCTGCCCTGCTGATGCGCGTCGTTCCTACGGCGTGGATTTACGGCGGTCTGACCGTGGGAGTTGCGCTGTACACGGCCTTGTTCGGACTCGGCGCCGCGGCGTATCGCGCGCTTTATCTTCAGCCCTTAGCGGCAGGTGACCGTCAATGACCATCTCATCGTTGCAACGCCTGATGATCGCCTTGCTGTTGGTGTGCGCCGCCGGCATTGCCGGCCGTGCCGACAGCGCGGAAGCCACTGCGGATCCATCAAACGAAGCATCGGCCGGCCACCATCGGGACTGGGATGACCGCCGGAATAGAAACTTGGTGAGCGTCGGACATGATTCGACACTGGCGGCCGGGGAGCACGCCGAATCCGTCGTGTCGATCTTCGGATCCTCAACCAACGCCGGCGATGTCGTGACCGTCGTATCCATTTTCGGCGATACGAAGGTCACCGGCTCCGTCGAGGACGCGGCAGTCGCCGTCTTCGGCACCACCACCATCGACGGCAAGGTCGACGGCGACGCGGTTGCCGTCTTGGGCAACGTCGAGCTCGGGCCGCATGCGGAAATCGGCGGCAACGTGGTGTCCGTGCTCGGCACCGTTCGCCGCGATCCGGCCGCGATCGTACACGGGGGCGTGCAAAACATCTTTATAGGCGATTTCGGGAGCTTGACCGGGCTGCGTTCCTGGATCACTCATTGCCTGCTGTACGGCCGTCCGCTCGCACTGGTGTCGGGAATCGGTTGGGCGTGGACCCTGGCATTGGGCTTTTTGGCGTTTTACGCGTGTCTTGCGCTCTTGTGTCGTCCCGCGATCGAGCGCTGCGTACAGACTTTCGAGAGACAGCCGGGACATACTCTGCTGGCGGCGATCGTCGCCATGCTGCTGTGGCCCATGTTGCTGGTGCTGTTGTGCGTTACCGTGATCGGAATTGCCGCAGTGCCGTTCGTCATGGCTGCAATCGTGTGTGCCGTACTCTTCGGGAAGGCTGTGATGCTGGCCTGGATCGGGGGGCGAATCACCGGTCCGGCCGCACCCAACTTCGGCCATCCGGCGTTCGCCGCGCTGGTTGGCGGTGCGGTCGTGCTTGCGCTGTATGTGGTGCCGATACTGGGTTTCCTGGTCTACAACCTGCTTGGTATTCTCGGCTTTGGTGCCGTCGTCTATACCCTCTTGCTTGCCGGCAGGACACGACAGGCCGCGAAAGCCGAACCAGCGGCACGCGCCTCGCCGGCATCGATCGCCTCGCCGGCATCGATCGGCGCCGCCGCCCCAGAATCTACCGAACCGCCCCCAGCCGAACCACCTCAGGGCGAACCGCCTCGGGGCGAACCGCCCCCGGGCCAATCCGCGACGGGTACCCCCGGGCAACCGCAGACCGCCGCATCCGCCGCGCCCCCACCCCAGGCTACCGCGTCCATGCCGCGCGCAGGCTTCTGGATACGCATGGCCGCCTTGCTGATCGACATCCTGTTGGTTGGCTTTGCGATGAGCGTGCTGCACCACGTGGTTCACTTGCACCTCTTGGTGCTGGCTGCCTACGGCGCGGTGATGTGGAAATTGCGCGGCTCCACCGTCGGCGGCATCGTCTTCGATCTCAAGGTGGTGCGGGTGGACGGACGGGCCGTCGATTGGGAGACCGCCATCGTCCGCGCACTCGGATGTTTTCTATCGCTGGCGGTCGCCGGGCTCGGATTCATCTGGATCGCGATCGATGCCGGCAATCAGGCATGGCACGACAAGATCGCGGGCACGGTGGTGGTGCGCGTACCGAGCCATCGTTGAGCCCGAGAGTGACGCGGAATTTTGCGGCCGGTATACTCGGCGCCCGTTTTTGACGATCGGCGTTTTTGACGATCAGCGTTTTTGACGATCAGTGTTTTTGAGGATCAGCGTCATGAGTGAGGACAAGCCGCGTGAATTGTCGTTGGACACACAAGCCGTGTGGGCCGCCGAATCAGGCCCTTTCCCGTATCGGGCGGCGGTCATGCCGATCGTCAACGCGGCGACGTTCGCCTATGAAGATCTCGACACCTGGCAGGCCGTCGCTCTTCAGCAGCGAGCGGGCCATATTTATTCGCGCAACAGTAATCCGACTCTGGAGGTTCTCGAAAGGAAGATAGCAGCGCTGGACGGGACCGAGGCCGCCGTCGGTTTCGCTACCGGCATGGCCGCCATCAGCTCCACGTTCTTCGCGCTGCTCTCGCCCGGCGATCGAGTGGTGAGCATCCGGGATTCCTATGGCGGCACCAACGTGTTGTTCGAGGAATTCCTGCCCAGGTTTGGCATCGACGTGCGCCTGTGCACCACCACCGATCATGGCGAGATCGAGTCGGAAGTCGGGCGCGGCTGCAAGCTCCTGTATCTCGAGACTCCGACCAATCCCACGCTGAAGATCATCGACATCGAGCGGCTGTGCCGGGCAGCACGGCGTCACGGCGCCATCGTCGTCACCGACAACACGTTTGCCACACCGATGAATCAGCTACCCGCAGCGCTCGGCAGCGATCTCGTCGTGTACAGCGCGACAAAATTCCTCGCCGGACATTCCGATGTTCTCGGCGGCTTGGTGTCCGGGCGGGCCGATCTGGTCAAGAAGGTGCATCGCTTTCTCGAGATCGCGGGAGCGACCCTGCACGCGGAAGCGGCCTATTCGATTCTGCGGGGCATGAAGACACTGGCGCTGCGGATGGCGCGCCACAACGCCAGCGCACTGGCGATCGCCGAATATCTGGCCCGCCACCCGAAGATCGCGGACGTGTACTACCCTGGCCTCGCCGATCACCCGGGGCATGCGATCGCCCGGCGGCAAATGAAAGGGTTTGGCGGCGTTCTCTCCTTCGTTCCGCGCGGCGATTTTGCGCAGCTACGCACTGTTCTGAACAGCCTGCGCCTCGCCCAGCGTGCCGCCCATCTCGGCGGCGTCGCGACCACCGCCGGACCGCCGTCGGTGACCAGCCACGTCGAATTGACCGCGGAGGAACGCGCGCGCGCCGGCATACCGGAGACGTTGATTCGATACTCCGTCGGCATCGAAGACCCGGCGGATTTGATGGCGGATCTCGACCAGGCGCTCGCCGCGATCTGAGTTGCGCAAAATCGAGGATCACGAGACGCACCATCGCGGGCAGGTCCATGCGATTCGTCGGCCGCCGCCACCCGGGATTCTGATAGCGACTATTGCTACGGTTCGGGGCTCGCGACGCACCCGTCGGCGACCACAGTTCTTCGACCTAGAGGAGCATATCGGTCAGCTCGTTGCGGTCCAGCGAAGTGTGCTTTTCCGGCATGGGGGGCTGGAGCAACGGCCGCTAGACATCACCTATATCCCCCATCCACGCCGCGAGCGTCAAGCGACAAAACTCCTGTATTCGCCACGAAATACAAGTTCTTAGGGCGCCGCCCTATGTTGCGGCGCAGGTTGGGTCGCCTCTCGCCGCCCATCGAGCGCCGCTCCGCCAGGCGATACCATCACATCGAAGTGATGTGGTCTGGTTCGATCTTGTAGAGAACGCGCACTTCGCCCGGCTGG
>Ga0209006_10004809_pt1 | contig 12251 bp, 10 predicted proteins | sample JacPin_JW_Ref_O2_FD_188567 | JGI IMG/M metagenome (GOLD analysis project Ga0209006, IMG submission 188567) | Forest soil microbial communities from Algoma, Ontario, Canada - Jack Pine, Ontario site 1_JW_Ref_O2 (SPAdes) (version 2) | ecosystem: Environmental > Terrestrial > Soil > Boreal...
CGTCTCTCCCGGGGTCAACGTGGGCGAGGGAGCGGTGCTCGGATTGGGTTCGGTGGCGACGCGCGATCTGGCGCCCTGGACGGTCTATGCCGGGGTTCCCGCTCGAGCGATCAAACAGAGAGTGGAACGGGAACAAAACAGCACGGCCACGTAATGACTTCGACTCCACGCAACGAGTGGAAAAATGATTTCGTCCAATTCTCCTGTTACTGTGAACAGGAAGCTCAGAGGAGAATTGCTTTCAGCGATGCAGCTTGATGTCGATGCGATACGGCGAGTTTGGAACCCGATGCGGCGGGTAACGCTACCGCTGCTGAGCGCCATGAGTATCCTGCAACTTACGCTGTGCATTCCGTTTGCTGCCGGCCAGACCTCGGATAGCGGAGGTCTGATGCAACAGAATTCCGCGCCGGTGGAGATCACGCCCGCACCCGCGAACCCCACGAATGCGCCACTGGAGCCGCTGTTTCCTCAAACGACTCCCCAATCGAATGCGCCCGCCCGATCGCCGAGGTACGCGTCACCCAATGGTCCCGCATCTGGAGCGGGCCTAGGCTATGGACCCATCCGTGCCGGGGACATCGTAGAAGTGCAGATTTTTGATGCGCCAGAGTATTCGGTGAAGATGCCCGTCTCTGCCGCTGGGCAGATAGCAATTCCATATGCCGGGCTTTTTCATATCGAAGGCATGACCTCGATTGAGGCAGCGAAAGCGATTGCCAGGCTGTTTGTGCAAAACCAGATCTTGCGCGATCCACGGGTGATTGTCACCACCGAGCAATTCGGTTATAGCGTCACGGTCATGGGCGAGGTGAGGAGTCCCGGCATCTATACGCTTGCTGGGCACAAGCGGCTCATCGACCTGCTTACTGAGGCCGGTGGCACGACAACCGCGGCGGGGCACGTGATTGAGATTTTCGCGCCCGGCTCGATGAAGAATCCGACCACTGTTCTATGGGATCCAACGCTGCGGGAAAATGACAACGCCGAGCTGGAGATCAAGACCGGAGAAACGATCCTGGTAAGCCGTTGCGGAGTGGTCTACGTAGGCGGCAATGTGGGCCGGCCGGGAGCTTTTCCGTTGTGCGAATCGAACCATACGACTATTTCCGAAGTCATTGCGCTGGCCCAGGGAACGAAGGCAAACTCGTATTCGAATAAGACGCTTCTGCTGCGAACCTCGGGGAACGGGACCCGGGTCGTACAGACGGTCAAGCTGGAAGACGTGTTGCGGGGCAAGAAGGTGGACATCACCATGCAGCCCGACGACATTCTTTTCATCCCGCCGAGCATTCTCAAGGCAGCCGGCAAGACCGCATTAGTCGCTGCCATCGGATTCGCCACGCAGGCGTATTTCTATGTGCACTAGCGCGTTTGCTTAATCCGCAACAAGAACCCATGGTAGCGAATTGCCAATGAAGTTCAGCGTTGTCACGGTTTCATTTAACCAACGGCAGTATCTGGAAGAGTGCCTCACCTCGGTGCTGGGTCAGGACTACCCTGAGTTGGAATACATCGTGGTGGATCCCGGTTCGACGGACGGAAGCCGCGAACTGATCGACAGGTTTGGCAGCCGGCTCGCTGCGGTGGTGTTTGAACCCGACCAGGGAGCCGCCGACGGCCTGAACAAGGGGTTCCAACGCGCTTCGGGCGATATTTTCGCCTTTCTGAATTCCGACGACGCGTTGTTGCCGGGGGCTCTCAAGAGCGTGGGCCAGGCCTTCGAGCAGAACCCCGATTGCGACATCGTGATGGGGAACGGATTCATCGTCGATGCCCACGGCCGACGCATTCGACGCATTCGGGCTGCCGGCTTCACGTTAGAGCGCTACTTTTATGGGGGCTCCACCTGGCTACAACAGTCCACGTTTTTCCGGCGCTCGGCGTTTGAGGCCGTCAGGGGATTCAATGTGAACAATCGCTCCTGCTGGGACGGGGAACTGCTGGTCGACATGGTGCGGGCCGGAGCCAGGGTCAAGTATTTGAACCAGGACCTGGCCTTGTTTCGCATCCATGCAAAGTCGATCACGGGCTCACGGCGCCATAGTGAAATGATGAAGGCGGACGCGGAGCGCATGTTTTCCCTTATCCGGGGGCGGAAATGGACGGTTTTGGATACGGTGCGGGCTTATTTGTTTCGGATAGAACGGATACTTACCCATCCGGGTGCGGTAGAGTCGGCGATCCGGGCGCGCATGAGCAGGATCTAGGAAGCGGGGCTGAATAACTGCGGCCGAAAGAACCGCAGGTCCCTCCACTACGCTTCGCTCCGGTCGGGATGACAATTCTGTTATGCCCGCAAGAGCTTCAGCGAGAAATACTTGGCCCCCGCAACAGAATTGCCATCCCGACCGGAGCATACCCGGATTCCTACTTCGGGCTGCCAACAACGACGTATGCCTGCTCTCCGTAGAGCGAGCCGCATGCTATTGTCAACGCCACCACTCTCGACAGGAAATCCCCGGTACTCACACACCTTGCAATTGATCCGACACGGCAAAGAGAAACAGGGTACCCGGTTAAGTACCGAGTTTTCCTCAACCTGCGTTCTTAACCGGATTGAGTCACACTGCATCAACGCACGAGAAAGATTGGTGAACAGCCACGCGGCACTCTATAATTTGGAATCTAAAGGCATGGACCGCTGCCACTTTCCGGCAAGTGGAGGTTGACCACCACTGGACTTCTCCAATCCACCCATTCGGTGAACTTCCAAACGCATGAGTATTTATCCCCCACCATCGGAACCGGCCCTACTTCCCGAATATCGTGAACCACGCCAACACGAGCGTGCCTTTCTCAGCCTGGGCCTGAACGACGGCCAGACGCTGCAACACTTCCTACTCATCGCCAAGAAATATATATGGCTGGTGGCGGTGTGCGCCCTGCTGGGGACCGGCGCCGGGTATATCGAGAATGCCAGGACGCCTAACGAATACAGGTCGACCGCCAACATTGAGATCACCCAGGACACGGCCGATCAGTTCCGCGTAGATACTGCCGGCGGCTATGACAGCGGATACATCGACGTCACCAAGCTGGATACGGAGATTGCCATTCTCAAGAGCTCTACACTGGCAATGCAGACTATCCAGTCGCTGCACCTGGACAAGAATAAAGATTTCCTGCCACTGGGATCGAACCACAACTGGGACTTAACCAAGATCCAGGACAGACATGCTCTGATTGGGATCTTTGAAGGGGGCCTGGCGGCGGAGCGTTTCGGGCACACGAATATTCTCGACCTGAGTTTCACGGCGCGCAATCCCGAGCTTGCCGCAGTCATCTGCAATACCCTCATCGACAATTACGTGCAGCACAACTTCAGCGAAAACTACGCCGCCACGCAGGAAGTATCGATCTGGCTGCAGCAGCAGTTGGGAGATCTGAAGAATCGGCTGGAGAAGAGCCAGGAGCACATGCTCACGGTGCAAAAAGATATCGGGCTGGTGGGTATCGATCAGACACAGAGCATCGTGCTCTCGCGTTTGGTTGACATCAGCCACGATGTGACCGCCGCTGAATCGCAGCGCCTGGTGGCGCAGGCAAAGTTGCTTACTCTGCAGAGTGCTCCGCCCGAGGTACTGGCCACACTCAGCGGCGATTCGGTGTTGCTGGGTTTAAAAGAAAGGATGACCTCCCTGCAAGCTGAGGAGGCTAGCCTGAGCGCCAAGTACGGCGCCAAGAATCCTCGGCTGCTGGAGATTCGGTCTGAAATGGCGGAAGTTCAGCAGAGCACGAAAGCGGAACAAGGTACAGTCCTCGCCCGAGCGCAGGAGGAAGTGAATGCCGCCAGAGAAAATCAGGAAGCCCTGCAGCGCAGGCTGGACCAGGAAAAAAGCGGCGCCTATATGGGCAACTCGAAAGCGGTCGAATACTCTCTCGCTCGCCGGGAATACGAGGCCAATCGAGCGCTGTATGACGGGCTGCAACAAAGGCTGCAGGAGGCAGGCATCATTGCCGGCTTGCACTCCACCAATATTCGCCGCATCGACCCGGCCGATGCACCCGACTTTCCCAGCTACCCGCGCAGATCAGTCAACCTGACGCTTGGCCTGCTCTGCGGCCTCGGCATTGGCTTGGTGCTTTCGTTCATGGTGGAAGCGCTGGACACCAATATCAAAACCATTTACGACATCGAGGAAAAACTTGGCCTGCCTATGCTTGGGGTCGTTCCTCAGGTTGATGCGAAGCTGCTGTCACCGGAAACTTTTGTCAGAGATGCTACTTCGCCGATTCCCGGCGCCTGGTCACGGCTAGCAGAAGCCTATCGGGCATTGCGCACCACCATTCTGCTCTCCCGCGCGGGCACGCCGCCCCAGGTGATCCTGGTGAGCAGCGCAAAGCCCTCCGAGGGCAAGACATCGATCAGCACGCTGGAGGCGATTGTATTTGCGCTCAACGGAGCGCGTGTCCTGCTCATCGACTCTGACCTGAGACGGCCATCGGTGCACCTGCGGTTCAGGATTTCCAATAAAGTCGGCCTTACCTCGGTACTCACCGGCAAGACGCCACTGGAAGACGCGATCACCCAGGTGGCAGCGGTGCCGTCGCTGCATGTCCTACCTGCAGGCCCGATCGCTCCCATGCCGGCCGAACTGCTGGGCTCGCTGCAAATGCAGCGACTGATCGAGGGCTTGCGGTCGAAATATGACTTCATCCTGATTGACACTCCGCCTGTGCTGACGGTGACCGACGCGGCGGTGCTGGTTTCCATCAGTGATGGTGTCGTGCTGGTCCTGCGTTACGCGCAAGCCTCAAGGAATGTGGTGGCCCGAGCGAGCGAAATCCTCCTCCGCTCCGGAGCCCATCTTTTGGGTGTGGTATTGAATGCAGTGGACCTGCAATCCTCTGATTACGCCGAGTATTATGGCCGCGCTTATAACGACTACTATCAATCGCGCGTGGACGTCGAAGAGTAGGGTTTGAAAGCAATCATTGCCACGGGATTCGGCAAGCTTCATTTCCACGAAACAGCCCGAGCTCTGGCGGCGGCTGGAGTCGAAGTAAACTTTCTTACCGGCTGGGTTCCAAAAGACAATCAAACCGCGCTGGTGGATCTCGTGGGGAGGTCTCTCGGCGAAAAGCATTTGGCGGCGCGTATGGCTGCCCGGAAGATCAGCATTCCGGGCGCAACTGTGACGCCGATTGCGTGGGCCGAGGTGGCGGGGACCGTCATAAAACTGGTGCAGAAAACCCGGGTTATTCCGCTCGATCTTGCGTATGGCATGGAATTCCGTTTGGCTGCGCTGGGCAGCAGGAAATATTTGAAGAATGCCGACGTGTTGCTGGTTCGTAGCGGAGCAGGCCAGTCGGGTGCGATTCGCAAAGCGCGCAGCAACGGAATGGCCGTGGTTACCGATCACTCCATCGCGCATCCAGCATTCATGCACCAGGCGTTGCGGGAAGAGTTTGCCCGCTTCGGCATGGCTGCCGGCTATGACTCGCGAGCAGACTTGTGGAAGCTGGTGCTGCGTGATTGCGACGAGGCGGATCTGTTGCTGGTCAACTCCGATTTTGTTAAGAAGACCTTCGTCGAACAGGGTTACTCCGGGGGAAAAGTGCGTGTGGGCTACCTCGGCGTGCGAGAGGAGTTTTTTGACCTTAAACGCGATTATCGGATTGATGGGCCGGTGCGCATTCTCTTCACCGGTAACTTCGATATCCGTAAGGGAGTTCGGCTCCTGTTAGAAGCGATTCGCCTCTGCCGGCAGTCCGGGATCGACGCTCGTCTGCAGTTGATGGGGAACCTGGGCAATGGGGCGCCGTGTTTGCAAGCGGGCGATGAGCAGTTCTTTACCCATTCGCTCTTTGCTCCCTTAAGGGAGGTCGCGGCAGCGTTTGCCGGTGCGGACTTATTTGTGTTTCCCACGTTTGCCGAGGGCTCATCGCGTTCGGGAATGGAAGCCGCGGCTGCCGGTTTGCCGATCATTACGACAGAGAATTGCGGTTTGCCCCTGGAGCATGGGAAGAGCGCTATTTACGTGCCGGTGAACGATGCGAACGCTCTCGCAGAAGCGATTGCCCTGGTTTCTTCCAACGAAGGCTTGCGGCAGTCCTTGGGTAGAAACGCAATGAGAACCGTGACGGAGAACTATACCTGGATGCACTACGGACGCCAGGTAGCGGCGTACCTCAAGGAGGCAGTGGAACTGAGGTTTGCCCGATAGAGCAGTTTTGTGCCGTCCCTACGGGACTCGCCTCATGGCCGGGCTCTTACCCGGCACTCCCGTGCCGGGCTACAGGCTGTTTCGTCCCTGCGGGACTACGGTAGTCAAGCCCGCGCAGGCATAAGGATCGGCAGATAGGGAGTCGGCACGACTCAAAGTCGTGCCCTGACACGAAACAGACTTTTCCCGCAGACTCTTAAGCTGAGGTTGTTAGCGATAGTCCGAAGTGTTTTTCGACTGCCTGCAGCAGAGAGGCGGCGACTTCGTCAGCGAGGTTTGCGGCTGCTTCTGCTCCTGCTTTCTGTCGATCTGGCTCTCCCTGAATGAGGATGGTTCTCATACCCAGACGGCGGCCGGCCTGGATGTCTGAAAGAGAATCGCCGATTACTACGCTATTTTCCGCATTGATTTCGGGGAAATTTTTCGTGGCTCGCTCAAACAGCCCGATGTCCGGTTTACGGCAATGGCATTCGCCGTGATCATGAGGACAGTAATAGATAGCGTCCAGCCGGGCGTCGTGATGCGCCAGGTGGTTCTGCATCTGGCCGTGAATGAGCTCCAACTGCTCCACGGAAAGCCGGCCCAGGGCAACACCGCGCTGATTGCTGACCACGATCACTGTCAGACCAGCGCGATTCATGCGGGCAATCGCCTCGACTGCTCCCGGAAGCCACTCAAATTGCGCCCAGTCGCTGACATAAGCGCCCTCGGGCAACTTGCGGTTCAACACTCCATCGCGATCGAGAAAAACGTAACGCACTATAATTAGCAAGGCTAACATCGGTGCCATGCAACGTATCACATTGCTGAGTTTTCGCACGTTTGGCGATTACGTCCTCAAGGCGCCCTTTCTCTTCGAACTCGCCCGGCTGTATCCCGACGCCGAGGTCACCATGATTACCAATCGCAAAGGTGGCCAGGTGTATCCGCTGATTGACTCACGGCTGAAGCTCGTGGTGGTCGATCATGGCGACCCGAAGCTAGCTATGCTGCGCAAGCTGTTTGCTGTGCCGCAGGCAAACCTTGTGATCGCATTGGATGACAGCCGCACTACCCTTCTGCTCTCGTTGATCCTGCGCGGCAGGAGGAAGACAGGCTGGGTCCAGGGCATTAGCCGTCTCTATGCAGAAGGCGGTTTTTTTGAATGGAAAAGTGTTCGTCCCTGGGTTTCGGCCATCGTGAAGACAGTGTATCGGCCGGGCAGGATTCGACGGCCAGAAGACAAGCACGATGCGGAAGTTGAGCTCGAGCTCCTGGGTCTAAGAGGATCAGGCGCACCGCTTGCGTCGTATCGAAGCCACTACGCGGCACCGCCCGCTCAACGTACCGAACCAGCCTACATTTATTGCGCAGCTGAAGCCGGGTGGCGTGCACGACAGCTTAGTGACCAACAGTGGACGGGCATCCTTCGCGGCCTTTTGCAGGCTTTTCCGAACCATACGATCGTTGTCCATGGCGCGGCGTGGCTGACAGGTTTTGATCAGCGGGTTGTTTCCTACGGACAAGGCTCGGTCAAAGAGTTGTTCGAGAAGATTTCTGCTGCGGACCTGGTCATCGCTCCGGATAGCTTCGCCCTGCACCTGGCTTCGTTCTATGGGGTGCCGGCAATCGGTTATTTCGGGCCTGCGTTTCCCCATCGCTTTCGGCCAACCGGTCCCCGCAGTACCAGCCTTTTTCACCAACCGGAGTGCTCCCCCTGTCTGCAGTTGCGAGGCGATGCTTCTTGCCGCAAGGGCCTGGTCCAATGCTCTTCACTGGCGGCAATGAGGCCGGCTGAATTTATCACCGCGGCACAAACCGCACTGGGGTAACGATGGCCATTGTTTCGCTCACGCTTGAATTACACATTGAGCAGGCACACTCGCTCAAAGACCGGCGCCAGGTGGTTCGCAGCCTCAAAGAAAAGCTCCGCAACGGGTTCAATATTTCGGTCGCGGAGTTGGACGAGGCGGTGACCTGGCAGAGCGCAACCATCGGGATCACGGCCATTTCCCGCTCCCGCGACTATCTTTCAGGCCTGATGAAGCAGGTCGAAGATGCGGCGGTTCGCATTACCAATGACCTGGGCGCGCAGGTGGCCGACTCATGGTGCACCTTCCTGGAAGAAGACGTTGAGGAATAGGACTTTTCTGATAATCTAAGGGGTTTAGCTAAGGACTTTTTCCATGGTAGAACCACGGGCACGAAAGTACCACCGGGATCGCGTTGCGGAAACGCTGCGCGAGGAGATCAGCGGCATGATTGTGGGTGAATTGGCGGATCCACGTATCAGCTCCGCCTACGTCAGCGAGGTGGTTCTGAACCCAGGCGGCAAGTCCGCGCGGGTCTACATCTCCGTCGACGGCGGTGAGGTAGAAGAAGAAAAGACGGTCGAAGCGTTGACCGCGGCTCGTGGATTTATCCGCCACGAATTGCTGGAACGGATGGGAGTGCGGCACGTGCCTGAACTCTCGTTTGAGATTGATAAATCCAAGCACCTCAAGATGCGGATCGACGAGTTGCTGGGGCGGAAGAAGACGGCAAAATCGAAGGAGTAACAGTAGCTTCGCACCGGCCTATCATGCAATCGACAGCACCGATCGACGCGGTTCTCAGCTCCATCGCCAAGGCCGATCACCTGCTGGTAACCGCACATGCGCGTCCCGATGGGGACGCCGTCGGCTCTCTGCTTGCCTGCTGGATGATTCTGCAGCGGATGGGCAAGAAGGCGGACATGGTGTTGTTCGACCGGGTGCCGCACATTTACCGCTCCCTTCCCTGCACGGCGCTGATACGGCGCTCGAGTCACGTGGCGGGCAACTACGACACGGTGATCCTGCTGGAGTGCGACGGCATTCCCCGCAGCCGGCTCACTGGTTTGGAAAACCGTTTTCTGATCAACATTGACCACCACACCAGCGGCCGCGATTTTGCCGATGTGAACTGGATTGACAGCAATGCCTGTGCGGTGGCCGAGATGGTATACCAACTGGCACGTGCGGCCGACATCGACATCACATCCGAAATGGCCACTTGCCTTTATACGGCGGTGCTGTCGGACACTGGCTCGTTTTGCTACGAGGGCACCGATGCCCACACGTTTGAACTGGCTAGCAACCTGGTCGGTTACGGAGCCAATCCGGTTGTGATCGCCCAGGACGTTTACTTCTCCAATCCGGCCGCAAAGATGCTTCTGCTGGGCGCCGCACTGGCCAACCTGCACTACGACCGACATTTAGCCTGGCTCTGGGTTTCAGAGCATGATATGGATCGTACTCACGCCGCCGAAGAAGACTGCGAAGGGATCGTCAATTATGCGATCGCCATCGCTGGGATCGAGGTCGCTGTTTTTCTGCGCGAGCTGCGCGACCAGCGGGTTCGCCTCAGCCTGCGCAGTAAGGGCCGCGTGAACGTGGCCACCATCGCGGAACGGTTCGGCGGCGGAGGACACGAAAATGCCAGCGGCTGCACCCTGGACGACCCACTGCCCGTCGCTACCGAGCGGATTCTCAACTATCTCCGCAGTGAGATGGCAGCAGCAGCGTCGGTGAATGGAAACGGGTGAGGCGACCACGTGTGCGGCTCTCCGTAGAGAGACCCGCATGTACACCATCAAAGCCACGGATCGCGACAGGAAATCCGGGGGCCATCCTCTCGCTTGAACGCTGAATCTGATAGCCTTGTGCCCGTACACTACCTGGCACAATCGATGGCTGAGAAAAAAGCACTGCTGGGTACGCCTCGAGTCGTGAATCGGCCGAGCACCTTGGATGATTTGAAAGCTCGTTTCCCTGCCCTGAACGAAACGCTGGAGGCCGTCAGCCTCTTCGTGTTTACTCCCTTCTTTTTGTTCTACGGACTGGTGCCAATATTCGGCGGAGATGGTCTCGGGCTGGTAGGCGCCGACGAGCCAAGATACGCACAAATTTCCCGGGAGATGCTGAGCCGGCACGACTACATTACTCCCGTACTCTGGAGCCACCCCTGGCTGGAGAAGCCCGCGCTTTATTACTGGCGGGCCATGTTTGCTTTTCTGGAGTTTGGTGTACACGACTGGTCGGCGCGTCTTCCGTCGGCCAGTTTTGCTTTTATCCTGGTCGCGTTGATCTATCTGCACCTGCGCCGTTTCCGGCCCGGGAGCCAGTTGGACGCCGCCTTGATCACTGCTTCCTGCGCCGGCATTGTCGGCTTCGCGCGGGGAGCTTCGACCGACATGCAACTGGCTGCCCCTTTCTGTATAGGCATGCTTGGCTGGTATGCCTGGTACGAGACGGACAGGAAGTTCTGGCTCTTCGACCTGTATTTCTTTGTAGGGATCGCCACACTGGCCAAGGGTCCTGTGGCACCCGCCATGGCGGGTTGCATCATCTTCAGCTTTGCCGCCCTGCGCAGGGAGTGGTCTCTGCTGCGGCGAACCATCTGGATTCCCGGCGTGCTGCTGTACTTCGCGATGGTCTTGCCGTGGTATATCGCCGTCCAGCATCGCAACCCTGACTTCCTGCGCATCTTTTTCCTGGAACATAATCTGGAACGCTTTGCCACCGGGCGCTTCATGCACGAACAGCCGTTTTGGTACTACGTCCCCGTCCTCCTCCTGGCGCTTATGCCGTGGTCAGTCATCGCCATACGAGCCCTAGTGGACGCGATTCAGTTATCGATCGCGGAGTGGCGGGCGCGGCGAGCCAAGCACCACTACATTGGCCATAGCCGCTGGGGAGATGCCTTTCCTGAGTTTTTAGTATTGTGGACCCTGTTTCCGATCATCTTTTTCTCCCTATCCCAATCGAAATTGCCGGGCTATATTTTGCCTTCGATTCCGCCGCTCACCATCCTTACCGGCGATTACATCAATCGCATCCGCCATAGGGGCTTGAATGGATGGCTGCTGGCACTGCACGCGTCGCTTTCCGCGGTCACGATCATGCTGGTGCTGCTGTTGCCGTGGCGCATTGTTCATCCCGGAGCGTGGCCGCCGGCCAGCATTCTGGTGGCGGCGATTTCGAGCGGTGTGGCCGCTGCGATTCTCATCCTGATCGTTGTCGGCCGCTTTGGTGTCAAGCGCATGCGGGTGGTGACGATGGTACCTCTGGTCATCATGCTGTTGTTCATCTTTGGAGTTGGCCCGTTCTTCGGCCTGCCCGCACTGTCTTCTACCAAGAAGAACATACGCCTACTGGACGCCGCGTACTCGGCCCGGCCTCTGGCGGCTATCATCAGCCAGATTGCCAAACCCAATGAGGTCATCGCCGTGTACCGGGTACGGCGCGACGTCGAATACGGGCTTTCCTTTTACCGCAACCACCAGGTGGACAACTATCAGCAGGAGGGGGTCCCCTCAGGTGAGCACATTCTGATCACCCGTGAAATCTATTCCGGCCAGCTGAATAGTCTGCTCGCCGGCCGGTCCTACCAACCGCTTTTCTCCTATCCTGCGCAAAACCTTGCGGTTTACCAGGTATTTGCCAAACCGTAGGGCCGGACTGGTTACCTGCCCGAGTTTCCAGGGGATGGCTTCGTGCCGTACACTCCTGTTCAAACGCGAATGACTCCGGCCCTGAATCTGGAAATTCTCGACCTGCGACATTTCTCCGCCAGCAACCTGAAGCCGGTGCTGGAGGCGGAGAGCCTCGTCTGGAATCAGCGCCTGCGATGGGATTTTCATGCCTCCGCCAACCTGCTGCTGCAGTACCTGGATTCCCGCCTTTTACCCGGGTATGTGGCGATCGAAAACGGCCGCATCTGTGGCTATGTCTTTTGTGTTTACGAAAGCGAAAAAGCCCTGGTCGGGGACGTGTTCGCCATGCCGTCGGCGAGCAATCCGCAATCAACCGCGGACGTCGAGCGCAGCCTGCTGGAACACATGATCGAGTTGTTGCAACATTCTCCAGGAGTGGACCGAATTGAATCGCAGCTGCTGCTTCGTCCCCATGGGACCCATGAAGAAACACTGCGCCGGAACGGTTTTCAGATTTACGAGAGGCTATTTATGGAACTCGAGTTGAGTTCCGCAAAGCTGATGGAAGCGCCGCTGGACGGGTTCAAGGAATTGGAATTGCGTACCTGGAAAGACAGCGATTTTTCGGCAGCCGGCCATCTGATCGC
>Ga0209006_10004810_pt1 | contig 12246 bp, 10 predicted proteins | sample JacPin_JW_Ref_O2_FD_188567 | JGI IMG/M metagenome (GOLD analysis project Ga0209006, IMG submission 188567) | Forest soil microbial communities from Algoma, Ontario, Canada - Jack Pine, Ontario site 1_JW_Ref_O2 (SPAdes) (version 2) | ecosystem: Environmental > Terrestrial > Soil > Boreal...
GCTCAGTGATGCGGCGGCGAAGGCAAAAGGCTGCCCGGTGCTAGCCGGCGGCGGGTCCGTCGAGGTCTACGAGGCCATCCCGATGTAGTGGCACGGTTCGGGCTGCGGGGCTGGCCCGAGCCGCGGGGGTGGGCGTTTCCCGCGGCAAGGCTGGTCCCGCTGCCTGGCGCGCGGCAATCCGGGTACATCTTCGCGGATTGCCGCGCGCTGCTGCGCGGATCACGTCGCCGCTGTGCAGTTGCCCGCCCGACTGGGCACAGAAACCCCGTTACATCCGGCCCCAAAGTGTCCCTGCCGTCAGCAGCCGAGCTGGCCACGCTCTGCCGGCACACGCCTCCGGATCCCCCTGAACTGGACTTTCGCTTATCTTCGTCACTTAATACTGGCACGCCGGGCCGACTGCTGGCGGCCCATGATGCTGGCCAGCGGCAGGGTGGTCATGGCTGTGTGCTTCGCTGCCAGCGCCCCGGGTTGCGGTGCCTGCCGGTGGATGGCTTCTGTCACCTCTCGCCCGGACGATCCACCCATACTGCCCCGCCCGGCCAGCCTGATGGTCGCGGATGCTGTCCGCCATATGTCCGTGCACAGCCGGAAGCAGTCGGCTCCGATGGACATCGAGGTGGATCATCAGGCCAAATCCAGCAGCCCGCGAGGCCGGGGATCCCCAGCTCACGGGCCGTTTCCGCAGGTAGTGGCGGGTGTTGGGTTCGAACCAGCGTAGGCCAAGTCGACGATTTTACAGACAGGCATCTGTCCGCACTCCCTGCGCCCGGTGACCAGCCATTACTCGCGCCGACACGCTTACTCGCGTTGACGTCGCGCAGGATTCTCCGATCGTTCGACATCTGGTCTTGCCCCGTTGATGGAACAGCGGCCGGGCCCGCAGCAGCGCTGACCAGTAGACGGCGATGTACGCCCGGCAGAAGCGATGATGACGTTGCCATGAATGGCGAAAGCCTGCACCTCTTCGGGCAGATCCAGCGGAGGCACGAGTGGGTCCAGCCAGCCAGCAGGCCACAGCCGCACTGGGGTGGCTTCGTCAGCAAATAACCTTCAGAGACGACGACCGTAGTGCCGTCCGGGAGCCCTCAAACCGCGACCACCGTCACCACGCCGTCGTGGTCGCACAGCGACTCCCCGACCGGTTTGCCGTCGGCCGGCCGTCACACCCGCGCCGTGCCGTCGATGCCCCGGCTGACGTGCCCGAGCGACCCGGCGCAGCGTTCGTAACCCCCCTGATCAGGAACTTCTCCGCCGCTGGAGCGGAGCCGGGCCAGCCCATCTCGTACGGGACCAGTCCTGGCTAACCTGGACAACCCGACTTTCTCCCTGTCATATCTTTGCATATGACGCATGACGGCCTAGGATGGGCAATGTTGCCCGGCCAGGACCCGAGTCCAAAGCTCAGGGCAAGGTGGCATCGGATCTGCTTACAAGGGGTGTGTGACAGCGACCGCGCACGTGTCGCTGTCACGTCATAAACGTTTAGCGTCAAGCCTTTCCGGTTCGCGGGATCAGCATTCTGCGTGTTCGCATGATGCTGACCGGATAGGCGCGGGGGGGACCGACGTGTGCGTTCTTAATAAGATCCTTGATATTGGCTTTCTCAAATACGCGGGGCCGCTGGGGTCATCCTGGCCCGTCCAAGCTCGGCCCCTCAGTCATAGAGCTGAGCACGCGCGGGGTCGGATTTCTGGGCGGCCCAGCCCGGTGCAGGACGTTGTCGCCCAAGACAGCCGATGACCACCAGGGACATCGCCTGGAACTCCCGGGTACCCGGCGAGCAGGGAGCTGACCGCGACGCCGAGGTGGCTGACCGCGACGCAGACGTAGCTGACCGCGACGCGGAGATGGCTGACCGCGAGGCGGCGGTAGCTGACCGCGACGTAGAGGTAACGGTATTGATGCCATGCCTTGACGAGGCAGAGACCGTCGCTACCTGTGTCGGCAAGGCAGTCGCGTTCTTGACGGATCACGACATCGATGGCGAGGTCGTGGTTGCCGATAACGGCAGCACGGATGGGAGTCAGGAGGTGGCCGAGGCCGCCGGGGCACGAGTGCTCCGTATCCCGGAGCGCGGTTACGGCAGCGCGTTGCTTGGCGGGATCAGGGCGGCCCGCGGCAAATACGTGATCATGGGTGATGCTGACGACAGTTATGATTTTGCGGCGTTGATGCCGTTCATCGACCGTCTCCGGGCCGGAGCCGATCTCGTTATGGGCAACCGCTTCTGGGGCGGGATCGCGCCAGGCGCCATGCCTGCGCTGCATCGCTATCTGGGTAACCCCGTGCTGAGCTTTGTCGGCCGGTTGTTTTTCCGGATAAAGGTCGGCGATTTCCATTGCGGACTGCGCGGATTCCGGCGGGACAGTGCGTTGTCTGTTGGCCTGCAGTCGCCGGGCATGGAGTTCGCCAGCGAGATGGTGGTCAGGGCCACGCTGGCGGGGCAGCGGGTGGAGGAGGTGCCGACCACGTTGTCGCCGGACGGCCGCAGCCGCCCGCCGCATTTGCGGAGCTGGCGGGATGGATGGCGGCATTTGCGGTTCCTGCTGCTGTTCAGCCCGCGGTGGCTGTTCCTAATTCCCGGCGCTACTTTACTCGCCGTCGGCATGGTCCTCAGCGTTGCCGTACTGCCTGGCCCCCTCGTGCTGGGCGGCATCACGTTGGACGTGAATACGCTCGTCGTGGCCTCCGGCATGGTCGTGATCGGCTTCCAGGCTGTCCTGTGTGCTCTGTTCGCCCAGGTATATGCCTGCGCAGAGGGGTTTCTGCCGGAGGGTCCCAAGCTCAACAGGGTGATGGCGGCCTGGAGCCTGGAGCGTGGACTGAGGGTCGCCGGCTTGCTCGCGGCGGCGGGCCTCACCGGGCTGATCATCTCGCTCGCAAACTGGCACGACACCGGATTCCGTGGCCTCAACTATGACAGTTCCCTTCGACTGGTCACGCCCTCGGTAACGGCACTAGTCATAAGCTGCCAGGTCATCCTCGGCACATTCTTCCTGGGCGTCCTCCGTATCCGCCAGGCAGCGCAACCGGTCCGGCTCGACTCATCCCTCGGCGCACGCACCCCGGCCGGGGGGCGCCCGGCCGGATCCTCCGCTCCCCGGAAAAGCCAAGCCAGCGCTCAATCGTGACTTTCTTCCCGAGAAAAAACATATGCGGCAGCGCCCCGCGTTACCGGCCGATGGTCATGCGACTGATCAAGGTGCCCGCAACATCACCACACTGGGCGAGATGGCGGGGATTGATTATCCTCATCGTCGGCATACTAGTGCTGGCCAGCGCACTTCAAACAGGCGCCGGCCACGCGATGCTGCGCGCTGCCGGACTATCCCAGGGGCCGGCGGGCTACACGTCGCTGAGCTTTCTGCACCCGCAGTCCCCGGCGGAACAGCTCACGCCAGCCCATGGGAACACCGTCACATCATTCGCTGTCCACAACGCCACCGGCAGCACACACGACTATCGCTGGTCGGTTTCCCTGGTCCGCCGCGGGCGGACTCGCCAGGTGCATGCCGGGACTGTTCGCCTAGCACCGGGGCGGAGGGCCGAGATCACCCGATCTGTCGCCATCACCTGTACGCGGGGGGTGGTGCGAATCGTGGTCAGCCTGAAAAACCCGGCTGAATCTATTGACACCTGGATTACCTGTCGGCCATAGGGAGCTGAATTCCCGTGACGCGCCGCCCCATTGTCGCGCTGGTGTGTGATGTTGTTTATCCGTACAGTCATGGCGGCCGGGAGATCCGAAACCAGGAGTTGCTGTCGCGGCTCGGGCAGCGCCTGGAGGTCCATGTTTACACTATGAACTGGTGGGGTGGCCCTGCCTCTTACACCAACAGTGGCGTCACCTACCATGCGATCTCGCCGCTGCTGCCTCTGTACAGGAACAATCGGAGATCACTTCGCCAGGCCCTGGGCTTCGGATTCGGCTGCCTGCGCCTGCTCCGTCATGACTTCGATGTGCTAGAGACCGATCACATCCCGTACCTTCAGGTGTTCGTCCTGCGTTTGGTGGCAACACTCAAGCGCAAGCCGTTCATCGTTACCTGGCATGAAGTATGGAGCCGGGCCTACTGGTGCCAGTACCTTGGCTGGGCTGGCTGGATCGCATGGATGATCGAGTGGCTGGCCATGCGACTTCCTGATGAAGTCATCGCGGCCTCACCGCAGACAGCTGAGCGCCTGTCGAAAACTCTTCCACGGCACACACCGGTCACGACCGTGCCCAATGGCATAGACCTCGATTTGATCCGCGAGGTGAGCGCCGCCGACGAGATAACCGACCTCGTCGTGGTCGGCCGCCTGATAGAACACAAGCGCGTCGACATGCTCCTCGATGCCCTGGCCAGCCTGCGGGCCAGTGGCTCGCACCTTACCTGCCGTGTCATAGGTGATGGTCCCGCACGTGCCGCATGGGTGAAGCAAGCGCAAGATCTAGGGATCGCCGGTGCAGTTGAGTTCCGTGATGATATCGAGAATCAGAAGGAACTCTACTCCCTGGTCAAGGCAGCCAAGATCTTCGTCTCACCCTCGGCACGTGAAGGATTCGGCCTGGCCGTTCTGGAGGCTATAGCCTGCGGTATTCCTGTGCTGACTACATCCGCCCCGGACAACTTGGCCCAACACCTTGTCGCGAGGTATTCGCGAGGCAGAGTATGCGAACCGACAGCGGAGGCTATCTCGGCCGCTATCCATGATCTGGTCACCGACACTGATCTGCGTACACAGGAGGAATGCGACACCGACTCCTGGGTGGCCGAGTATGCCTGGAGCGCCATGGCAGATCGTATGCAGGCGACCTACCTTCGCCAGGGTTCCGTTCGGTGATACGCCCTTGGGTACTGGGTGTAGGCCATGTTCACCGATATGCAACCTTATGGTGACGCTGAGCTACTGTCAATCGCGGCTGCCAATGCCCTGAACGCTGGCTTGGTAGAACCCCTCGCCGTCAGCAGTCCGAACCAGTCCTGGGCATTGTGCGGGTCGAACCCGTTATCCTGCCAGGTGTAAACGTAGAGGGCACCGATCCAGGGTGTGGCTTTGACATCAGCCACGGCTTGCGTGAGCGCGGTAGCCTGCGCCGATTCCCCCACCCCGCCGGGCCCACCCGATGGCGCGCCGAACTCTGTAACCCAGATTGGCTTGTTACCATCACCATTACGTATCATCACGCTTCGGAGAGAGGGACTGGTCCGTGCCATCTGAGACCACCCCGATTTGTTGGAGTCCGGCAGCTCCGGAAAGCTGTAGGGATGATAACCGAAGGCATCGAAGCTGCCCTTAGCTCCGTCGGCGTACATCGCTTTGAGGAAGTCGATGGCGCTGATATTGTGGTTCTTCGTGACTGTCGGCGCGAGCCCTCCAGAGATGACGAACGCTGAAGGGTCGACTGCCTTGATCGCGGAATAGGCGGCCACCAAGTCTGCGGTGTAAGCAGACGGATCGGGCTTAGGCTGCCAGAAGAGCGCAATATTCGGTTCGTTCCAGATCTCGAACGTGTTGACGCCTTGCGGTGCGTAACGTTTGGCCACGTCGGCTGCCCAGCTGGCGTACTGAGCCGACGAGGCCGGCTGTGGTGAGGAATCGCCGCTCGTGTTGGCCAGAGCAGCCCACCGCGGGCAGCCATCGACGATCAAATCGACTGACATCCCTGCGGCACGGGCCGTGCTGACCACGCGATCCAGCCGGGTCCAACTGAATGTCAGAGGACCGGCAGGCTGCACCATCGCCCAGTCAGCGTCCACTCTCACTGAGGTAATGCCGATAGCTTTCATGGCCGCCAGCTGGGAAACTAGCATCGGGACGGTGTCGCCAAGCAAATCAGGGTCCGCTATCCCGAAGTGTGGGTCCGACATTCGTGAATGCTGATGCTGGCGTTGCGTCGACCAGTAGATGACACCGCCGCCCACCAGCAGGATGGCAATCAGCATAATGAGCGTGCTTAGGCGGACCTGCTTGGCCACGGCGTTATCTCCTTTCCTTCCGGTGAACGCGCTGCCAGTACGGCGCAAAGTGCGCTAGCCACATGCCAAGTGTATTCGCTGTGACGAGCGCCACGACGGCAACGCACATCTACCCGACCGGCATGGACCGCGGCGCCCGACGCGTCACCGAGGCGATCTTGTCCTTGCTTCGTCTTTCCTGGTCCTGACCGGATCTCGCCAGCGGACAGGTTCGATACCACAGCCGCTACGGCCAGTAGGCATCAAAGGCCGCCCAGCGGCCAGCAAGCCGACCGTTGGCGATCTCGGAAGATACCAGCCAGCACTGGAATCGGATGCCAATCGGGCGATATCCTGAAATCCGTCAGGAGGCCGACATGGTGATACGTGCCGCGATCGACGCGAATGTCCAGCTGTCCCGCTCCGCGAACCGCTATCTGAGAATACCCCGCGACGAAACGCTCTGGAATCGTTTCAGCCTAGAAGCCGCCGCGCTGATCCGCGCACTCCCCAATGGAGCGACAGCGCTCGATCTCGGTGGAGGAAGGCGTTGCGCTTATGCGAATGCCGTCCAGCCCCCGGGCCGGGTGCGCCTGATCGCTGTAGACATCTCCCCAGAAGAACTAGCAGCCAACACCGACGTGGAAGAGACGTTTGCCGCCGATGTTGCTGCGGGGTTGCCGATGCCGGATGCGTCCGCAGATCTGATCCTGTCTCACACCCTGCTGGAGCACGTGGACGGCGTGCCCGCCGCCATAGGGCACATGGCCAGGGTGCTGCGGCCCGGTGGCACCGCCCTGCATCTGGTACCTTGCCGGTACTCCCTGTTCGGGACAGCCGCGAGATTGCTGCCGTTTGGGCCCCTGCTCCACCTTACGCACGCAGTCATGCCGCAAACGCGGGGGGTAATTGAGTTTCCTGTCCTCTACGACCACTGCTGGCCGCAGGCGCTGGAACGAGAGTTCCGCGCGGCTGGGTTCACTCGGGTAGAGACCTGGGTGACATGGGCCCAAACCGGCTACTTCGAGGCGATCTTCCCGCTGTACCTGCTAGCTGCCGCCTATGAGCAGGTAGTGCGGCTTCTGCGCATCCGGAAACTCGCCGCCTACACGGTAGTCCGGGCGGTCCGATGACCCGCAGGAGGGGAAGGGGTGCGAAAATGCCCCCTAAGCACGGCCCAGGCGTCTGGTAACGGGGGGTAGTTTGCCGAATCCCAGTAGGCTCAGCATCATTCAAACGCCGGTCAGGTTCTCGCCCGCTTACGGCGGCGTTGAAAAATACGTACTGGAACTATCCAAACAACTGGTCGCTCTAGGTAACGACGTGACCGTCGTGTGTGCTGATGAGCCACCTGCTGAGTCGCGTGCAGTTCAGGGAGTAAAGACGGTCAGGCTTCCGTACATTGCCAAAGTTGCAAACACGAACATCACTCCACGCCTGTTCCGCACGCTGATGTCCCAGAACTTCGATGTTATACACACGCACATTCCTACTCCGTGGAGCGCAGATATCTCTGCTCTCGTGTCCCTGTTGAGGCAGAAGCGCCTGCTTGTCACTTATCATAACGATCTGACTGGCCAGGGATTGGGCGGCCTTATTGCCTACCTCTACAGTTCCACGCTCTTGCATCTGGTCCTGTGGCGCGCGACAACGATTGTCGTTACGCAGCCGAGCTACCTTGAACGCTCAAGGCATCTCAAGCTACATAAAAAGAAGGTAACAACAATTCCACTTGGAGTTACCTTGCCGCTCAGGGCGCCCGCAGCCAAGCGCAAGGCAGACCAGGTTTTTTTCATGAGCGTGCTCGATAAGCATCATGAGTATAAAGGGCTGGGAATCTTGTTGGAGGCCATGGTCAAACTCAAAGGCAGAAGACCCAAGACGAGGCTGCTGGTGGGCGGCGGCGGGGAACTGATCAGCAAGTACGAGAAACTCGCGAAACTGCACGGAATCAGTGATGCTGTCGAATTTCTTGGCTATCTGACTGACGAGGAGCTTGCGGAGCTCTATAGCTCCAGTTCTGTCTTCGTCTTGCCGTCACTGAATAGATTGGAAGGTTTCGGTATCGTGGCCTTGGAGGCCCTCTCATATGCCACGCCCGTTATTACGACCCGCTTTGCCGGAAGTTCGGATCTCATTACAAAAAACAAGGCGGGCCTGATCGTGCCGCCGGGAGACGCAGTTATGCTGGCAAACGCTGTCGTTACCCTGCTCGAAGACCGCAGTGAAGCCCGGTCGATGGGGATCCGGGGAGCTGCAGCAGTAGAACAAGAATTTGGCTGGGAGAACATCGCTAGGCAAATGGTGAGTGCTTACTGATGCCTATGGAAGCTGCACGTATAATTCATGTTACTGCATATTATCCACCGCATCTCGGCGGCCAGGAAACTGTTGTCCAGGATCTGGTCATACAGCTGGCCATGGCCGGTGAGCAAGTTGAAGTTGTCACCTCGAGTATTGGCGCGAGAACGGGCGTCACCGTTGAGAACGGCGTGTTGGTCACTCGCTTGAAAAGCCGTGAGTTTGCCCATAGCGCGATCATGTGGGACTTGTTTTTCTGGCTGCTGAGGCGGACAGGAAGGAACACGATCGTTCATCTTCATATGGGGCAGTTCTTTGCATCCGAAGTAGTCTGGCTAGCGGCCAAGATCAAGCGCTTTAGATATATCCTTCACCTGCACTCTGATCTCGTCCAGTCAGGCCCGATGGGCAGGCTTCTGCCCCTGTATAAGAAGCTCTTCCTTGGTCGTGAGATAAATGATGCGGAACTAGTCATCGTACTGAATAACGAACATCGCCAGATGGTGAGACGCGACTACAGGTATCAGGGCAGAGTGCTTGTCATGCCCAACGGTGTAGATGCGGACTTTTTCAAGGTTACGCGTAGGCCGACCGGGCCGGCGACGCTGAAGCTCCTATTCGTCGGAAGACTGAGTCCTCACAAAAACCTGGCTGCCTTGATTGAAGCGCTCGGCGCGATTAATCGCGAGATTACGTTGGATATTATCGGCGACGGTGAATGTCATAGTGAGCTAAGGATGCTCATAGCAGACAGGAAGCTGACAAATGTGAGGCTCCACGGCAGGCTGAGCCGCGATGAAGTGAGGGAATTTTACTCCTCATGCAGCGCGCTTATCCTTCCCTCGCTATATGAAGTGCAGCCGATAGTGCTGCTGGAAGCAATGGCGTCCCGCCTCCCAATAATTGTGTCCAAAGGAATCGGAATCGAAGTTGAGGCCCGGGAAGTAGTGCTTATCGAGCCGACCATCCAGGGGATCGTGTTCGGCATAGAGAGCTTTGCTGCGATGACCCCTGATGCTCGGAATCTGCTTGCTGATGCTGCCTTTAAGAAGGCCGAAAGTCACAGATGGCATGCCTTGATAAGCTCCTATATAGATCTTTACGATAGGATCGGCGAAGATAGGGATGCTGCCTGATCCGGGAGCCTGCCCATCTAACTGCTCCTCGGCCATCTCCAGATGCTGGATCAGCCCTGGGGATTGATTGCTAAAACGTTTACCATACGCTGGGAATCATTGCGCGAGCACATGGCCGGACCCGGAGTCCGAGTTTGCGCCGCCCGCGGGCTAGATCTTTACAGAACTGCGGGGACTGCGCCCGGAGCTTGTCCTGGTATGGTAGCCATTGCGAGTGTCGGCCAGGGGGTGGCGTGGATTTCTTGCTGAGTGCCGAGCAGCGCGACCTGACGGAGGCGGCGGCCGCCTTCGCCCGGCGGGAGCTCAACCAGGATCTGGTGAAGCGCGAGGATGCTGGGGAGTTTCCGCGGGAGGCGTGGCGGAAGTGTGCCAAGTTCGGAGTCCAGGGCCTGCCAGTTCCCGCCGGGCTGGGCGGGGCCGGCGCTGACGTTCTCACGACAGCCCTGGTCATGGAGGCCCTGGGGTACGGGTGCCAGGACAACGGGCTTCTCTTTTCCCTCAACGCGCAGATGTGGAGCGTCGAGGTGCCGCTGGTGACGTTCGGCACCCCGGCGCAGCAGCAGGCGTACCTGCCCGGGATGGTGTCGGGGGACCTCATCGGCGCGCACGGGATGACCGAGGCTGGCTCCGGCTCCGACGCGCTGCACATGCGCACCCGCGCCGAGCGGCACGGTGACCACTACATCCTCGAAGGGACCAAGCAGTACATCACCAACGCCCCGGTCGCTGACGTGCTGCTGGTCTACGCCGTGGACCCGGGTCGGCCCGGACTATTCGGGATCTCCGCCTTCCTCGTGGACGCGGCGACGCCGGGGCTCACGGTGAGCAGCAGCTTCGAGAAGATGGGCCTCCGTACCTCGCCGATGGGCGAGATAACGCTGCACGACTGCGTCGTTCCCGCGGAGAGCCGGCTGGGGCCGGAAGGGGGGGGCATGTCGATCTTCAACTCGTCCATGGAGTGGGAACGGAGCTGCCTTTTTGCCAGCACCGTGGGCGCGATGCGGCGGCAGCTCGAGGCGTGCGTGGAGTATGCACGGTCACGCGAGCAGTTCGGCCAGCCCATCGGGAAGTTCCAGGGTGTGTCCGGCAAGCTGGCCGACATGTACGTGCGGCTGGAGGCGGCCCGGTCGCTGATCTACCGGGTGGCATGCCTGAAGCAGCAGGGCAAGTCCGCCCCGGCCGAGGCGGCCGCCGCGAAGCTGTTCGCCAGCGAGGCGTTCGTGCGCTCCAGCGAGGACGCGATCCAGGTCCACGGAGCCTTCGGTTACATGAAGGATGCGGGGATCGAGCGCGACCTCCGGGATGCGATCGCCGGCACCATCTACTCGGGCACGTCAGAGATCCAGCGCGTCGTCATCGCCCGGATGCTCGGGCTCTGAACCGCCGGGCAGAAGGGGAGGCATCACCGGCGGCTAGCCAGGACCAGGAAAGGAAGCGTGATGGCGTATCTGCTGCAGCGGCTGCTGACCGAGGCTGCGGCGCGGCAGCCGCAGCGGCCGGCGGTAGCGTCCGACGGCTGCCTGCTCACCTACCAGGAGCTGGACCGGCTGAGCAACAAGGTGGCCCGCGCGCTGCTGCGCCTGGGCGTGGGGCCCGGCGACCGGGTGGGGATCCTCGCCCCCAAGTCGGCTGCTGCGGTCCTCGGGCTATACGGGGCGTTGAAAGCCGGGGCCTGCTATGTGCCGCTCGACCCAAAGGCACCCGCTGGGCGGCTCAGCCACATCGTGCGGGACAGCGGCGCCGCCGTGATCGTGGCGGACGAGGCAAGGACGTCCCAGGCAGCCACCCTGGCTGACGCCGTTCCGCGGCAGCCGGATGTGCTGGTGGTGAGCGTTCCCGGCCGCCCGGAGCGCGAGGAGGCAGCCGGTGTCCCGGCCCAGGGCGAGGCCATTGTGCCGTGGACCGCGGTGGCTGGGGAATCAGGCGAGCCATTGCTGGAGGAACGGGCGATTGAGACCGACCTTGCGTACATCCTGTACACGTCGGGATCCACCGGAACCCCGAAGGGGGTGATGATCTCCCATCGCAACTCGCTCACGTTCGCCGACTGGGCGGCAGCCGCTGCGGAGCTTGGCGAGCAGGACCGCGTGTGCAGCCCCGCGCCGCTGCACTTCGACCTGTCGGTCTTCGACATCTTCGCCACCTGCCGGGCTGCCGCGTGCCTGACGGTGCTTCCGGAAGGAGCAGCCACCTTTCCGGTATCGATCGCGAGGTGGCTGGAAGCCGAACGGATCTCGGTCTGGTACTCCGTACCCTCGGTACTCACGCTGCTGGCCTGCTACGGCAGCCTGCAGCAGTTCAACTTGTCGGACCTGCGGATGGTGATCTTCGCCGGGGAGGTGTTCCCTCCCAAGCACCTCGCCCGGCTGATGGCCGAGCTGCCGCACCCCCGCTACCTCAACTGGTATGGGCCGACCGAGACCAACGTATGCACGGCGTTCGAGGTACCCGCAGGCTGGGCTGACGCGCAGCCGGCTCCCATCGGGAAGGCCTGCGCCAATACCGAGGTGTTCGCGGTCACCAGCGAAGGCCGCCGGGTGTCCGGACCAGGCGAGGAGGGCGAGCTGTACGTGCGGGGTCCCTCGCTGATGCGGGGGTACTGGGGACAGCCGGCCAAGACCAGCGAGGTGCTGGTCCGGAACCCGTTCCGGGCAGAGTACGACGAGCTCGTGTACCGGACCGGTGACCTGGTGACCCTGGAACCGGCAGGGAATTACGCCTACGTGGGCCGCCGGGACAGCATGGTGAAGGTCCGCGGTTACCGCGTTGAGCTGGGCGAGGTGGAAGCCACGCTGTACCGGCATCCGGCCATCCGGGAGGCGGCGGTGCTGCCGGTGCCGGATGAGCTGCTCGGCAGCCGCCTC
>Ga0209006_10004811_pt1 | contig 12245 bp, 16 predicted proteins | sample JacPin_JW_Ref_O2_FD_188567 | JGI IMG/M metagenome (GOLD analysis project Ga0209006, IMG submission 188567) | Forest soil microbial communities from Algoma, Ontario, Canada - Jack Pine, Ontario site 1_JW_Ref_O2 (SPAdes) (version 2) | ecosystem: Environmental > Terrestrial > Soil > Boreal...
CTGCCTCTGAGAGGGAAGCTAGGATGGATGACCCCATGATTCGGTCCGCCTAGGCCGAATCAAGGAACGCGGCCTTTAGGGACCTTCGATCCCAAGCGAGGGTCCCTTTTTTATTTGCTCCTCTGCGGCGCCATATCGGCGCTTTAGCTGACTTCGTGTTTCGCACTTCTCGATCGAGCGGATGGGGCCAAGGTACCTCCGCATGACTGGAACGTTCCACCCAGCCTTGTCGCTGACCTCAGTCCTGCCAGGCTCAGCCGTGATGGAAACACCAGACCCGGCTCCCAAGATATTGACAGGCCTTGCGAGCCAGGAAGTTCTCAGCCTGGGCCAGGCTCAGCCGCGATGGAAGCACCACCCTCAGCTGCCGAGGACGTTGCCATGCCCGCGAGTCCGCATTAGCCGTCGAGATCGCCTTTGAACTCGGCGCCCGCCTCGATATCCAAGAGGTTTCGCTCACTTCAAATTGGCTCCTGTTATAATCCACGCATGACGTTAATGACCGCTACCTACGAATTGCAGGAACGACTGAAGCCCGAGCACTTTCGCTCGCTGGGCGAGTTCTCCAACACCTACGGTCTTCAGAAATTCCGCTATGACGAGAAAAAAAATCTCCTCCATTTTGACTATGACGCATCGCGACTGACAGACAACGTGGTCGAGAGCGTTTTGCGCCAAGCAAGAATCCCCGTTCTGCGAAGATTGGAACCTGCTCGCCAGTAACGTCCGAGTTGCCCGCCCTCTGAAGTCGAATGAAATGTGGAATAGAGGCCTTCTCATAGCTGGACCTTGCGCAGGCGTAGCGCGTTGGTGATGACGGAGACGGAGCTGAAAGTCATGGCGGCGCTGGCCAGGATCGGGCTGAGCAGCAAACCGAAAAACGGGTAAAGCACGCCGGCGGCGATGGGGACGCCGAGCGAGTTGTACACGAAGGCGAAGAAAAGATTTTGGCGGATGTTACGCATGGTGGCGCGGCTGAGTGTCCTGGCGCGGGCGAGGCCCAGCAGGTCACCGCGCAGTAGCGTGATTCCGGCGCTTTCCATGGCTACGTCCGTCCCAGTGCCCATGGCGATTCCAACGTTTGCTTGCGAAAGCGCGGGCGCGTCGTTTACTCCGTCACCGGCCATGGCGACGATGTGGCCTTCAGCCTGGAGGTGTTTCACGATCTCGCTTTTCTGGCCGGGCAAAATCTCCGCATGAACCTGGTCGATGCCCAATTTTCGCGCGACGGAGTCAGCCGTTGCCCGACTGTCTCCCGTCAGCATGATGATGCGGATGCCTTCGCGATGTAATTTCGCTAGCGCTTCAGGGGTTGTTGATTTTATGGGGTCGGCTACGCCAATGATTCCAACGATTGCGCCATCCGCCGCGACGAACATCACGGTTTGTCCGTCGCCTTCCAGCGATTTAGCAGTTTCTTCCAGATTTCCGATGGCGAGATTTGTTTCGGCGAAGAGTGCGCGATTTCCGAGCGCAACGGCGTGACTGTCAACTTCTCCTAGAACTCCCTTTCCGGTTCGCGACTGAAAATCGGTGAGATTTCCGAGGTCAATACTGTGCTCTTTTGCGGCGGCAAGAATTGCTCCTGCGAGGGGATGTTCGCTGCCGCGTTCGAGGGTGGCGGCAAACCGCAGAATTTGCTTTTCATCTGAGCCCGCCGCGGGAATCACGGATACAACTCGCGGCCGGCCCTGGGTAAGCGTGCCGGTCTTGTCCACTACCAGCGTGTCCACCTTTTCAAAAATCTCCAGCGCTTCTGCGTTTTTCACCAGGATGCCGGCGAGCGCTCCGCGGCCGGTGCCAACCATGATGGCCATGGGTGTTGCGAGCCCCAGAGCGCAGGGGCAAGCGATGATCAAGACGGCGACCGCGTTGAGCAAAGCGTGCGCCATCTTGGGCTCGGGACCGTAGATGGCCCAGGCGATGAAAGTGATGATCGCGATGAGGATTACGGCGGGGACGAAATAGCCTGCCACGCGGTCGGCAAGTTTTTGTACTGGGGCGCGGCTGCGCTGCGCTTCGCTGACCATGCGCACGATTTGCGAGAGCAGCGTTTCGCTTCCCACACGCTCGGCGCGCATGATGAAAGTTCCGGTGCCATTCACAGTGCCGCCGATTACGCGGGCGCCGATGGATTTCTCAACGGGGATCGGTTCGCCGGTCATTAGCGATTCGTCCACCGAGCTTTCACCTTCGGTTATCACGCCGTCCACTGGGACTTTTTCGCCTGGCCGCACTCGCAGCAGGTCGCCTACCGCGATGTGTTCGACCGGGACGTCGATTTCGGTGCCATCGACGCGCACGAGACGGGCGGACTTCGGAGAAAGTTTCAAAAGTGAGCGAATCGCCGTGGATGTTCGACTGCGCGCGCGTAATTCCAAGACTTGGCCGAGTATGACTAGCGTGGTGATCGCGGCGGCTGCCTCGAAGTAAATCGGAAGGCCGCCTCCCATCACGCGGAAAGAATCCGGGAAAATTTGCGGGAACAGCACCGCGATCACGCTGAAAACGTAAGCCGTGCCGGTGCCTAGCGCGATCAGCGTGAACATGTTCAGGCTGCGGTTGACGATGGAGGCCCAACCGCGCTGGAAGAAAAACCATCCGGCCCACAGGACCACCGGCGTGGCCAGGATCAACTCAATCCAACCGATCAGTCGCGGCGATAGGATATTTTGCAACGGCTGGCCAGGAATCAAGTCGGACATGGCCAGCCCGAGTATCGGAATGGTGAGCGCAACGCTGATCCAAAAGCGCCGAGTCATATCGGTGAGTTCGGGATTTTCTTCCTGCTCTCCCATAGCGTCGCGAGGCTCCAGCGCCATGCCACAGATGGGGCAGGCTCCCGGGACGGGCCGAACGACTTCGGGATGCATCGGGCAGGTGTACTCGATCCGGCCGGCCGGCTGAGTCGGAACGGATGGCTCGAGCGCCATGCCGCATTTTGGGCACGCGCCGGGGTGATCCTGGCTCACCTCCGGGTCCATGGGGCAGATGTAGTTGGCAGCTGCGCGTTGTTTTGGCGGGCCACTTTGCGGCGTGGGCGCCGGGGGACTTTGCTTTGCTGTTGCGATTCCTAATAGTTGGACGGGCGAGCTGTTCGTTGGCGTAGAGCTTTTTGAGGCAAGGTATTTTTCCGGTGAGGCGGCGAATTTTGTGGCGCAGTTCTGGCAGCAGAAATAAAAGGTCTTTCCGTCGTGGGCCGATTGTGCCGCGGCGCGGTCGGGATCGACCGTCATACCGCAGACGGGGTCTCTTGCCGCCGTTTTTATCTGCTCTTGCATTTTGTCAGGCACGTTGAAGGATTAGATTCGCGGCGGCGGGTATCGGACGCCGGGGCAGTTTTGGTTGGAATTTTTCTGCTAGTTTGAGCGGCAAAACAGGTGAGATGTCGGAAATCCCAACGTGCAAATCTAGAACCGGTTAGACGGGGTTTAATCCTTTGTTTACTATAACTTCTATTTTTGGGCCAAAACCGGTTAGAAATGCAATTTTGTGAGCCGAATCCTTCGCGAAAAACATGCCGGGCAAGCCCTCCCAAAGGACGGCGGGCAGGCACTCCGGGAAGACGGCGGGCGGGCCGGTTGGAAGCGGTACACCCAGTTAGGCTAAACCACCAAATTTCTCGCTGGATTTTGATGCCGGTGCTCCCGTCCGGGGAGGGACGATGCACTTGGAATGGCCGCACGTTGCGGCGGACTGCCGAGTGGGCGTTCGGTGTCTTCATCCCGCTCTCCTCAACCCGGGTCCTAAACCTAATTTTCATTACGACAATGATAGGAAGTTAGAAGAGCAAATACAAGGGTATGAGGCGGTGAACTTTTGAGCCTGAAGATTGCCGAAGGTCCATCGCGAATAAATCAAAGATTCCAGAGCAGGCCCAGTTGACTCGTCAAGAAAACAGGCTGCGCGCGAGCGGCTGCCAACGATCTGCTTCGGCCCAAAATGGTCCCGAAAAAAAGTATTGACAACCAATAACCGTATGGTTATGATTCCGTCATGCAAGAAGCGCAAGCCATAGCGGACAATCTTTTCAAGGCGCTCTCGGATCCGACGCGCCGGGCGATCTTCGAGCACCTGGCCCGCGACGGGGAACAGACCGTGCATGCGTTGACGGATCGTGCTGGGGTATCGCAACCGGCGGTGTCGAAACACTTGGGCATCCTAAAACACGCCAAGCTGGTGCGCGACCGGCGCGAAGGACGCGAGACACATTACCGGGCACAGCCGCAGTCCCTGGCGCCGCTGCTCGACTGGATGAGCGTCTATGGCGCCTTCTGGCGCGAACGATTTGATCAACTCGAAAACCTACTGAAGAGGATGGACCAATGACCGATGCCGCCGCGACACGCACTCTCGTCATAGAACGTGAGATACCGCATCCCGCGGAAAAAATCTGGCGCGCGCTGACTCAAGAACCGTTGATAGAGGAATGGCTGATGAAGAATGATTTCCAGCCGGTGGTTGGCCACCGGTTCAACTTCCGCTCGACGCCGGTGCCGGGGTGGGACGGGGTCATAGCGTGTGAAGTGCTGGTGATCGAGCCGAAATCCCGGCTCTCTTATAGCTGGGGAACTATGGGCATGGTGAGCATGGTCGCCTGGACGTTGACGCCGACCAAGGACGGCACGCATGTCCGCATGGAGCAAACCGGTTTCCGGTCGGAACAAGATGCCGCCTATAGGGGCGCGACATACGGATGGACGAAGTTCATCGGGAACCTGGAGCGTGTCGCCGGCGGATTGGACTGACCATGAAAGCGAAAAACATTTCGTATTGGACGACTACCATACTTCTCGCGTTTTTTATGAGCGGGGGCGCTACGCAGATAGTCCAATTTAAGAACAACCCCCACGGCGTAGTGCCGCAGCTTGGCTATCCAATGTACTTCTTTGCGATCATCGGAGCTTGGAAAGTGCTTGGAGCGATTGCCATAGTCGTGCCGGGTTTTCCGCGGCTCAAAGAATGGGCGTATGCCGGAATTTTCTTCGATCTGACAGGCGCGGCCATATCTTGCGCCGCAGTGGGCGGTTACGGCGCTTACGGATTTCACGTCATCGCCCCGCTCTTGATTGCGGTTCTTGCTGTGGCATCATGGGCGCTGCGACCGCCAAGCCGCACGATTGGCATCCTCTGTCCTGCGTCAAACGGCGGGGCGGCATAAACACTCTGGTTTTACGGTGAGAAAATGAAAAAGTCAGACGCGAGCAAAGGCCAGTCGGCACCGGAGCTTATCTCGAAAAGAATCGCCGAACTCGGGGACTGGCGTGGGAAAACTCTCAGCAGAATGCGCAAGCTCATCAAGGAAGCGGCGCCGGAGGCCATCGAGGAGTGGAAGTGGCGCGGTGTTCCGGTGTGGTCGCACGACGGCATCATATGCACTGGCGAATCCTACAAGGAAGTTGTGAAGCTTACGTTTGCCAAGGGCGCGTCGCTGAAGGATCCGGCCCGTCTCTTCAACTCGAGTCTCGAGGGAAACGTACGCCGCGCGATCGACATCCACGAAGGGGAAGAAGTTGACGAGTCCGCCTTCAAGGCGCTTGTTCGCCATGCAGTCGCCTTCAACAGTTCCAGCAAATCGAAGCCTTCGAAGAAAGCGCACTAGCCATTCGTCCCAGGCGCATCGTCTTACTGAAAACGTCACTTCGAAACCCGGACCCTTCAAACAACGAAGGGGTCCGGCACCCGCACGACTTTCAATCGTGCTTAGAGCGAAGTCCGGTGCCGCGCGGAACGGTCGGCCACCCTCCCGAAGGAAACCAAATCACCTGATGAGGAACGTATTGCGCTTGGTAACATGCGAGCTTACAATTCGATTAATGCGCGCTGGGACTATGCTGCGATTCGTCCTGTCAGGTGTCATTTGCGCCTTGCTTTATCCATCGCTGACCTGCGCTCAGTTGTCGCAGAGACTTGAAAAGTGCCTTCCTTATCCGACTTACGCTCAGGAGATCAGGGACATGGACGAGGAGATAGCGGCAAAGATGGAACTGGAAGAGCCGCGAAGACCTCTCGAAGCGGTCCAAAACATTATCATTGATGAAGTTCGGTTTGACGGGCCGATACACATTTCAGATTCCGATCGACAGCAACTCGTGTCTGAGCTGAAACAGCACGATCTTTCTAATGCTACGGACTGGTTGGAAGAGTTCCGCGAAGTGGGGATCATGGGAATGTGGCGGGACCGAGGTTATTTCAAGGTGGAAGCAACCGCAAAGGAAGAGATTGTAAAAAAAGATTCCGCCGGCGAACACGTTTTGGTAATCGTTCATGTTGACGAAGGGTCGCAGTACCGCTTGGGGAGCGTTCAGTTTCGAAGCTCCGATCCGGACGATCCGCTGGTATTTCCGCTGGAAGAATTACGGAAGCTGATACCTATGAGCGAGGGAGACATTTTCTCTGCCGAGAAAATCAGGGAAGGCCTCGACGCGCTAAAACTCTTGTACGGCTCCGAAGGCTATATTGATTTCGTGGTGGAGCCTCTCACAGAGATCGATGACGGCTCCGAACACCGCATATCGCTGGTGATGGAGCTGGATCAGCAGAAACAGTATCGAGTAGGCAAGATTGAGGTATTTGGCCCTAATCCGGCAGTGGAAACTTTCTTGAAGTCAAAGCTGAAAACGGGCGACATCTTCGGTTCGCGAACCATCGAGAACTTGCTGAGGGAAAACGAGACGGTGCTGCCGCCAGACGTCTCGATTGAGGATTTCGAGTTCCATCGCAATACAAAGAACGGCACCGTTAATGTGCGATTCAACTTGCAAACCTGCCCGCAGATTCAAGATTGATATCCGCGTTGAAAGTCAAAACCCGGACCCTTCAAACACCGAAGGGATCCGGCACCCACGCGAGTTTCAATCGTGCTTTAGGCGAACTCCGGTGCCGCGCGGAAGGGTTGGTCACTCGGGCAATCTCCGCGCAGCGCTATTTTGTTGCCGGGATTGCCTGGCCTAGGTGGTAGGACAGATGGTTGGTGCGGCTCAACAGGATTGCGAAACGGTTGCGCAGAGGATCCTTGGCGAAATCTTCCTCGGAGACGGAGGCGTGCTTCTGAAGCCAGTCCGCGGGCGAAAGGGTCGCAAAGCCGGCGCGCAGTTTTCCGTTCACTTCGTTCCAACTTTTCTTTATTTCTTCCGCGGAAGGCGTGTGCGGGGCGGCTTTGTCGGGACTTGAGAGGAAAGGATCATCGAACTCGGGATGGAGCCTGGGGCCCAAGCCGAGCAGCGGGAGCATTCGGTCATGAACTGCAGTGAGATGTCCCCAGAGGTAGATCAAGCGATTTTTGCCCGGAGCGATTTCTTTCGCTAGTTGATCCGGAGTGAGGCTAGAAAAGAGTTTGTCGGCTCGGTCAATGGTTGTGTCCCAAAGATTTAGAGCTCCTGATGAAAACAATTGCTCATTCGCCATGGTGAAGGTCTCCTCGGTACGGCATTCCGTATGCGATCAATTTGCTTTGCTCTTCCCGGTGCGTGATTGGATTCTGCTTTGAGGACGTTGGGTTCAGGTTTTTGGCTTAGCCTGGCGCTACGAAATACAAAGGCAAGAGCAGATTCTTGCCTGTCGGCAGGCGAGCCTCGCGACGTTCGGAATGACAGATTAACGGTCGGGAATTGAAAGAGCGGGGGACATGTGTCGCTCCTACGGCGCTTAACTCCGCAGCTGAGCAGTTCCGACATCCGCTGGCGGAGATGTCGTTTAATGGGATACGGCTGTGAGTTTGCTATTGAAGTTCTAGCTTTGTGCCCAAGCCGGCGTACAGATAGTTTTCGGCGTATGCTTTTTTCAGGCGCGCGAATGCTGGTTCGCCGGTGCAATGTCCTGGAGCGATTTTCTGCACCTTCCACTTCGTTTTCAGATTTTCCACCAGGGCGTCGATCTCTTCGACGGGCGTGGTCACCAGGTGCAAGCCGCCGAAGACAACCTCCGTTCTCGGATCGATCGCGTTGGCGGCTTGCAGGATCGCTTCGATGCCTGCGTGCGAGCATCCATCCACCAGCCACAATCCATTCGGACGTTTAATAGCGAGGGTGATTTCCGGAAGCTCGAGCGTCCCCTGCTTCTGCGACACGGTGCGCACCAGGAAAATTCCCGGCGAGATTTCTGTGGTCTGAGTGACAAGAACGAAGTTGCCGGTGTCGTAGAGTTTGCCCCAGCTGAAGTGATCCGGTTCCGTGCCGCCGAAATAGCGCATGTTCGCGGGAAGACTTTCGTCCGGGCGCAAAAACGCTTTCGGAAACGGCGGGCCGCCAAATCCATTGCCGCCATCCGAGGGGACATACACGGTGACGTTTGGATTCACGCTCAGCACGTAGCGCAAGCCCGTGGCGTGGTCCGCGTGGCGATGCGAGATGACCACAAAATCAAGTTTGGTCAGATCGATCCCCAGCGCTTTTACGTTGTGCTCGAAATTCGGCGCGTCGTTCCCGGTGTCGAACAAAATGCGTTTGCCATCGTGCTCGACGTAAGCGGAAAATCCCCAATCTTTGGTGAGCTCTTTGGATTGCCCGAACGCGTCGTAAAGAATCGTCACACGATCCTGCGCGTGGCAAGGAAGCGCCGCTAAACATACCAGCAGAAACACGAGAGTTTTCAAGATGTGATTTAGCACAGAACACCTCCTGCCGGTTCCCCGGGTTGAATGTTTAACTTGTGCATCCTACGCCGGTCCGGCTTCGCAGCAAAATAGTTCTGCTGGCGGGTCGTAAGAACGTTAATCAGGATTTCCGGCCCGTCGATAAGCAAGCTTACTTTTCGTTTAGCAGGGAATTGACGTAGGCGGTCATGTCGGGGCTGGTCCAATCCTGGGCGCCGACGATTTTGCGGTCGAGGTGACCGCTGCGGGTGATGACGTAAGTGTCGGGATACATGGTGGTGCCGTACGAGAGCGGGATTTGTTTTGATGCGTCGCGATAGGTGGGGAAGGTGATGTGGTAAGTGTCGAGGAAATTGTCGTAGGCTTGCTGGTCTTCGTCCACGCTGACGCCGAGGACGGTGCCGCCGAGCGGCGCGATGCGGTGCTGCAACTGATTGAGGGACTGCGTTTCTTCCACGCAGGGCGGGCACCAAGTAGCCCAGAAATTCAGGAACACGACTTTGCCGCGAAGGTCGGAAAGATGCGCGGGCTTGCCGTCGAGCGTGAAAGCAAAGTCTTTTGCGGGGGTTCCGCGCAGGCTGGGCTCACCCTGGCGATAGTCGGGGCGCGCGAACAGGAAGAGAAGTCCCGCAATGAAGGCGAGCACCAAGCCAGTATTTAGTTTCCGTTTCAGTCCTTTGTCCAAGCGACCTATAATACGAGTATCGGCGAATTGAAAGCGAGTGTTTTGCGGGATTACTGGGATTCGTGTGCAGTATGACTGAGATCAGCCCATTCCGGGATGCGATAACAAAGAGCACGAAGCTGACTGGAGAAGGTTCGTACGATCAGTCATTTAAAATATTAGACGAAGCAATCGCAGAAGCCCGCGGTCAAAACAACAACTTATGGACACTAACGCTGTGCCACCATGCTGCGGTCATTGCTAATTTTGCGGGGGACGTTCACCGGGAGAGGGAGTATTACCAAAAATCTCTCTCTTCTAACCCGGAAAATCCGAGGGCGCTTTTTGGATTAGCCAAAGTCGCAAAGGATGCTGGAGATCTCGAAGTTGCAAAACAATACGCTGCGAGATGTTATGAAGCGATTCTGGTAAGCGACGACGAAATTATTAAAATGGGTTTGACAGATATGGTGCTTAAGAATTGGCCTGACGTCGTGAGGAAATAAGTCTTTCGGAGAGAGCGAGCTTAGCTGCAGCCGATAAACCCATGGTTTCCGCCATTATTCCGGCTCGAAATGAGGAAACGTCCATTGCGCGCGCGGTGGAATCAGTGGCGGCGCAGCCGGAGGTTGGCGAAGTGATTGTGGTGGACGACCAGTCCACGGATGGCACCGGCGCGATTTTGGGTGAGCTTGCTTCGCGAATACCCAAGCTGAAGATTCTGAATACCGGCGATGCGCTGCCGCCTGGCTGGACCGGGAAGAACTATGCGGTGTCGATCGGAGCTGCGGCCGCGACGGGGGATTGGCTGCTCTTTACGGACGCGGATACGTACCACTTGGCTGGCTCAACACACCGCGCGCTTGCCGATGCAGCAAAACACGACGCAGTACTCGTCTCCTATTCTCCTGAGCAGGAGATGGAAACTTTCTGGGAGCGCGCATTTATACCATTCGTCTACTGCCAACTCGCCAAGAAGTACTCCTATAGGCGTGTCAACAATCCAGATTTGCCGGATGCCGCGGCGAACGGACAGTTCCTGATGATTCGACGAGCCGTCTATGAAACGCTCGGAGGCCACGCCGCTGTTGCTCCCAAGATTCTAGAAGATGTTGCGCTAGCGGAGATCGTGAAGAATTCAGGGCGTACGATTTATTTTGCTGCTCCAGTCGGAGTGGTCCACAGCCGGATGTATCGCAGCTTCAGCGCTATGTGGGAGGGTTGGACGAAGAATCTGTATCCGTTGTTTGGCGAGAATTTTGACGCGGGCGGCGCCTACTTTGTAGTCGGTTTCGGCCTTTTGATCTGTGTGATCGGTTTGTTCGTTTTCAAAGCGTCTTTGGAATTCACCTATTGGTGCTCGATGTTGGTGGTTCTCGTTGGTTGGCACATCTATTACGCGTTTGTGCTGCGCCGGAATCATTTTCCCATTCGCTTCATCCAATATGGCTTAATCGGCGGCTTGCTCTTTACTGCGGCTCATCTTGTCTCTTGGTGGAAAAATACAAGAGGCGAAGTGGTCTGGAAAGGAAGAGCATATCCGGCACGAAGCCTATGATACGCATCACACGCAAGATTGAGTTCAGCGCGGCGCATTTTTATCACAACCCCAATTTTTCGGCGGAAGAGAACCGGCGCGTTTTTGGGAAGTGCAATAATCCGCACGGGCACGGGCACAATTATGTTTTGGAAGTGACGATTGCGGGCGAGCCGGATCCGACAACTGGGATGGTTTTGGATCTGAAAGAGCTGAAGGATATTTTGCAAGCGGAAGTGATGGAGCGGATGGATCACCGTCATCTAAATTACGAGGTTCCGGAGCTGGCTGGTCAGATTCCGACTTGCGAAAATATTGCAGCGGTGATTTGGAAGCTGCTGGAACCGAAGATCAAGAGCGGAAAGTTGGACCGCGTGCGGCTGTATGAATGTCCGGAGCTTTTTGTGGATGTGAGCGCGGGAAACGGTACGCGCGCGTGAAAATCTCGTTGAGCAGACGCTATCATTTTGCGGCTTCGCACCGGCTGCACACGGCGAAGCTCAGCGAAGAGGAGAACAAGCGCGTTTATGGGAAATGCAGCAATCCTTATGGGCACGGTCATAACTACGTGCTGGAAGTGACGGTGACCGGGCCGGTGGATCCGGAGACGGGCATGATCGCGAATCTGGGAAATCTGGACCCGTTTGTGCGGAGAGAAGTGATTGAGCCGTTCGATCAAAGATTCTTGAATGAGGAAGTGGCGGAGTTTCGCGAGGAAGTGGCTACCACTGAAAATGTTTGTCGCGAGATTTTTCGTCGGCTGAAGGGATTTCCGCTGGCGCGGTTGGAACGAGTTCGCGTAGAGGAAACGAGTAAGAATAGTTTTGAAATTGAAGCGGACGTGAATGCGTTGGATGAAGTCCGGGCGTGACCGAGGGGGCCGACTCTAAAGGCGGAGCTTCAGCGGCTAAAGCCGGCTTGCTTGCTATTCATTATGTCGTGGCTGAAGCCACGACCCACAAAGATGTAAGCCGGGTCACAAAGGTCGGTGAGGCTACAACACGCAAGAGTTTGTGGAAATGCTGCGATCTAAATCTGCCGCGCTAAAGGCCCGCCACGGCGGGCAGGCCGCGGCGCTACATTTAAACCTTTACGAGTTGCGTTGGACGGGGTTTGAGCATAAGAGGAGCGAGTGAGCTATGAGTGAAACGAGTGAAATCATTATTCCGCCGGCGGCGGGAACGGAAAGCATTGCCGATCTGGTGCGCAAGATGATCGTGCTGTTGGGAGAAAATCCTGACCGCGAAGGGTTGCGTCGCACTCCGGAGCGGTTTGAGAAGGCGCTGCGGTTTTTGACCAGCGGGTATCGCCAGGATCCGAACAAGCTGCTGAATGGCGCGATGTTCAGTGTTTGTTACGACGAAATGGTAGTGGTGAAAGACATCGAGGTTTACAGCTTGTGCGAACATCACCTGCTGCCGTTTTTCGGACGCTGCCATGTGGCGTACATT
>Ga0209006_10004812_pt1 | contig 12244 bp, 5 predicted proteins | sample JacPin_JW_Ref_O2_FD_188567 | JGI IMG/M metagenome (GOLD analysis project Ga0209006, IMG submission 188567) | Forest soil microbial communities from Algoma, Ontario, Canada - Jack Pine, Ontario site 1_JW_Ref_O2 (SPAdes) (version 2) | ecosystem: Environmental > Terrestrial > Soil > Boreal...
GCCGGAATTTTGGCCTCTGCCGATCTCGCCCCGACGTTGCCTCCGGACATTCCGTTGCAAATTACGCGCAGCTGGGTCCTTGAATCTGGAAAACTGATTTTGCGATTCACGCTGAAGAACAAATCCTCGGAGCCGGTGCAGATTGGCGCACTCGGCATCCCGATGATTTTTAATAACGTTCTCAACGATCGCACCCTCGAAGAGGCGCACGCGAAGTGCTCTTTTTACGACCCGTACATTGGAGAAGATGCCGGATATTTACAGGTGACTCGGCTGAGCGGCCACGGTCCGGCCTTAGTGGTCGTTCCCGATGGGAGAACTCCATTTGAAGCGTACAACCCAGTTCTCGATCGTCCGGGGCGAGGGGCTGCAAAGCCTGTATTCACCGACCCCACCCCGCGCGGCATAACCTTTGAAGGATTCTACGAGTGGATGGTTCACAGCCAGGCTTACGCAGAGAATGAATGGAAAAACGCCCAGCCGTGGAATCCTCCCACAACTCTCACTCTCGCCCCGGGGCAATCGAAAACATACGGCGTCAAATTTTTGCTTTCCGATTCGATTCATAACATCGAAAAGACTTTGGCAGAAAACGCTCGCCCTGTTGCCGTCGGCATCCCCGGCTATGTAGTGCCCACCGATATCGATGCGCGGCTGTTTCTGAAATCCCCCTCGGCCGTCAAATCGACAAAGGTCGAACCGGAAGGAGCGCTCTCCATCAGCAGCAATGGAAGCGCTGCCGAGGGCTGGAAGGCTTATACCGTTCAGGGCAAGACCTGGGGCCGCTCGCGGTTGACGCTCACTTACGAAGATGGCTCCGTGCAAACCATCCAATACTTCGTTACCAAGCCGGAGACGCAGGTAGTCACCGACATGGGCCACTTTCTAACTACGACGGATTGGTACGTGGACCCGAATGATCCATTTCATCGCAGCCCCTCGCCCATGACGTATGACCGCGAACTGAATCAAATTGTGATGCAAGATAGCCGGGCATGGATCGCTGGTCTCGGCGACGAAGGCGGCGGGGGAGCGTGGCTTGCAGCCGTAATGAAGGAATTTGTGCGGCCCGATAAAGAGGAAGTCGACAAGCTGCAACAGTTCGTCGACAGCGTGCTGTGGGGCGGCCTGCAATACAAAGACGGCCCTCATCCGTACGGAGTGCGGAAAAGCCTTTTTTATTATCAGCCCGACGAAATGCCTGCCGGCTACTACCGAAAAGACTTCGACTGGGGTTCGTGGACCAGTTGGAACAAAAAAGCGTCAGAACAAGTTGACCGATCGTATGACTACCCGCACGTGGCGGCGGCCTATTGGGTCATGTACCGACTGGCGCGCAATCACGAAGGTTTAGTGACCAACCATCCGTGGGATTGGTATTTAACCCACGCCTATGAAACATCGATGGCGATGACGAATTACGCTGCCGACCTCGGCGTTTTCGGCCAGATGGAGGGCGACATTTTCCTTCAGGTTCTAACCGAACTGAAACGCGAAGGCTGGACCGAGCAGACCGAAAAGCTGGAAGCAAAAATGCGCGCCCGCGCCGATCGCTGGAAGAGCGAAGCTTATCCATTTGGCAGCGAGATGCCCTGGGACTCAACCGGGCAGGAAGAAGTCTACGCGTGGACGAAATATTTCGGCTACGAAGACAAAGCTGAAGTCACACTGAATGCCATCCTTGGCTATGACCCGACCGTGCCGCATTGGGGTTACAACGGCAGCGCACGCCGCTACTGGGATTTCATTTTTGCTGCCAAAGATCGTCGCCTAGAGCGGCAACTTCATCACTACGGCTCCGGCCTCAACGCAATTCCGCTGCTCTCCGAATATCGCGAACATCCTGATGATTTTTATCTGTTGCGCGTAGGCTACGGCGGAACGATGGGTCCGTTGACCGATATCGATCAAGAGGGATTCCCCTCCGCCGCATTCCACGGCTTTCCCGATATGCTGAAATTGGATCCGATCACGGGCGACTATGGGCCGAACTTCTTTGGCCACGCTTGGAATACTGCGACCTATATCGTCGACCATCCACAATTCGGCTGGCTGGCGTTCGGCGGAAATCTGAAGAAGGAAGGCGACACCGTCAAAGTCACTCCACTGGACTCACAACGCCAGCGAGTTTTCATTTCGTCAATTGGGTTGTGGCTCACCCTTGATGCGGGCACTTTTGAAAATGTCGAGATAAACGCGAAGACCGGTGCGGTGCGGGTTGGTCTTGCCGGGGCAACGTCTTTCACTCCTTCGGCGCGTTTGCGCGTAGAAGAGCCCGCGCATGCGAAATCAGGCGCCTATCGCCCCGCGAAGGAACTGCCTTCCGAGCGCGGCGCGTGGGTTGTTCCGTTGGGCAAAGAGACCACTTGGCTGGAGCTGACGCCGGACCGGTAACTCCCATCAACCGCAGCGGTGTCTGCCTCACAAGCAAATTAATGTCCGCAATATATCGGAGGTCAGATGAAAGTACGCATCGTCTTCTCGCGGAGTGTGATTTTTCTGCTGTGCGGATTTCTGCTGATTACCGGCTTTTCAGCGGCGCAGGAAGACCGTGTAGAACAAGGACACTCGATCGGCAAGGTATCCGTCAAAGACAATCTGATCGTGATGGAACTGGATGAGGGCGTCCTCGGCAAGGCGAATCTATTCGACCTCACCGGCCGCACTTTGCGCTTCACTCCAGAGGGAAGCCATTACCGTATAGAAAACGAGGCCTTGCAGTGGGACTTGGATTTCGGCCCTGAACTCTCAGGCTCTGCAGTGACGCTCCATCAATTTGCATTTCCTTTCTCCGGGAAGCCGTGGAATTCATTTCGTGTGGGAAGAACCGGGTCCATCCTCTTCGGCACCTCTGAGAACGATACTCCTGACGCTTACGGCCGCAACGATGGAGGGGTGACCATTGCCCGCTTCGATCCGTTAGAAGAAGCAGCCGGAGCGATCCTGCAGAGTGCGCCCGCAATCTGCGTATTCTTCAAGCCCCGGACCTCTGGCCCGCATTATGTGAAGGAGCTTGCGGATCGCGTGGTTGTCACCTGGGACCTTACCGAGCCATTCGGGAACATTCAGGATTTCACCTGGTTCAAGACCGTCAATCGTTTTCAGGCAGTGTTGCATCGCGATGGCTCGATTGAAATGTCTTACAAAGAATTGGCGGCCAAGGATGGCATCGTAGGCGTCTACCCGGAACTTGCGGGGGCGGAGAAACTTCTGGCGACGATCAGCGTGAAGGAGCCGCATCCTTCGCTAGCCGCGCACCTGGATCTCAGAAATATCAAGCTCTCGATCAAAGAGGGCATTCTTCTGAAACTCGTTCTGGAAACACGCGGACCTGTATTGCCGGAAGGCGATAAGATGCTCGACGGAATTGCCTATCGCATCATTTTTGACATTCAAAATTCAGCAGCCGCCAGTGGAGATAGCGCTTCTGCTCTGGCCTGGACTGTGCGTGGAGTCGCGTGGGGCCACCGTCCATCAAGATATGTGGCATTCGGCCCGGGTGCCTCTCGCAAGGTAAAAATAGCGGGCAACATGATTACGTTGGAGGGAATGTTGCCACCGGCACTGCGTGGAGCGGACCATGTTACGGTCTCCGCGGAGGTTGAAGAGCCGGCAAACCAACCGTCGGCAAATCATGAACCGGTTATGCGAGTGCCATCAGAATTGGTCAAGCTGGCAGGCATTCGCAATCCGGAAGTGCATTTTTCATCTCTTACGCATAAGGATGGTCCATTTTCCGTCGCCTACGAATCATTCCATTATCTGCATTTGCCGCGATCGCAGGATTTATCGTGCACGATTCTCAAAGCTCTCGGCGACAACTTCGATTTTCTGGCTTACTATTCCGACTTCCGCATTGACAATCAGGAAGCGGGCACTCCGAGCGACGGGCCCAAGGGCGGCAATGTATTGGGCACGGGCGAGCTGCAACATGATCTCGCTGCTTACTGTACGCAAGGCAGATTTCAATGGGAGTATGTACAGCCCGTCTACGTAGGCTCCAACCAAATGCAGGAATATCCTCCGGACAATGCGCCGGTAGGCAGCGATCACGACGTAACTTTCTATTTGCACCAGCTCGGCGAGCGATCAGCGAGCGGCAAGCTGCTTCCCTACAACTACGCCATGTCGCAGATCGGGCATGAGATGGGGCATCGTTGGTCGGCATTCGTTTCGGCGAAGGTCAACGGCGAGACGTTTACGCTCGGCCCGGTCCATTGGGCGCGAGGGCTGCAGGCTGCCGTGCCGTTTCCTTACCAGCGCCCGACCGAGGCTTCGGCGATGGGAGGAGGCGTGTGGCAGGATAATTTTGATGGCACATTCACTCAACTCGACGACGATTACTATGTGCCGGCTACGGGCTATTCCTATCTTGACCTGTACCTGATGGGGTTGATCTCACCTGCGGAGGTGCCTGATTTTTTCCTGCTGAAGAATCTAGTGGCCACGGGAAAAGACGCCAATGGCCACCCTATATTCAAGGCCGACCGAACCAAGATCACGATTCAAGATGTAATCGCCGTCGAAGGCCCGCGCGTACCGGATGTGGATCACTCGCAACGGAAATTCAATACCGGCATGGTGATGATCGTTGAGCACGGGAAAAGCCCGAGCGCCGACCTGCTCGAACGAACGGACGGCATTCGTAAGCGCTGGATGGATTACTGGGAGAGAACGACGGGCCATCGCGCATCGATGGCGACAAATCCGCAATGATAGCCAGCCGAAACCTTATTCTTTGGTGACGTTCACGTAGTACAAATCGGTCGCGACGTCGAAATCATCTTTCTTCAATGATGTCGGCATTGTTTTCCATTCCGTCGTCGCATCGATGATCTGCCAGTTGTCTTTCTTTCCCACCCGCACCGGCATTTGAAATGCCTGCTCGTCGGCCTTCCAGCGATAGGAAACTGTTCCCTTGCCTTCATCGAATTTCAACTCCAGCGTAGGAATCGCCGTGTGGCGAAGATACTGATCGAAGATTGGCGTCAGGTTCATTCCGGTCTGCTGATTGAAAAACTGAACAACATCTTCCGTCATGATGTTCTGATATTTGAAACGCTGATAAAAATCGTGCAGCAGCTTCCACCAACGACGGTCGTCGTTCACAACGCTGCGCAGGGTATTGATAAAAAGTGTGCCCTTGAAATACATATCCTGCGGCGGTTCTCCATTAATGCCGCGCGGAGTAATGATTGGGAAATCATTTTTAACTTTCGGCTTGTACCCGTTTATATATTTCAGCGCATCATCATGGCCGTACATGTATTCGACGTACAGGCTCTCAAGATATGTCGTCCATCCTTCGTGAATCCACATATCTGAACTGTCGGCAGCAGTGATGCTGTTGCCGAACCACTCGTGCCCACTCTCATGGATGATGATGAAATCGAAGCGTGGACTGATGCCGACTCCGGTCCAGTCGCGTTCGAGATAACCGTTGGCGAAATGATTTCCATACGTGACCGCGCTCTGGTGCTCCATGCCTGAATATGGCACTTCGACAAGTTTGTAGCCATCTTTTTTGAACGGATATTCACCGAAGTAGTGCTGAAATGCCTGGATCATCCCTTTGGCTTGTACAAATTGCTTCTTGGCTTTATCGAGATCTTCTGGCAGGACATAGAAATCCAGCGGCAGATGGCCGAGCCGGTCGGAAAAATGTTCGTAGTTCCCGATGTTCAGCGAGACATCGTAATTGTTGATGGGATAATGCACGAACCAATCCCAGCGCGTGTAGCCATCGCCAAGATCGGTTTTTCCCATAAATTTCCCGTTCGAGACATCAATGAGACCGTTGGGAGCGGCGACGCTGATTTCCATGTTTTGGACTTCATCGCGCCACTGATCCTTGTTCGGCCACCAGACGCTGGCTCCAGTCTCTTCGCACGCGGTGTAAATCCAGGGATGCCCTGACGGATCTTTACCGAATGTAAAAGCGCCGAATCGGCCCGTTTGCACAGGAGAGCCGGAGTAATAGAAATCGATCGCATAGACATGGCCAGACTGAAGTGTTTCAGGAAAATCTACGAAAACCGCGCCGGAGTCACGCTCGTACTTCAACTGTGTAGTGCCGAAAATAATTTTGCCGATGTTCAGCGTTTCGGTCAGGTCTAGCTGAATGCGCGTATCGTCCTTGAGCATCTTGAAGCGGATGGTGTTTTTTCCGCTGATGAACTTCTTCTCCGGATCGACACGGATATCGAGGTGGTAATAGAGAAGATCATTGTTGGACCGGTATGGCCCGTAGGCGCCGCGCAGAATATCGGCATGGGTCGGCTCGCCATTGCCATGAACGCGGCGAGGAGCGGTCGATTGCTGAGAATTTGAAGCGGAGACTTGAGCAGATGCGCAGGAAAGAACGCCGATTAAGAAAAGCAATACTGCAAACATTCGGGTATAGAAAGCACCTACGGTTTTGGACGTCGGCAATTTGTCTCCAGGTTTACGAATGTTTTTCGCTAGCCACATCCTCGGACATTTTCCCGTCGACCATGCGCCAGATACCCAGCGGATTCGACCCTTTCAACGCATCGGGCAGGCTACTGTCGGGAAAACCTTGGTAGCAAACTAGCCGAGTGAAGCGGAAAATCGCTTGCGTTCCCACCGAGGTTGAGCGTCCATCTGACGTCGAGGGATACGGTCCGCCGTGGACCATGGCGTGAGTAACTTCCACTCCGGTTGGAAAACCGTTGAAGACAAGCCGGCCAACTTTAGTTTCAAGAACGGAGACCAAATCGGCAAACTCGCGGAGGTCTTCGTCGGTGCCGTGAATAGTGGCGGTGAGATGGCCTTCGAGTTCGCGTGCGATCTTGAGAACCTGATCGCGGCTGGAGTGCTGCACCAGCAGTGTGGTCGGACCGAAAATTTCCGCCTCGAGTTCGGAGTCGAGAAACGCCGGCGCATCAGTTTCAAAGAGCGCGGAGGTCACAGCAAATCCGGCAGCCTGCGCCTGTTGCGCCCCACTAGCGGTAAGCTTAACCGCCGCATCTGACTTTCGTTTATCGACGGCCGAATCGTACGAAGAACGGATGACTCCCGTCAGAAGATGGAAGGGCGCAGACTCGCCAACCAGCTGACGCAACTTGGCTGAAAAGGCTGCCGCTTCTGAACCTTGCGGAAGAAAGACCATCCCAGGCTTCGTACAAAATTGTCCTGCGCCCAGCGTAAACGACCCGTGCAATCCGGCGGCGATGCTTTCTCCACGTTCGCGTAAAGCACCGGGCAGAATGAAAACAGGATTCGTGCTGCTCATCTCCGCATAGAACGGAATCGGCTCCGGACGGGAAGCGGCCACATCCATCAGCGCCCGGCCGGCAGTACGCGATCCTGTAAATCCACCGGCCTTGATCAACGGATGCTTCATCAGCGCCGTACCGATTTGCGAACCGGCGCCGAATAGCAGCGAGAACACGCCTTCGGGCAAGCCACATTCGCGCACGCTTTCCTGCACCGCGCGGCCAACCAACTCACTTGTGCCGGGATGCGCCTGGTGTGCCTTCACAATTACCGTGTTGCCTCCCGCCAGCGCAGACGCGGTATCACCTCCGGCGACGGAAAACGCCAAAGGGAAATTGCTTGCGCCGAATACCACAACCGGCCCGAGCGGCCGCAGCATGGAACGAATATCCGGCTTGGGTGCGGGCTTGCGGTTAGGATCGCTGTGGTCAATTCGAGCGTTGACCCACGATCCTTCTTCAGCGACCTGCGCGAACAGGCGAAGCTGGCCGCAGGTGCGTGCGATTTCGCCTTGCAGGCGAGCCTTCGGCAAGGCTGTTTCCTGGGTAGCACGCTCAATTACATCGTCGGCGATCGATTCAATGTTAGCCGCGATGGCTCGCAGGAATGCGCCCCGGTCACGTCCGGAAACGTTGCGGTAGATAGCGAACGCTTCGTCAGACAGGCGTACTGCAAGATCCACTTCCTCAGCCGTTGCGGGGATAAAGCCGGGTTGCAACCGCTCGCCCGTGGTCGGATTTGCCGCATATAGAGGCTCTGCTGAACCAGCGCCTTCGCGCAGTCCAATCAGCGAGCGTCCTGAGATTTTTGCGATTGAAGCCAGCATGTTTTCACTTCCTAGAAAGGTATGAATTACGTTGAGCGCCGAGTGGCTGCTTCAAATTGAATCAAGTAGGCACGCGTGTATTTTATGGATACAATATGCAATCGTCAAACTGCACGCGGTTTTATTCTCGAGCGCTCAACCTTTATATGCGAGGCCGTGCCACCAAATTTCAAAGGACATCCAATGCAGACCGTCACAGTAGAAGCAAGCGTAGTCCGGACGAATCGTACTCTGAACCTCGCCTCAAAAATTCTTTTTGTGCTTGTCGTTGCATCCTCGAGCTTGAGAACAGTCTACGCGCAGTCTCCAGTGATGGCAGATCTTCTGAGGCGGGAATTCGTCTCCCATGATTTCGCAGTCAAATCCGTTGGCCCGGTTCGCTGGCTTGATGATGGGAAGTCCTATGTGACGCTTGAGCCCTCCGCGAACTCAAGCGACACGCGCGATCTGGTTCGCTACGACGCCGCCACTGGTCAGCGGGAAGTTTTGGTTTCTTCGCCACAACTCATACCGCCCGCCACGGAAAAGCACGACGACGAAAAACCTCTCGCTATCGACGACTATGCCTGGGCGGCGGATATGAACCGCGTCCTGATTTTTACCAACTCACGGCGCGTATGGCGCGAGAACACGCGCGGCGACTACTGGGTGCTCGATCGCAAGTCGGGGACTTTGCGCAAGATAGGAAACGGCGGTCCGCCATCTTCGACAATGTTCGCGAAATTCTCCCCTGACGGATCTAAAGTCGCCTACGTGCGCTTCAACAATATTTACGTGCAAGACATCGATACCGGTGTCGTCACTCAGCTCACAACGGATGGCACGGAGAAAGTCATCAACGGCACGTCAGATTGGGTTTACGAAGAAGAGTTTTCCGTGCGGGATGCGTTTCGCTGGAGCCCGGACGGCAAGCGCATTGCCTACTGGCAATTCGACACAAGCAACGTGAAGAATTATCCACTCGTTTACGATGTTGGACCTTCGTCGAAGTTGCTGACGAACATTCCCTATCCGGACTTCGGCGTTTATCCCACGGTTCGGCAAATTCCGTATCCGCAGCCGGGAACGCCGAACTCTTCAGTTCGCATCGGCGTCGTCCCCGCGATTGGCGGAGAAACGCGCTGGATGCAGGTTCCCGGCGATGCGAGCGACAACTACATCGCGCGCATGGATTGGGCCGGCGACTCTGACACCCTGGTGATGCAGCATTTGAATCGATTGCAGAACACAAACGATGTTTTACTCGCGGATGCGCGAACCGGCGCGGTGCGCAGCATTCATCAAGATAAAGATGCAACCTGGGTCGATGTTGTGGAAGACATGAAGTGGCTGCACCAGGGAAAAGATTTTCTTTGGGTCAGCGAACAGGATGGCTGGCGGCATGTTTACCTCATTTCGCGGGATGGGAAACAGGTACGCACGCTGACTCCAGGCGCTTTCGATGTGATCGAAGTCCTAGGCGTCGATCCGAAAGAAGAATGGCTATATTACATAGCATCACCGGAAAATGCCACGCAGAGATATTTATTTCGCATCCGCATTGATGGGACCGGGAACGAGGGGAAAGGAAAACCAGAGCGGCTGACTCCGGCAAATCAGCCGGGCAGTCATTCCTATCATGTGTCGCCCGATCTGCAGTGGGCCATTCATACCTATTCAACGTTCGACACGCCACCTGTAACAGATCTTGTGCACCTTCCCGATCAGAAGGCGCAGCGTGTGATGGAAGACAATGCCAAGCTGCGGAACAATGTGAAGGATTTGATCTCCAGCCCGGTGGAATTTTTACGGGCTGACATTGGGGAGGGTGTTACGCTCGACGGCTGGCTGATGAAGCCAAAGGATTTCGATCCCAGCAAGAAATATCCAGTTCTAGTCTACATCTACGGTGAGCCGGCCGCTCAAACCGTCGCCGACCGTTGGGATGGATTTAACGGAATGTTTCATCGCGCGCTGAGTCAGGATGGCTACATCGTCGCCAGCTTCGATAACCGCGGCACGCCAGCTCCTAAAGGAGCGGCGTGGCGCAAGGTCATCTATGGCAGTGTCGGAGTGCTGTCTTCCAAGGAGCAGGCGCTAGCACTTCAGACCATCGAAAAAACTCATCCTTACATCGATCCCGACCGGGTCGCGGTTTGGGGTCGCAGCGGCGGCGGCTCCAACACGCTGAATCTTATGTTTCGGCATCCCGAGATTTATAAAGTTGGCATGGCCGTCGCTCCCGTGCCCGATCAACGCCTTTACGACAGCATTTATCAGGAACGCTACATGGGGCTGCCGCAGCAGAATACGGAAGGCTACAAATCCGCCTCGGCCATTAACTTTGCCGAAGGCCTACAAGGCAAATTGCTCATAGTACATGGCTCCGGGGATGATAACGTGCATTATCAGGGCACGGAGTTGCTGGTAAACCGGCTCATCGAACTTGGCAAACCGTTCGATTTCATGACATATCCGGGACGCACTCACTCAATTTCCGAGGGTTCCGGTACCGCCTACCATCTCTACAGTCTATTGACGCGATATTTGGAAGAGCACCTTCCTCCCGGGCCAAACACGCACTAAATAGGCCTCTTTTAACCAACCTGCGATATAGTAGATGGCGCAGGTTAGAGCTCGAAAAGCCCCGAAGCTGCGAACATGGACCTGGAAACCGCATCCGATTCTGCTATTCCGCGCGTGTCGCTGACCTCCGCCGTGGCCGACAAATTGCGCGATCAGATCATTCGTGGTGAAATCCCGGAAGGCGCTCAATTGCGCCAGGATGCGATCGCCACACAGTATCAAGTCAGCCGTATCCCCGTGCGCGAGGCGCTTCGGCAGCTCGATGCCGAGGGGCTAATCGCGATCGTCCCCAATCGCGGCGCCGTAGTTCCGGCTTTGTCTCCCGATGACATCGAAGAGCTTTTCGCGATTCGCGCGTTGCTTGAGCCGGAAGTTCTGAAGCAGTCGATTCCTCACCTGACCGAAGACGATTTCTCGGAAGCGGATGCGGTGCTGCAAAAATACGTGAGCGAACTGCGGCGCGAAGATCACCTTTCGGCTTGGGGACGTTTAAACTGGCAGTTCCATTCCATTCTTTACTCGCGCGCGAATCAGCCGCGCTTCATGGCAATTATCCGCAATGTTAACAACAGCGGAGAGCGCTACACTCGCCTGCAGTTGTACCTGACACATGGCATCAAACGCGCGAACGAAGAACATCACCGCATTCTGGAACTGTGCCGGCAGCGTGACGTGGCGGCAGCGTGCAAGTTGCTGCGCCAGCACATCGAACACGCAGGCGAATCGTTAAAAGAAGTTCTGGAACAAAAGCGCACCGCCGCTCAGGCCGAACGTGAGAACGGCAACCGGCGCTAGCCAAGCGGACCTAGAACCACTCAATCGCCCACTCTAGAACTTGCTGACGGCTGAAAAGTCTTCATCGCCGTGGCCCTTATCAATAGCGCTTTCGAAGATCGACTGCGCAGCTCCAACCGTTTTCAACGTGAGCTTTCTCGTCGCGGCCTCATGTTGCGCGTAGGACAAATCCTTCGCCATCCAACGCAAGGCAAAATTCGGCGCGAAATCGTTGTTGGTAACGCGATCAGCCACACGTTTAACGATGCCACTGCCGGGAGCGCCGCCAGTCAGAATTGCCAAAGCTTTCGCACGATCCAGGCCGCTGGTATCGATGAAGCGCAGCGCCTCCGCCAGCGAAGCTGCCTGTACGCCGCAAACGAAGTTATTTACGAGCTTCATCAACGCCCCGCTTCCGGTGGGGCCCAGGTGAATGGTTTCGCGTCCGAGCACTGAAAAAACCGGTTGGGCGATTGCGACAGCCTCGGAAGAACCACCGACAAGGAATGTCAGCTCACCTGATGCCGCATGAGGCTTCGTACCAGTAACCGGCGCATCCAGAAACTGGCAATGGCGCTCGGCCGCTTTTGCTGCAAGCTCGAGAATCCACTCCGCGGTCAAGGTGCTGCATTCGATCATCAATGTTCCCGGTGCAGCACCGGCAAGAGCGCCGTCGCTTCCCAAACACACAGCGCGGGAAGCTTCGTCGTTCGCAACCATACTGATAATAATTTGAGCGTGCGATGCGGCTTCGCGCGGCGTTGCCGCCGCCGACGCGCCTTGTTTGACGAATGGAGCGCACTTTGCCTGATCACGGTTATAGACAGTTACGGGAAAACT
>Ga0209006_10004813_pt1 | contig 12242 bp, 7 predicted proteins | sample JacPin_JW_Ref_O2_FD_188567 | JGI IMG/M metagenome (GOLD analysis project Ga0209006, IMG submission 188567) | Forest soil microbial communities from Algoma, Ontario, Canada - Jack Pine, Ontario site 1_JW_Ref_O2 (SPAdes) (version 2) | ecosystem: Environmental > Terrestrial > Soil > Boreal...
GATGGTGGCGTCGTTCGGACAGGCTGGCGGCTTGTAGGTGAGACGCTGGCCCAGGTACAGGCTCTTCAGGTGCTTCAGTTCCTTGAGCTTCTTGACCCTTTCGTCAGTCCCACCGGCGTGCCAGGTGCGAAACTCCTTGAGTCCGGTCAGCTTAGCGACCGCGGCCATCCCGTCATCGATCGCCGCCGGGAATCGGTGTTCGGGCGCGTGGCGGTAGTTCGCCGAGACGACGATCGCGTCGCTGTGCACGCAGAGGTCCCGGCAGAGCGGGTCATCCACGATGGCGTCACCCAGAACGTAGCCGCCGCCATGGAAGTACACCACGATCGGGTGCGGGCCCGGGGTCGGCGGACGATAAAGGCGGTACGCCAAATCGCTGGTGGCGCTGGGCAATCTGGCGCACCCCTATCTTCAGCGGAAGTATATTCTCCGTCAGCCGCCTCCTTCTCCGCTGTCGGGGCAATGCATACTGCGCGTACATTCCATACTGCAACGGCACTGTACGACGGAACGGTCCTTGTCGCCGGCGGCCAGGTGGGTGATGTTGGCGGCAACGTTGTATCTGGCCCCTATACTAGTTCTGCGGAGGTATACACTCCGTCCCTAAAGACGTTCGCCGTCACAGGAAATCTGATAACCGCGCGGGGACTTCAGACAGCTACCCTTCTCGGAGTTGGGACCGTTCTTGAAGCGGGAGGAGGATACGGTAGCGCCTCATCTGTTACCTCGTCGGCCGAATTATATTCTTATCCGTTCAAGCAAAGCGTTATCTATCCGGCATACCACGTAACGTCCATTATCTATGCACCACCTGGTAACAAGAGCCAGGATGGATACACCGACACAACGACGAATGCAACCACGACAACCATTGGAAGCAATTTCACCGAAGGAAGCTCTATCACTTTTTCCGAGGGGTTTAACCTTTGCGACGAGCCTTGTAAAGGAAGCCTAAGCCTAGGGGAGAGTTTTGGGACTTCTTCAACAACCACAAATAGCACGGCATTTCTAGAAAGCTACTCTTCGGCTACATCGGTTGCTAACGCAAGCATAAGCACCAACCCGGACGCCATCAATCACAATCTGGATGAATTTCTCGTATGGCTCAACCCACAAGTCACAGTCACGGGAAGCGAGGCGAACCCTGTGATCTACAGTACGGGCGTTCAGCCCCTCGCCAACGGAACTATCCCGCAACCTGATATCGTTCCGGTCACTGCGAATGTCATGGAGGCGAATTCAGCCGGTGTCTCAACTGTCCCTGCTGGATTACTAAATCAGCAGAATACAAGTTCCGGATATCTTCCGGGGTTGGCTTCTATCTGCAAGAATCTTATTCAAGCAGAGTACGCTGCCAGGACTTGTACCTTCCCAGATCAGTGCGGCTGCACTCCTGCGGATTTCGCACCCATTCTAGCTACGGATCCGCTCTTGTTTTACAACGGCGCCACAAATCCAATTAGTCCGTTCCCCGGCACTATAAGTCCCCTCGAGGCAAACACATCCAGTGGCACGGCCAGCGACGCGAATTGTGGTACTCTTCCCACTCCAAATCTGACCGGCAGCGATTGCCGTTACGTACCCGTCCCCAGCTCACTGGGCGGGAGCGTGCAGGAGAACCCTCCACTCGTAGGTCCAGGTGACGAGCCCGACGGTTTTCAATTGGGGGAGAACCAACAAACCACGCAGACATTGGGCGGTCAGACGCAGTTGACCGTCGGTAGCAGCCTGAAGGTCGGTACTCCTGCCTTTTCTATGACGGAGCAAAATACGTGGACCTGGACGGAAATCCAGAATGTTGGGACGGCAAACGCATCAGGGTACGTTCAGACCGTCACCCTAAACTCTGGAACCACAGGCTGCAGCGAATATGTTCCCATATTCGAGGACACCTTATACCACACATTCGTGTTTCAGGAACTTCCAAACCCCGGTTCTACATGCACGCAAAACCCACCAAACTTCACCATTAGCGTAACTCCTAACAGCACCACTCAGACTGCATTGTCTCTGGGCCATTCGATGAGTTTCACAGTCTCTGTGTCAGCGTGGTACGGCCTTAGCAGTACAGTTGCGCTTTCGGTCGGCGGTCTACCGGCAGGAGTGACTGCAAGTCTGTCTCCCGCTTCTGTCACCACTTCCACCATAGGAAACGCAACGCTGACCCTTACCGCGGCGTACAGTACCTCCACCTTTATCGGGAGTTCCACTGTGACTGTTACCGGAACAAGCGCAGGCGTGGCGAAGTCTACGCCATTCACGCTGACCACCCGGCCGCTGCAGTATCGAGGTTACTGTGGCGTTCAATAGCGTTGGCTCGCAATTACGTGGACTGGAGGAATCTCAGGATGCACGGATTTTATGCCCTCTTTTCTCCACAGTCCGTTGAGAGGGGAGAACACCGCAACGGCTACGGCTCTCAAGGCGTTTTGTCGCTGCTTTCCAGTTGCGGAGGTAAGGGCAGTACGACGTCTTCACCGCAGGAAGTCACCATCTCTCTGGAACCGTCTAGCCACACTGTCTCCATTTGGCGAAACCGAAACCGTTACGGTCGCAGCCACCGGCAAAGCGTTGCTAGCTTAGCTAAGCCAGCAGTGAAGCGAGAACGGTGCCGTGACCCGCTATGTAATTTCGCATTATTAATTGATATAGGATCGTGACGCCGGCCCAGGCCGTGAGTCTCAATCCCGATACCGCCGCCTACACCAAATCCCAGCCCGCCCGCCTCTGGGAAATCGCCAATCAGAGCCCCGAAATGACCCGCGGCAGCATTACCGGTCGGGTCAAGGCCCTCTCGATGATCGTGGCCATGCAAAACCTGATTCCTGACCGTCGCGCCGGCTCCTCGGAGGAAACATCAGCCCCTCCGCCCAGCCCCTCCCCAATTCGACAAAGCCGCTTGGCTTCGCGAGCACCAGGGGAAGTCCATCGACCCCGGAGGGAGATGATCCTATGGTCCTACTGTCACCGAGCCCGAACCCACAACCGGCTCGGCGGGAGACAAGTCACCGCTGCCCGGGCCCTGTCGTTGACCCTGGCCAGTCCATCTCTGCCAACCGCTCCAGCTCCTCGGAAACGACCTCATCGACAACCTCATACCTCCATGTTCGATTCTGCTGCAGGCACCAGAGAGGCACACCTTTGCCCCGCGCCGCTAAGCTTCCGAAAGAAAACGGAAACCCGGCACTTTACCTCGCCGCCGCGAGCATCACTGCAGGCTCCCCCAAGGAACCAAAAAAGAGCGGATTTTATCAACCTTTACGAAAACCGAGGGAGATGAAGGGATGGCCAGCCATGACGGCAGTTTCCCTGCGTGTCATAGGCGGAGGTGTCTGAACAAACATCAAAGGGATAGTTGGCTCTTGGATTGTTAGCTTGTTAACTGCAGATCCGTTGCGCTTCGCTCAAATCGGGATGACAAGTGGAAAGTGATGCCGCACCTTGGAAGGGGCTACTCGAACGGAGAGAATGTCTCAAGTTCCCGGAAGGTCTGGGTCAGAGCCGTACACCCCTTGACTTGCCGGTGGGCAAATTAAGGTGCCTCATATCTCGCTCGTTTTTGGCGAGATGTGGGAAATGAATCTGCTCTCCCACGTGGACCCTTTCCAGGTTTTGTTCATTAGGAACAAAGGGATCTGCCGTGCGCCCAGCGGGCTTTCTCGCAACACCTAGAAAACCCGGTACGCGATTCCGCTGCTGAATCCGTTAGGAGCCAAAGAGCTGTTTTGGAAGTTGTACCAGTGCTGATATTCGTAATCGACCGCTCTGATGGTGAAGCGATGGAAATGAATGTCCAGCCCGCCTCCCGGCGCCACCAGTAAATATCCCCCATGGCCATAGCTGAACGGGAAGTTGAACTGGCCATTGCCAATCATGAACTTCCCATACGGTTCCCAACGGCGAATCCGCCAGCGGTACCTGGGGCCGATGTTGTAGTTATCTTCGTGCACATCGTAAACCTGGTTAAAGCGCAGAAAGCGCATCTCGCCTTCGACACCCAGATGTCCGCGCAAATTAAAATCGAACCATCCGCCGATACCCAAAAGATGGTTCGGCCCATAGTCGGGCTGGAACTCCGAAAAAAATCCTCCCACCACCACATGAGCGCCACCGCGGCCCGGAGCAATTACCTGGGCCTGAAGGCGATCGCACATTGAGACGGAAAATAGGAGGAGGAACAAGCTTGCCAGCAGGGACCTTTTAGCCATGAACACCACGCAAGTAAATTCCCCGGAAAACGCAGCAAAGGCGGAGTAGGTTAAGTCTACCCCGCCTCAGGACTGCTTTATGTTGAAGGATTCCCGTTGGTTAACCCTCTAGGAGCGGTTTACTGTGGGCTCGGTTGCGTTGCCGACGCCTGCGCCGGAGCCGCACTCTGCTGTGTGTCCACCGCGGGAGCCGTAGAATCTGCAGCTCCTGCAGCCGGCGTCGCAACTGGCGCGGCGGGCGGCGTGTAGCGGGTCAAGCGGAAGAAGACCGGCGTTACTTCGAAGGGCATCTTATCCCGTGCGTTCATGATCGGAGGATTCCGGGCGTTCAAGCGGATGACCTTGTCGTCCCAGGCATCGATCTTCAATTGGCTGCCCAGGGGCAGGGCCGCGATCTGATCGAGCTTGTTGATGTCCAGCTTGGGCGCTTTAGGAATCAGCGCATTCAGCCAGGGTTCACCGGTGGGGCGCAGCAGTGAATCACCCAACCGCGGAGTATTCAGAGCTGTCAGCTGGTGCGACCGCGCGTCCAGCTGAGCCAAGAAGAGTCCCGGCTGCGCCAGCTGGTTGGCATACACCGAGTGGGCCAGCAGATCGATAGCCTTCTTCGCCGCCAGCTCGTTGTCAGGATCAGAGTGCGACATGTGGATGCGCTCAAAGGTCGATTCGTCCGGGAACAGAAGGCGATCGTTGAATGCGTAACGCGTGTCGATGTGGTGGCCAAGAACAATGTGTGCCAACTGGAAGGACAACACTGCGGCCAGATCTGCCTCAGAAGGCAGCACGTCGATCAAGCCCTTGCTGAGGATGATGGTGTTGCCCACAGCCAGCGATTCGAGCGGTGCGGTGAGCAGCACACGGCAGTGAACCGCATCGCTAATCTGGATGTTGTTGCCAATGATGATATTGTTGGTGACCTGTTCCAGGATCTTGTCAAAGTCGCTGGGAGGCGCAAGCAAGCCGGCCTGCACCAAACGATCGAGGACGTTCTCTTCTGCCTGCGAAATCCACTGACGCTGCGCCTGCAGAGGGCTAAGGTCAGCGCTCTGATCGCTCTGGTCCTGCACGTCGTCGATCTTCACCGACTCGTTGTCAGACTCGTGCGTGGGCAGCTTCAGGCTGTAGCCCCAGATATAAGTCTGAGCCTTGAAGGAAACCGGGTGCTCGGAGCTCTTCTGCGTCTCTTCAACATAGACGCCGACGGGCAGCCACAGACCAGGCTGCAGATTTTCGCGCCAGCTGTCGAAGTGGAAATAGCTGGAGCTGTCGTCGTCCTGATTGCCACCGGTGTAGGTGCCGTTGAAGCGGACGATGTTTCCGCCCTGATCTTCAACCCAGATGCGGCCCGTAAAGCGTCCGCTGCCGGTGCCCGGCTTGGGGTGAACGTCGAATACCAGGGTGCGCACCGCGCCCAGGAAGTCGCGGCGAACATAGCTGAAGTCATAGTGCTGCTGGTCGAAGGAGATCGGATCCAGGAACATCATCTCCATAAAGCCGGCAGAGATGTACTGCATCTTGAACGCCTTGGTCAGACCCGTCACATACTTCATCGAACCCTTCAACAGGCCCTTGCTGTTGCCTGACTCAGAGTAGGAAGTGTCGGTGATCGACTTACCGAAATCGACTCGGCCCAGAAGATACTGGTCCGATTCCGGCACTGCGTACAGGACCTGGTCCGGCCGCATGTTTTGGATATAGGTCTGCACCAGCGGAGAGTGCTTCTGGATCTGCTTGATGGTGACCTTCTCGGCCGCAATCGCTTTTTGCACCAGCGCACTTTGTTCCGGCGACAGAGCCATTGGGGGCTGATACTTGGTTTTGGCCTGTGCTGCTGACGCCGTGAGGGTAAGCAGCAGACTGGTAATCCAAACTCGACGCAGGGTCATTTCCTGGCTCCTGTAACTTAAAAACAATTTCGAACTGAAATTCGTAGAACCTGGGCAATCACTGGCTAGGCCAGCTGGAAGGTCACGTGAATCAAGGTCGTGTGATCAACCGGATGCCCATCTTTAATCGCGGGCTTGAACCGGATTTGCTCGGCAACACGCTTTGCCGCCTCGTCCAGACCATGCCCCAATCCGTTTACTACCCGCAATACCTCTACCTGGCCAGAGGCCAGAAAACGCACCTGCAAAGTAACCTCACCCTGAATCCTCAACTGGGCAGCTTCCGGGGTGTATTCCGGATGCGGCTCCGAGATGACAATCGGAGGAATGAAGGCCGGTTCGTTGGTCTTGATCGCCACCTGGGTGGGCGCAGGGCCCGCTTGGTTAAAGCCACCAGTTGCGACCGTCCCCGTACCGCCTGGTTTCCCGGTACCGCCGACCACGCCGTTGGCAAAGCCTGCGGAAGCTACCTTTCCCATGTCGTGTCCGCCGGGGACGCCATTCGCCACGCCGGCACCAAACGCGGTGCCTGCAACTGCGCCTTTACGTGCAGCACCAGCGCCGGTAGCTGCTCCAGGCGCGCTGTTGAAGCTTCCCACCGCTACCAGTGCAGACTTGGTGGTATTGGGGTTCGTCTTGGCACCGATAGGATCACCGAAACCGCCTGCTTTCACATCTGGTTTCACCTGGTTATTGGCCGTCTCAGTCGGCTTCGGGCTGGCAAACAGTCCAACTTTGGGCTGCGGCGGAGGCGCTACCGCCTTGGGCGGCGCCGGTGGCAGCTTGGGTTGTTCCGGTTGATCCAGCTTTACCGGTTTGGGAATCTCGGGCGGCGGCTGGATCTTCGGTATCACAATCTTTGGCGGCGTCAACTTCACCACTTCAGGCTGCGGCGGGGCGATTACCCGCACTTTGGGCACGATAATCTTCGGCGGCGGCGGAACTTCCTGAGGAAAGATCAGGGTCTCGTTGTACTTCTGCTTCTCCACTTTATGGATCGCAGCAGTCAGCAGAATCAGCAGTGACATGATGAGAATATTCGTCACCATGCTGACCCCAAAGGAGCCCCATCGCCCCTCTGGTTCGGGGAGGAGTCCGAATGTATCGCGATTCATTAGATCTTTCGGCATAATTGAAGTTCCCTAATTCTCTCTAATCGTAAGAGTGATGTGCGAGCCACTGGGCGATGAAAGAGCAGCGAAAAAACTCGTACATTCAAACAGACGCGCACTCGGGTACGATGCTTTACAACTCCCGAGTTCTGCCGAGAAACCTGCAGCCTTTATCGACTTCCGCACCTTGCAACATCTCAGTACCAAAGTACTTGCGGATAAGCTCACGATAGACGAGATTCTGTGAGGACGCAGTAACCCAAAGGTGGAGCGATTGGGAACAGAAGTGTATGGATAAGGCATGAAGAAAGCCATAGCTTTTCGAATCTCAGCTTGGGGGCAGAACCCAAAGCCTTCAGAAACCCTTGTCGGGGGCGCCGGATTGCACTAACTCAGCGTCGCCCAAAAGCCCCACCACGATCCCCGGCCCAACAACTTTTGATGCTTTATTCAATATGGCCGTATTCGGCTCTCAACCAAGACTACTAGAAGGAGCTGTGAAGGCGTGAAGATTTTAATAACCGGCGGCGCAGGCTACATCGGTGGCACTGTAACCCAACTCCTGTTGGACCGTGGACATACGGTCGTTGTGTACGACAACTTGTGCCATGCGCAACGCTCCATGGTCCCTGCCGGCGCCACCTTTGTCGAGGGTGATGTTGCTGATGGCAAAAGGCTTGACGATTTGCTCCGGGATGGCTCCTTTGCCGGCGTCATGCACTTTGCCGCGCTCATCGAGGCCGGCGAGAGCATGCGCTTTCCCGAACTTTACTTTCGTAACAACACCGCGGCTACCCTGAGCCTGCTGGAAGCGATGGTGAGAAATAAGTTACCGAAAATTGTTTTTTCCTCAACCGCGGCCGTCTATGGGGAACCGGTAAAAACCCCGATCGCAGAGGACGCTGCGCTGGCTCCCACCAACGCCTACGGAGAATCGAAGCTGCTCGTGGAGCAAATGCTTTCCTGGATCCACCGCATTCACGGATTGCGCTACGCCAGCTTGCGTTATTTCAACGTGGCGGGAGCGATTCCAGGCCGCGGAGAGGCCCATGAGCCAGAGTCGCATTTGATTCCACTGATTCTCGATGTCGCGCTTGGAAGGCGCGCGAACATCAAGATTTTCGGCCAGGATTATCCCACCCGCGACGGTACTGCGGTTCGCGACTACATCCACGTGCAGGATCTCGCAGAAGCACATCTGCTGGCTTTCAACGCGCTCGATGAACGTGACCGGATGATCTACAACCTGGGCAATGGTCATGGTTTCACGGTGCGGGAAGTAGTGGAATCAGCCCGGCGAGTGACCGGGCATGCAATTCCAACCGACGAATTGCCTCGACGCGCGGGCGATCCGGCCGTTCTGATCGCAGGCTCAGCAAAAATAGAAACCGAGCTAGGTTGGAAGCCGAAATATGACCACCTCGATGACATAGTGCGTAGCGCCTGGCAATGGCATCAGCAGCGCTACAAATAGCCGCTGCATGAGTAGAATGCTTGAGTGAAAGCGAGAGCCATGGAAACCGGCACCATCAATCCGAATCTAGATTCCACCCTGCACGAGCACCGGGTTTTTCCTCCGCCCGTCGAATTTGCCGCAAAGGCGCACGTGAAGAGCCTCGAGGAATACGAGACGCTTTATCGCCGCTCTATTCAGGATCCGCACCGTTTCTGGGGCGAGATCGCGAGCGAGCTGCACTGGTTCGCACCCTGGACCAAGGTGCTCGAATGGAATCCTCCCTCGGCCAGGTGGTTCGTCGGCGGCAAGATCAATCTCTGCTACAACTGCGTCGATCGTCACGCCCTGGGCGACCGAAAGGACAAAGTTGCCCTCCTGTGGGAAGGCGAGCCGGGCGAGACTCGCACCCTCACCTACGGCGAGCTTTACCTCGAGGTGCAAAAATTCGCCAACGTACTGAAAGGCCTCGGAGTACGCAAAGGGGATCGGATCGCGGTCTACATGGGCATGACCCCGGAGCTGGCCATCGCGCTGCTGGCCTGCGCGCGCATCGGCGCGGTGCATTCGGTCATTTTTGGCGGATTTGCGGCCAACGCACTTGTTGATCGCATCAACGATGCTTCCTGCGTTGCGCTGATTACCCAGGACGGATCGTACCGGCGTGGGCAGGAAGTACGCCTGAAGCCGATTGCCGACGAGGCATTAAACAACTGCCCGACGGTGAAGCAGGTGGTCGTCTATCGCCGCACCGGTTCCAGCGTGAACATGAAGCCGGGCCGCGATCGATGGTGGCACGAGCTGGTAGACAAGGCCCCAGCCGAGTGCCCGGCCGAGCCGCTGGATGCGGAAGATCCGCTCTACATCCTCTACACTTCCGGAACTACAGGAAAACCCAAAGGCCTGGTGCACACCACCGGTGGTTATTCGGTGCAAACCTACCTGACCAGCAAGCTGATCTTTGATCTCAAACCGGATGATGTGTACTGGTGTACGGCCGATATTGGCTGGGTCACCGGCCATTCGTACGTGGTTTACGGCATTCTGCAGAACGGCGTCACCACCGTGATGTACGAAGGCGCGCCTAATTTCCCTGAAGCGGACCGCTTGTGGCAGATTGTCGACCGCCACAAGGTCACTGTTTTCTACACTGCTCCGACTGCCATCCGCGCCTGCATCAAATGGGGCGATCAATATCCGCTGCGCCACTCTTTGGCCAGCCTGCGCTTGTTGGGTACGGTGGGCGAGCCGATCAATCCCGAGGCATGGATCTGGTATCGCGAAATGATCGGCAAGGGACGTTGTCCTATCGTCGACACCTGGTGGCAGACGGAAACCGGAGCCATCATGCTCGCCCCGCTACCCGGTGCGGTCCCGACCAAGCCCGGCTCCGCTACCCGTCCCTTTTTCGGCATTGAGCCGGCGATCGTCAATCGCGAAGGCGAAACAGTGCCCGCGGGCAGCGGCGGATTGCTGGTGATCCGCAAGCCCTGGCCCTCGATGGCGCGCACCATCTTCAACGATCCCGATCGTTATGCTCAGACCTACTGGTCAGAAGTTCCAGGCAACTACTTCAGCGGGGACGGCGCGCGCGTCGACGAAGATGGCGACTACTGGCTGATGGGCCGTGTCGATGACGTGATCAACGTAAGTGGTCACCGTCTGGGAACCATGGAAGTGGAGTCAGCGTTGGTATCGCACCCCAAGGTAGCCGAAGCTGCGGTGGTCGGCCGTCCCCATGATTTGAAAGGGCAGGCGATTGCAGCGTTTGTTTCACTCGAGAGCAGTCATGAACCGTCGCTGCAACTCAAAGAGGAACTGCGCGAGTGGGTAGCCAGGGAAATCGGCTCACTGGCCAGGCCTGACGACATCCGCTTTACGCAAGCCCTGCCCAAGACCCGCAGCGGCAAGATCATGCGCCGATTACTCCGAGAGCTGGCCACCAACGGCGAGATCAAGGGCGACACCACCACCCTCGAAGACTTCACCGTCATCGCTCAACTACGCGCCTCTGACGAATAGAAACGTCGCGGGCGAATGATAAGTTTGTGGCCCAGGTCTCGCTTTTGAGACCTGGGTTCTTCTCAGCATCAAAGATCTGTCTTTTCTACTGGCGTTGTGGAGGGAGCTGAGCTCGAGCTTGCCTCAGGCGCTTGCCCTTCAGCAATCTCAGATTCGTCCTTGGGCACATACTGTTCAACCGTGAAGTAAAACGTACTCCCGCTGCCCGGACTGCTCTTCGCCCAGATCCGTCCCCCGTGCTGGTTCACAATCCCGCGGGCCAGCGCCAGTCCTAATCCGGTGCCCCCTTGCAAACGTGAATCCGACGCATCCGCTTGTTGGAAGCGCTCAAATATCAAGTCCAGCTTTTCCGGGGGAATACCCGCCCCATGATCCTGTACCTCGAAGGTGACTTCCTTGTCGCTCGTCGCCTGTGCGGCCAGACGAATCTCGCCGCCCTTCTCGGAGAACTTGACTGCATTGCGGATCAAATTACCCAGCACCTGCAGGATCCGATCGCCGTCTACCAGTACGTCGACGGGCTCTGCATCAATGCGGAAATGCAATCCTGCGCGGGTCGCGTTGGCTCGCTCCGGATCCATCGCTCGCCGCAGCAAATCGATCGCGTTCCACTCAGCCTTGTGCAGCGGCAGGGTCCCGCTTTCAATGCGCTCGAAGTCGACAATGTCATTGACCAGCCGAACCAGCCGGTCGCAATTTGTCAAAGCGATATCCAACATCGGGCGAATCTTTTCCGGACGATTTTCGAGCGCCCCGCTGGCTACGAGGCCAAGAGCAGCCCTCAGCGAGGTCAGCGGTGTGCGCAGCTCGTGGCTCACGGTCGCGATAAATTCATCCTTCATGCGGTCCAGGCGCCGCCGTTCCGTAACATCCGTAAAGGCGACCACGATCCCGTCCGCGCGCCCATTTTCCACCAGCGGGCAGGCAACGTATTCCACCGGCAGCGATGTTCCATCCTTGCGCCAGAACACATCGTCGCTGACGTGCAGCGGTGTCTCTCTCGTCAAGCTGCCGGTCAGAGGGCACTCCTCTGCCGGATAAGGCGAGCCATCCGGATGCGAATGATGCACCAGCGCGTGCATGTTTTGTCCCAGCAGCTCCTGCGGGGTGTACCCCAGCATTTCCGCGCCGCTGCGATTGATGAAGGTAACCTTCCCCTCCATATCCACGCCCCAGATGCCATCACCGACTGAGTCCAGAATCGATTGATGTTGGCGCGTCAACGCCGTGAGCTCTTCTTCGGCTGTCGTTTGCTCAGTAATATCGATACCGTGACTGAGCACAACAGGATCTGCGCCGGGCAGATGCAGTACCCGGTTGCGATAGGCAACGATGCACAGCTGCCCTGTTTTTCCACGCAGATAAAAGCGCCCCTGGTGCTCCTGACCGGTATCTTCCTTCAGCGCCTCAAGGTATGCGTCATATTCAGCCAGGTGATCAGGTTCGATGTAATTGCGTAGCGGCGTGCCGGTGAGCTCTTCCGCCGTGTATCCCAAAATGCCGGCAGCGTGCGAATTGATCGAGAGCAGCACCCCATTTAAATCGTGGGTGAAAATGAAAG
>Ga0209006_10004814_pt1 | contig 12241 bp, 8 predicted proteins | sample JacPin_JW_Ref_O2_FD_188567 | JGI IMG/M metagenome (GOLD analysis project Ga0209006, IMG submission 188567) | Forest soil microbial communities from Algoma, Ontario, Canada - Jack Pine, Ontario site 1_JW_Ref_O2 (SPAdes) (version 2) | ecosystem: Environmental > Terrestrial > Soil > Boreal...
ATTGCGGAAGACGTGATCTTCTGGGTGCAGGGTTCGGATGTGCGCCACAATGTGCATTCCACAGAAGCAGAAAATCCCGAAACGCGGCCGACTTCGCGGGCTTCGGGCGTTTAGCCGCCATTCCAGAGCCGTGCTACTTCAGATTCATCGTTTCCTTCAGCGGCAGATTTTGCGACGAGCCGCCGGCCATGAACGTGTAGGCCCCGGGGATTAATTCCCATCCATTATTTTCGACGTTGAAGATCGAGAGAAACTTTGGATCGATCTCGACCGTCACTTCCTTCTGTTCCCCACCGTTTAATTTGACTTTGCTCCAGCCGACTAAACGCTTCGGTGGTTCAGAAGCGGCTGCGGGCAACGATGCATAAACTTCGGCGATCTCTGCTCCGGCGCGGTTGCCGGTGTTGGTGACGGTGAAGGTTACGCGCGGGGATTTTCCCAGCTGAACCTTGAGGCCCGAATAGGAATACGTCGTGTACGAGAGGCCGTAACCGAAGGGGAAGAGCACGGGCTTATTTTCCGCGTCGTACCACTTGTAGCCAACTTTCACGCCTTCGTCATAGGTCACCTGGAACACCGGCAAGCCCTCTGCGATCCGTTTCCAGCCTTGACTGTTGGCTTCGACGGTTTCCTTGGGCGGTTTTACCAGCGTCGGATGCGGCAGGTCGGCTTCGCTGCGCGGGAAGGTCATGGGAAGTTTGGCGGAAGGATTCACGTCGCCGAAGAGAACGTTGGCGACGGCGTCGGCACCACGGCTTCCGGCATACCACGCTTCGACGAGCGTACTGACGTGATCGAGCCATGGCATGGTGACTGCGGTCCCGGTTTCGAGTACGACGATCGTGTGCGGATTGGCGGCGGCAACTTTCGCGATCAGATCATCCTGATGGTCGGGAAGGGAGAGCGAGGCAAGGTCCATGTCTTCGCTGATCCACTGGTAGGCGAAGACGATGGCAATGTCTGATTTTTTTGCCAGAGCGGCTGCGGCGGATGGATCTTCTCCGGAGTTGAATTGCACGGTGGCGCTGGGCGCTTTGGCGCGAATGGTTTTCAGGGGCGAAGTCGGGAACCAGATATGAGCTTGCCAGTATGTGTTGCCTTTGCCCGGAGGCATGATGGCGTTTCCGCCGGGCGGGTCGACCTGCGCCGAACCGCCGCCGGAGATCATGCCCACGTCGGCGTGCGGGCCGATCACGGCGATGCTGTGAATTTTGGCGGCGTCGAGCGGGAGTAATGACTGATCGTTCTTCAGCAGGACGATGCTTTGCTCGGCAATCTTCTGTGCGATTTCGAGGCCACCGAAAATATCGGGAACGCTGCGCACCGGCGGATCATCGATGACACCGGTGGCAAACATGGCCCGCAGAACGCGGTGAATGTGGTCGTCGAGTTCAGACTTGGGTACAGCACCCGACTCGACCGCTTTCTTCAGATCATCGCCATAGAAAATCCAGCCGGGTTCTTCATGATCGAGTCCGGCAGCGGATGACTTTGCCAGGCTATGCGTCGCGCCCCAGTCAGAGACGACGAAGCCCTTGAAGTTCCAGTCTTTTTTCAGAACATCGGTGAGCAGATATCTGTTTTCGCAGGCATAGTCGCCCCAGATGCGGTTGTAAGAGCACATCACGGCCGCAACGTCGGAATCGTGAATGCCGATTTCAAAGGCCAACAGGTCGCTCTCGCGGGAGGCGCGTTTGTCGATCGTGACATTGACGGCGTTGCGCCCGCTTTCCTGATCGTTGAGCGCATAGTGCTTGATGTCGCCGAGGACGTGCTGCGCCTGCAGGCCTTTCATAACCTGGCCGACCATCTTGCCGGCGAGTACGGGATCTTCGCCGAGATATTCAAAGGTGCGGCCGTTGCGCGGCTCGCGCGTCAAATTGATGCCGCCCCCGAGTGTCATGTTGTAGCCCTGCGCGCGGAGTTCACGTCCGATGAGCGCGCCGTATTCGTAGGCGGCATCGAGATCCCAGCTGGCGGCGCTGGCAATGTTAGCGGGCAGCGCGGTGGAGTAGCGGCCATTTTCGCCGCTCATGCGAACGCCATAGGCGGCGTCTGACATTTGAATGCCGGGGATGCCGAGACGCGGAACGCCGACGGCGTATCCGGCGCCGCCGTTGGAGTGAATGATTTCCGGGCTGAGCGGGCTCAGTCCGGCCATGCCGGTGCCGTGCAAAAGGGAAATCTTTTCGTCGAGGGTCATCTCTTTGACGACCATCGAGGCGCGCTCGTCGGGAGAAAGATTTGCATTCGACCAGGGATGGTTTCCCGTGGATTGTGCGTCGGCGGAGGAAAAAGAAAACAGGAGCGCGAGAGTGGATGCGGCTAGCGCGATAGAAAACCGGGGAGGGATCTTGCTTCCGGTTGATGGCATCGTGGCCTCAGGTTTTAAATTCAATGCCAATTACATTCATTACAAAAACGATAATGTAGAAGGCTTTTGGCATTCTCTCCCCGAGATGCGAGTTCCGTCAAATTCGTTTCGGGCCTTGCGGCTGGCGCCGGGAACTGCACATTGTTCTTCCGACCGAATCTGACTCGTCAGCGGCGCGCTCTGTGCCGCAACGGGGCTGGGCATTTAAACTAGAAGGGTGAAGATTGCGCTGGGACAAATTAATCCTACGGTTGGAGACTTCTCCGGCAACGCCGCCAAGATGATCGATTTCGCGCGCCGGGCGCAGAGCGCGGGTGCCGGGCTGATCATGTTTCCCGAGTTGTCGGTTTGCGGTTATCCGCCTCGCGATTTGGTGGAGCGGCCTACTTTTGTGACGCGCAATCGCGAGATGGCTGAGCATATTGCGGCCGAAACCGCCGGCATCGCCGTGATCTGCGGATTGGTTACGCCGGCTCATTCGAGCACGGGCAAGGCTGTCATGAATTCCGCAGCATTGCTGAAGGATGGGAAGATCGACTTCATCCAGTCGAAGATGCTGCTGCCCACCTATGACGTGTTCGACGAGATGCGCAATTTTGCTCCGGCCAAAAGGCAGGAGCTTTTTTCTTTCTGCGGCAATCGCATGGCGCTGACGATTTGTGAAGATGCGTGGAACGACAAACAGTTCTGGCCCAAGCGTCTGTATACGGTCGATCCGATTGAGGCATTGATTCAGACGGGCGGAAATTTTGTGTTGAATATCTCGGCTTCGCCCTTCTGGATCGGCAAGCGCGAACTGCGGCGCAACATGCTGGCCAGCATTGCGCGGCAGCATAAAGTTCCGGTGGTCATGGTCAATCAGGTTGGAGGAAATGACAGCCTGGTGTTCGATGGATCGAGCCTGGTGCTCAATCGCGAGGGCGAGGTTGTGGCGCAAGGGCGATCGTTCGAAGAAGATCTGGTTTACTTCGATTCCAGCGACCTGACCGGCGAAATGCACGAGCAGATTGCCGGCGAAGAAGCCAGTGTTTACTCCGCGCTGGTGTTGGGCACGCGCGACTACATGCGCAAATGCGGATTTCAAAAGGCGATCATCGGATTGAGCGGAGGGATCGATTCGGCGCTTACGGCAGTAATTGCCGCCGATGCCGTTGGTCCGGAGAATGTGATCGGTGTCGGCATGCCGGGACCGTATTCATCGCCGGGGTCGATCGAGGATGCGCGCAAGCTGGCGGAGAATCTTGGCATCCGTTTCGAATTGCTTTCGATCAATCCGGCCTATGAGGCGTACCGGCAGATTCTGCGCGACGTGTTTTCTGGCAAGAAAGAGGACGTGACTGAGGAGAATCTGCAATCCCGCGCTCGCGGCATGCTGCTGATGGCGCTCTCAAATAAGTTCGGAGCGATTGTGCTTTCGACGGGAAACAAGAGCGAACTCGGCGTCGGATATTGCACGTTGTACGGCGACATGGTGGGCGGACTGGCGGTAATTTCCGATGTTTCGAAGACGCTGGTTTACCGGTTGTGCAACTATGTGAACTCGCGGAGGGCGGTGATTCCCCAGGCTACGCTCGAGAAGCCGCCATCGGCTGAACTGCGGCCCGATCAGAAAGACAGCGACTCGCTGCCTCCTTATGACGTGCTCGATGCTGTGCTGGAAGCCTACGTGGAGGATTCACACTCGGCCGAGCGCATCGCTGCCGATCGTGGATTTGATATCGAAACCGTTCGGCGCGTGATCCGCATGGTGGATCGAGCGGAGTACAAGCGGCAGCAGGCTGCGCCGGGGCTGAAGATTTCCGATAAAGCTTTCGGGTATGGACGGCGCTTCCCGATCGCGGCGAAAAACGAGATTTGAAGTATCCTGATAACGGCTTCGCTGTTGAATTCCGGCTCCCGCAATTTTTGATAGCTGCTCACGAAAGGAACTCATGCGTCTTCTTCGAAACTTGATTCTTATGATCCTGATGGCCGGGATAACGGCCGGAATGCTGGCCGCGCAAGCTGCTCCGGCGAAAAGTCCGGCGGGTGAAGTTGCTGCTTCCGCAGATGGTCTTCCTTCTGAAGCGACGGTAAATTCTTTTTTACAGCAGACCTTCGGCTATCAGGCTGACCTTTCCTGGAATATTGCGAGCATCAAGCCGTCGGTGGGCGGACTGGCTGAGGTGAACGTCGTTTTGGCCAGCCCACAAGGGCAGCAACTGAGCCGGTTCTATGTGACCTCCGATGGCCAGCATGCCCTCACCGGCGACATCATTCCATTTGGCGCGAAGCCGTTCGATCCGGTTAAAAATGAACTATTGAAAGGCGTGACTGGTCCGGCGCGTGGTCCAAAAGATTCGCCTGTTCTGATTGTAGAGTTTGGCGATCTGCAGTGTCCGGCGTGCAAGGCGGCGCAACCGACGATTGAAGCGCTGATCGCGGCCGAGCCCAACGCGCGTTTTGTCTTCCAGAATTTTCCGCTGGAGATGCACAACTGGGCAGCCAAGGGCGCGGCTTATGCCGATTGCGTGGGGCGCGCTTCGAACGATGCGTTCTGGAAATTCGTTTCGAAGACGTATGAGACGCAATCCGATATTACGGCGGCGAACGCCGACGAAAAACTTACGGCGCTGGCCGATGCCGCGGGCGTAAAAGGCGCGGATATTGCCGCGTGCGCAACGACGCCTGTGACGAAGGCGCATGTCGACGCTTCGCTCGCGCTGGGAAAAGAAGTAGAAGTGACGGGAACGCCCACGCTCTTCATCAACGGGCGCAGAATTGGCAGCTTCGATGCGCACATGTCGGATGTATATAAGGGCCTGGTGGATTTTGCCGCGAAGCAGAAGTGAGCGAGGAGCTTTGAGCTACGAGTTGTGAGCGTCGAGTATTCAATTCCTAATTGCTCATAGCTCGGTGGTGGCGCGGTTTGGCTCACGCGTAAAGCTGTCGAGCGGGAGATCCCATTCGACGCGCTTCGCTTGCTCAGGGCAGGCTCTTCTCTGCGCCTCAAAAGTGGCTCCGCTCAGGATGACGCCGATTCAGGTTTCAGGTATGGAGCTCAGAGCTCGTAGCTCATTGCTCGAAGCCCGTTACTTTTCGCTTAGCCAGATTTCTGGCGCGATGGTGTGGGAGACATCGGAAACGATGTGGGGTGTGATGGAGATCATCAGTTCGTCTTCGTCCAGCGTTTTCGAATTGGTGACCATGGCCTGATTAAACAGCGGAATCGCGCCGAAGCCGGGAATGCCGCTCATGGAAAGCGTATCGCTGAGCGAAATTTCCCCGGCGACGAAGGCTGGCTCTCCATCCTTTAGATTGATGTTGCCCTTGTATTCGCGGTTCGAAATGATGGGCACGCCATTGTTCGCCTGACCGGTGAGGGAACGCACCTGCAGTTCGAGTTGCAGCCCGACCGATTGATCCGCGTGGACGGTTGGCTTCGCCTTCAACTGAATTCCAAGGTCTTCATAGCTGACCGAAGGCACCGGCGCCTGGTACGACTGATTGCCGAGCACTTGAGATATTTGCGGCGAGTTGTAGACGGGGGCGTAGCTGGCGTTGAGAACGGGGTAGCGTTCGCCGAGATGAAACGTGGCGTCCATACCCTGGCTGGCTAGCATGTTGACGTCATCGAGATCGCGCACCCAGGATTCGTTGAGCGACAGGGATGCCGTGATCTGATCGAGACTCACGCCGGAGAATGTCATGCCGCCGCCAAATGTCGCCAGCGGCGTGCTGAAAATATTGTTTTGCTGCCCGCCCAGTTGCGACAGTAGCCCGGAAAGTGCCGAACTGCCCGCCTGATTGATTCCGCCACCAGAGATCAACTGGTTGACCAGCGACGAAAGATTTTGTCCTGAGGCTAATCCGGCGAGGCCGGCGAGCGCGGCGGCTGGGATGTTGTAGGCCGTAAATGTATTCGGCGTATGGATGCCGATATCCCGCGTCAACTGATGGCTGATCTGGAAGACGCGAATGTCGAGTTCGACCTGCGGACGTGGATTATCAAGCTGGGCGAGAAGTTGCTGGCACGCCTTCAGCGTGCGACCAGGGGCGCGAATCTGCACGGTGCCGGAAGTCTGCCCTGCGGTGATGAAGCGCAGGTCAAATATGGTGCGGAGCGTGGTGAGGTAGTCGGTGGCTTCCTGGGGCGTGGAATGTGCCGGCAAGACAAATGTCTGCAGCGACATGCGGTCGTACTGCTTGTGATTTTCGGCGTTGTCGGCTGCGATCAGCATTTGGTGCTCTTCAAGAGCGGCCCACATGGTCTTGCTGACTTCTCCGGCAAGTTTGATCGCGGTGAAGAAATCGACGTTTTCAACGAAGAAGCGGACCTGCTTGTTGGGCGTGGACTCGTCGAATTGAACCTTTACGCCATAGGCGGTCGCGAGCTCGTTGAATAATCCGCGAACGTCACCGCGAAAGTGGAAGGTGGCGAGATCGGGCTTGGGTTCGAGATGAATCTCGCTGGCGTAGGGGAAGTCGTCGGTGATGATCGCCGGACGCATTTGCGGGATCACGGCCTGGCGCTGCGCCTGTTCGAGGCGGCTGCGGGCGTAAGAATTGCTGGGATCGAGATCGAGGGCCGCGAGAAATTCGTCGGTGGCTTGCGAATGCGCGTCCGTCATCAGCAGTGCATCGCCCCGCGCCACGTGTTCGAAGACAAGTTGCGCCTTGACGATTTCGCGGGCCGTAAGAAACTTCATATCCTGGGGGACTGTGCGCGACGCCGCATCGAAGCGCTCGTAGGCTTCTTCGAGGCGATTTTGTTCCTCGAGCTTTACGCCGCGGTTGAACTCAGCATGGGCGCGCTTGATCTCTTCTTTGGTGACGATGCAGTTGGTGCCGCCCGGAATCCCGTTGCCGCAGGAGACGACGGGCGCGGCGGCCGGTTCGTCGGCAGCGCCGAACGCTGGCACGGCGAGAGCCAGGCCTAGAACTGCAGCGCCAAAGATGGATAGCGAGCGGAGCATCGGATAAATTTTAGCTTTGCCCTTATTCTAGCTTGGTTTTTGTGAATTCCGGCGCGCCAATAGGACGTGGTATTACCCTCGTACCTTGGGATTCAACAGGGGCAAGGGCTAAGGGAGAACGGGTGAAATGGGGATTCTTGCAGGTTCGATCGCAAGCCGGGCCTAAGACAGCATTAACCGTTCAATTTTCCGCGCCTTGCCGGTGGCATCATCGCAGTCGATGACGACGGCGCACAGGCGGACATCGCCGGTGGCGGGCTCGAAGCGCACCGGCATTCCGTTCAGAAATTTGCCGACAACCAGCTCTTTTTTCACGCCGATGACGCCGTCGTAAGGGCCGGTCATGCCGACATCCGTGATGTAGGCCGTGCCGTCGGGCAGCACGCGCTCGTCGGCGGTGGGAATGTGAGTGTGCGTTCCGATGACCGCGGTAACGCGCCCATCGAGATACCATCCCAGGGCAATCTTTTCAGACGTTGCTTCCGCGTGGATGTCGACCAAAATCACTTTGGCTTCGACTTTCTTCAGAAGTTGGTCGGCAACGCGAAATGGATCGTCGTTCGATGCCATGAAGACGCGGCCTTGCAGGTTGATCACCGCGTAGGGAACTTTTCCCTTGAAGCCTTGATACAAGCCCCACCCAGGCATGTCTGACGGATAGTTGGCGGGGCGCAGCACGCGGCGCGCCGGACCGTGGCCGTTGCCCTCAATCATTTGAAAATAATCGATGATCTCGCGCTTATCCCACACGTGATTGCCGGTGGTGATGACGTCGATGTTCAGTTCGAATAGCTCTTCGGCGAGCGCGGGCGTAATACCGAATCCGGCGGCGGAGTTTTCGCCATTGGCAACGATCAGATCGATCTTGTGATCGCGCACAATCCCGGGCAGACGGTCTTTGACGATGATGCGTCCGGGCCGGCCGAAGATGTCGCCGATGAAAAGAAGTCGCATGGCAGGGGCAAAGTTCGATGGTAACACGCAGCACTACTGTGCAAGTTCGGCGGTGCGCAGGAAGTTGTAGCTGCCTTCCGGATCAAGCTTGATATTTTTCACCCGCTGCGTGTGCACCATAACGTTATCGAGATACCAGAGATTGATATAGGGCAGGTCATCGGCGAGGATGCTTTGTACGTCAGCGTACAAATGCTTGCGCGTGCTGAGATCGGATTCAGTGCGGGCCTTGTCGATGAGCGCATCGAGCTTTGGATTGGAATAAAAGCCGCGATTGGCGCCGTTGGGCGGAAACTTCGCGCTATCGAAGGCGTACTCAAAAATGTCGGGATCTTCGTTGCCGCCGATCCATCGCAGGCCGTACATCTGGAATGCGCCATGGGTTACGTCGGCGAAAAAAGTCGCGAACTCAAAGCTGTGAATATCGAGCGCGATGCCCACTTCACGCAGTTGCTGCTGCATCACCGCGACCATGAGACGTGTGTTCGCGTCAGTGGAAGTCTTCATGGTGATGTGGAAGCGCACGCCGTTCACGGATGTGTATCCGGCGGCGTCGAGAAGTTGATTGGCCTTCGCCGGATCGTGATCGTATGCAGGTACGTTGCCGTTGTAAGCCCAACTTTGCGCCGGGAGCACACTGCGGGCGGCTTCTGCGTCGCCGCGCCAAAGATATTGGATCATCGGTTTGCGATCGAGCGCGTAGGCGATAGCCTGGCGCACGCGAACATCTTTGAGCAGCGGATCGCGCACATTGAAGGCGAGATAGGCGAGGCGCGTGCCATGGCCGCGTTCGATGGCGAGGCTCGGATCGCCGGACAGCGCCTGCACGGTGTCGGGCGTGAGTGAAGCATTGATCGCGACGTCGCCGCTGCCTTTGCGCAGTTCGAGAGCTTCGGTGGTTTCGTCGGGAACGACGGCGAAGCGCACGCGGGAAAGTTTCGGTGTGTCTCCCCAATAATCGCCATTGCGCTCGATGACGACTTCGCGGTCGGTTTCAGCGCTGACGAACTTAAACGGTCCGGAGCCGATGGGATGCTGCGTCATTTCATCGCCGCTGCCGAAGGGGACGATGCCGATGGCGCCGTCGGAAAGATTCCAGAGCAGCGTGGCGTCCTGCTGCTTCATGCGGAAGACGACGGTGAAATCGTCGGGGGCTTCGATGCGGTCGATGAAGCGGTAGACGGCAGACTTGGTGCTGCGGATTTTTCCCTGCAGAAGGGAATCGAAGGTCCACTTCACGTCGCGCGAAGTGAGCGGGCGGCCGTCGTGAAACTTCACGCCGTGGTGCAGATGAAAAGTGTAGGTGAGTGGGTCGGGAGTTTCCCAGCGCTCGGCGAGGGCAGGCGCAACGTTGAGATCGTCGCCGCGGGAGAGCAGGTCGTCGAAGATGAGGCTGTCGATGCGCTCGGAAGGCGCGTCGAGGCCAACGCGCGGATCGAGATTGGTAGGGCTGGACTCGATAATCACGACCAGCGTATTGGCGTCAGGGTTGGTAGAGCAGGACAGAACCGAGAGAAGAATGACGGTGCAGAGAGTGGCGTAAATCAACTGCCGGATGCTTGCCTTCTCACGCATAGGAAATTTTCCCAAGAATTGCGGGCCGTTCCGCTCCGGTGGCTGAAGGCACGTTCGATGGACGCCGGTGCCAGGTTTCGTGCGCGAGCACGGCGAAGGCGACAGCTTCTTTCGCCTCAGCGGGAAGAGCGAACTCGTCGGAGAAACGCAGGCGAACTTTCAGTGGCCGCAAGCATTCGGTGAGCATGGCCATAAGCGTTTTATTTTTCGTTCCGCCGCCGGAGACAATTATTTCGCGAAAAGAAGCGCGAGCGCCGGATTTCGAAATTACGAGACGTTGGACGGCATCGGCGATGGAGTGCGCGGTCAGGGCGGTTGCGGTGGCGACAATGTCGGCGGGTGGAGAGTTGCCACAGTCTTGCAGAAAGTGGCGAACAAAATTGTGCCCGAATTCTTCCCGGCCTGCCGTTTTCGGCGGACGTTGGCGGAAGAATTCCTGGCGCAGGATTCGCGCGACGACAGGGTCGTTGGCTTTGCCCGAGGCGGCGATTTTGCCTCCGCGATCGAAGGGTTGATGGAATAGAGCGGTCATAACCTGATCGATGACCATATTCCCCGGGCCGGTATCGAAAGCGAAGACGTGTTCCGGCTTCGCATTTGCGGGAATCGCGGTGAGATTTGCTATGCCTCCAACGTTCTGCACGACGCGGCCGATCTTTTCATCGCGGAAGAGCAAGTAGTCGAGGTAAGGAACCAGCGGTGCGCCCTTGCCCCCCGCGGCCATGTCGGCGGGACGAAAATCGGAGACGACTGGCACGCCGACTCGAGTGGCGATGACCGCTCCCTCGCCAGTTTGCCAGGTAGTGGCGATACTTTTACCGAGGTAGGGCTGGCGCTCGCCTTGATGATAGATCGTCTGGCCATGGCATCCGACGAGGTCTGCTTTGACGCGAAACTTCTGCTGGGCGCGCAGGACCGCGCCGGCATACAACTCACCCAGCAGGAAATTAAGACGGGAGAGATTGGCGACGCTGGCGTTCTCGGCGTTCATCGCGGCTAACACGGCCGCGCGAACTTTCGCAGGATAGGAATATTGAGCGTGGCCGAGGAGTTCGATCGCGGGCTGCTGTCGTTTGCGGTTGGTAATCTGAACGAGCGCGACGTTAATTCCGTCGGCTGATGTCCCGCTCATGACTCCGGCTACGATCATTGAGCCAGATCGTGAGCGAGATGTTTTCTTTTGGTTTCCCATCGGATCGTTATCTATTACAACAGACTCTCAAGGCGAATCTGCTCCTGAAACTCCCACAGATTGCGCGTGAGCTTTTCGACCGCGGCTCGAGACGGAGCCTTGCCCGGCGCACGCAGCTCCTTCGACCATTTTTTCTTGAATGCGAGCACACGGCGGGTTGATTCGGCCACTCGCGCGGCAAACTTGCGGTCGCGCTCGGCGTTGGTGACCAGCGCTTCATAGGCTTGCAAAACGAAGTCTTCGCGGTGGCAGACCAGACACAAGTCGCCGCCTGCGCGGACGAACTCTACGGCGGCTTCGCCGACTGGAGCGGCCGATAGAACTCCTCCCATTTCGAGATCGTCGGAGACGATTAGATTGCGATATCCGATGCGCTTGCGAAGAATGTCGGTAATCCAGACTTTGGAAAGTGAGGCCGGGGTCCGATCGCGGGTCACCTGCGGGTAAGCTGCATGCGAAATCATCGCCATGGGTAGCATCCGCCGCAGTTCACGATAGGGAAGCAGATCTTCGGCCCAGAGTTTCTTCAGCGGCTTCTCGATGACCGGCAATTGATGATGGCTGTCGAGCACGCCCTCGCCGAGGCCGGGGAAGTGTTTGCCGCATCCGAGAACGCCGGCGGTGTTAAGACCGGCGAGAAATTCTCGGGCGTACTTGATGGTCTCGCGCGGATCGGCCGACACTGCGCGCGATCCCATGACTTTGCGGGAAGCTTCGAAGGCCAAATCGAGCACAGGAGCGAAGTCGACATTGAAGCCGAGAGCGTGGGAATTCGCGCCAAGAATTTGTCCGTGCTTTCGGAACAGTTTGCGATCGCCGGTAGCGAAGACCTCTGCCGGCGAGGGCGATGGACCGAGCACATTACGGAAGCGGTCGACGGTGCCGCCTTCGAGGTCGACGCAAGTGAATAAGGGATTTTTGACCGGCTTCCGGCAGTCGCGCAGAAGTTGGAAGGTTTGCCCAGGGCTATCGATGTTGCGCGCGAAGAGAATAACTCCCGCCGGCTGCACGCGCGCCAGCAAAGAACGCACGCTCGGCGTCAGTGCAGTTCCGTCAAAGCCGATGATGAGAAGCTGGCCAAGGCCAGACCGTGGATTCTTGCTGGACATGAATTCTTCTGCGTGGACTCTTTACTTTATCTGTGCGGCAAGTTTCTCGCACAGCTCGTGAAGCTTGGAATCGTGCGAGAGC
>Ga0209006_10004815_pt1 | contig 12240 bp, 10 predicted proteins | sample JacPin_JW_Ref_O2_FD_188567 | JGI IMG/M metagenome (GOLD analysis project Ga0209006, IMG submission 188567) | Forest soil microbial communities from Algoma, Ontario, Canada - Jack Pine, Ontario site 1_JW_Ref_O2 (SPAdes) (version 2) | ecosystem: Environmental > Terrestrial > Soil > Boreal...
CTCCAAGTAGGCAGTCTTGAACGACCCAGACCTGGAGGGGCACACCCGATGACAAGCGGAATATTCGAGATTGAAGGCGTCGAATACCCTGACGCCGACGCATCGGATCCCATTGCCTCGGGGTGGATGCAGGGTTCGCCGCCGCCGCCGGCAAAACAGATCCGTTTCCAAGACGATCGCTTCTTGGAGTTTCCGCAGCTCCGTTGGACTCTTTCCCACATGCGCGAGCTGGCGCCGACGGCCAATGTCTGGCGTGGCAAGAACGCGCCCAGCGAACTTGGCGCGGCGCCTCACGGCCTCGAAGCGGCGATCGAGGCACGGGAGTTTGAGGATTTACGAGGCCGTCCACTCACCTGGGCGCAGTCGCTGCGAGAAACTTACACCGATGGGATCGTCGTCCTGCATCGCGGCCGGCGGATTTACGAACGCTACTTCGGCGCGCTCGAAGCGCAGCGGCCGCATGCCTGTTTCTCCATCACCAAATCATATGCGGCCACGCTTGCCGCAACGCTGATTCACGAGCGCGCCTTGGATGAGACGAAGAACGTGTCGCACTACTTGCCGGAAATGGCCGGCACCGCCTACGAAGACGCGACGCTGCGTCAAGTGCTCGACATGCAGATCGGCGTGCAGTATTCGGAGCTGTATTCCGATCCGAAAGCGCACATCTGGGACTATGGAAGAGCGGGGGGCCTGCGTCCGCGCACGCCGGACCACGCAGGACCGGACAATTTCTACGACTATCTGCGCACACTGCGCAAGGAAGAGACTCACGGCGCCGCATTTGCCTATAAGACAGTCAACACGGAAGTGCTCTGCTGGGTCATGAAACGCGTCACCGGCGTCGCTCTGGCGGACATGCTGAGCGGGAAAATATGGTCGCAAATCGGCTGTGAAGAAGATGGCTACCTGACGGTCGATACCATCGGCGTTGCAATGGGCGGCGCCGGCTTGAGCGCCAGCCTTCGCGATCTATGCCGCTTCGGAGAACTGATGCGATGCGAGGGTGCTTGGGGAGGCAGGCAGGTCATCCCCGCCGAAGTGATTGCCGATATCCGCCGCGGTTCCGATCCTGCCAAATTTGTCCCGGCAGGCTACACGTTGCTGCCCGGCTATTCCTACCGCAACATGTGGTGGGTGTCGCACAACCCGCTGGGCGTGTTCGAGGGCCGCGGTATCCACGGGCAGCGGCTCTACATCGCGCCGAAAGCCGAACTGGTCATCACACGGTTCGCTTCGCACCCGGTTGCCTCGAGCGCCGCGAACGATCCCATCACACTGCCGGCATTCGCTGCGATCAGCCATATGCTCATGACAGGCTGAGAAATTGCGGCTCTACGGCCGCGACTGCAGCGTGGCCGGATGCATCGTTTCCCGGGTTCCAATTTGACATGTTCCACGGGCGCTGCTCGAAATCGGGCGCCAGTTCACAGTTGGCGCGGTCGTGGGCGCGCGCTATCGGCTACCATTTCACCGCTATCGTTCCGTAGGAGAAATGAGTGGACACGTCCGCAGCGGAAAGCCTGGTCGAGGCGCACGAATATTATGGCGACGAGCTGATCCGGCGAGCGACACTGGAACGCCGCAACTACGAGCGCACGTCGGTGGTCATTCACGCTCAAGTCACGGTGCCGGGAATGTCGGTGCTGCCCGGACACACCGTGGATATATCGCGCGCAGGCGCCAGCATCACCGTGCCGTTCGAACTGGCGAATGGACAAGCATGCGTGATCGATATGAAGCTGCAAGCGTGCGGCGAGACCAGCGTCTTCCACATCCCTGCCGAGGTACGCTACTGCGTGGAGGTGGGCAAGGGCCGATTCCGTGCCGGTGTGCGCTTCGGCGAGGTGGATGCGGCGACCAGCGCATTCATTGCCGCGATTCTAAAGACTCCTGTCTGAAACCGGTATCCTGCGAGGCCGTTTCCGCGCCGCCCCAATGCGGAAATGCGCCCAAGGCGTCCACGAAATTATGAATGACGTCGGTGTGCGCGTCTTCCTGCCACCCGCCCGGCTGCGCGCTCTGCGGCAAATCCCGCGGCCGTCCTTGCTCATCGATTGAATACAGGGTGAAATTGAGCGCCTGACGCGCTTCGCTCGCCAAAACCTGCGAGTCCACTGCTTTTGCGTACATGGCCAAGACCGCGCCGTAAGTCGAATTGACCCCGCCCCAAGCCTGCCTGTCCTCATCCTGCTCGTGGCACACGGTCACGCCATTTTCCTGATGGGTGAAATTTGCACGCACGAAATCGATCAAGGATCGGCAATCGGCGCGCCAGTCTTGATCCACCGCGTCCTTCTTTTCGAGCAGATAGCGGGCGAGGTTCAATGGAGCCCAAGCCGTGCGATTGGTCGGCGTGTCGTGATCTTCGAAGAACTGTGCGAACAAGCTACCCTCGGCTGAGGCGCTCGGCAGCTGGTAGCTCTTGATCCATCTCCACAGCGATTGCCGCGGCTCATGGAATTCTTGGTACCCGTGCTCGGTCAGCCGCTCGAAAAGCCGCAGAATGTAGCTCATGTTTCCTGAGACCGGGCCGCGCCCTTCACCGCTGCGATAGTCGACGCGAAAGGGCCAGGGCGAATGAGCGGCGTCGCCGGCCTGCTGATGGGCTGCGAGCACACGGGCGTTGTGCAGCGCCTGCACCAAGTATTTCGAATCGCCGGTGGCTTCGAACAGCAATACCAGCGCGTGGCCGGCAATGCCGCCCTTGTCGGGCTGGATCTCGTACGGCCGGTCGGATTGCGAACCGCAATCGGCGGGCTGTGGAAACTGGGCGCGTTTTCCCGTCGAACGCGTAAAGGCGGGATATTTGCCGGCATCCGGGGTAAGCGCCTGCTCGAGCAAATAATTGCCCATGAGGCGTGCGGTCGCCAGCCAGGCGGGCTGTTGCTCGCCGCGCATTCCGTAGAATTTCAGGTACGACAGAATTCCCATGCCGTTTTGGGTCGAGGGAATGATGTCGGTGCGTTCGGTACTCGGAGTCCAGTCGGCACTTAGAAAGGTCTCACAGGCGAAACGCGGATAGCCGTGGGTCAACGGGCACTGCTGGTAAAAATTCATTTCCCGCTCCAGCGCCGCGGTCCATGATGTCCAAGGCAGCAATTGCCCGGACGCGTCATATCGTGCCACGTGCCCTGCTATGGTCACCGGCGCACTCATGGGCGTCCGCACTGTATGCGCGTGGTACTGGGCACGCCGCGCATTACGCCGCAGCAGGCCGGATGTTGTCAATTTGCAAATCCGCCGCGCCCATTAGAATGGCGGAGGAGGTGTCGCAATGTCTCTGGAACTCTTTGGAGTGCAACTCCCGATCATCCAAGCACCCATGGCGGGCGCGCAAGGCAGCGAACTGGCCATCGCGGTATCCAATGCCGGCGGCTTGGGTTCACTGCCGTGTGCCATGCTGAGTTTGGACGCCATGCGCACCGAGTTGAGGGCGATTCGGGCCAGGACCGACAAACCCTTCAATGTGAATTTCTTTTGCCACTCGCCGCCCGCACCTGACCCTGCGGGCGAGGCGCTGTGGCGAAAGCTGCTGCAGCCGTACTTCGATGAGTTGGGAATCACCGCAAGTGACGTGCCCGGGCCTGCGCGCGCGCCCTTCGGCGCTGCCGCCGCGGATGTGTTGGAACCCTTCAAACCTGAAGTGGTGAGTTTCCACTTCGGCTTGCCGTCCGCCGATCTGTTGAAGCGCGTGAAGGGATGGGGCTCGAAAGTGCTGGCTTCGGCTACCACCGTGGCGGAAGCGCTCTGGCTCGCGCGCGCCGGCGCCGATGCCATCATTGCGCAAGGGCTCGAGGCCGGCGGCCATCGAGGCATCTTCCTGTCGGAAGATTTGACCACTCAGGCCGGTACCTTTGCCCTGCTGCCGCAGATCGTTCGAGCGGTCAGCGTGCCAGTGATCGCAGCCGGCGGCATCGCGGATGCAAATGGCGTCGCGGCGGCAATGTCCCTGGGGGCCGCGGGTGTTCAACCAGGAACGGCGTACTTGCTCTGCCCGGAGGCGACAACCAGTCCGGTGCATCGCGCCGCGCTGCGCAGCGATCATGCCGCGCATACCGCGCTGACCAATTTATTCTCCGGACGGCCCGCGCGCGGGATCATGAATCGGCTCATGGCGGACCTAGGTCCGATCAATGCGGCGGCGCCCGCGTTTCCGTTGGCGGCCGACGCGCTTGCAGCGCTGCGCAAGAAAGCGGAGAGCCTCGGAAGAGGCGACTTCTCGCCATTGTGGTGCGGCCAAAATGCCGGCGGCTGCCGGGAAATTCCTGCGGCCGCGTTGACCCGCGCGCTGATGAAGTAATATCCCATGGCGCTCGGCGCTACCGTTTACGCATTCAAAATCGAACTCGCCGATTCCGATCGGGGCGTGTATGTGCCTCTGGATCTGCGCGTTGCGCGCCATCCGTCGGAGACCGAGGATCACCTGCTGACGCGTGTGCTTGCCTACTGTCTCGAGTATACGGAAGGCATCGCGCTGTCGAATGGACTTTCCGACCCGGATCAGCCGGCGATTTCAGTTCGTGATCTCACGGGCGTGCTGCGTGCCTGGATCGATGTCGGGGCGCCGGATGCGGCACGGCTGCATCGAGCCGCCAAACTCGCGCCGCGCGTCGCGGTATACACGCACAAGAATGCCGAGCAGCTGGTTGCTCGCCTGCGCACCGAGAAAATTCACCGCGCCGAGGCGCTGGAGTTATATGCTGTGGATCGTGATTGGCTGGCAGCCCTGGCATCAAGGCTCGTGCGGCGCATGGAATTTTCGCTGACCGTGGCGGACCGGCATATCTACCTGTCGCTGGGCGCCGAAACGCTCACGTGCACTGTCGCGAGGCTCAAGATCGGTTCGGACCTTTAAGCGACTTCAACGGGCAGGCCGCAGCGTGCACTGCGCAGCAGTGCCTCCACGGTCATCATGATGTCGATCGATTCCTCGGGCGTGGCGCCGCTCCATTGTGCGGGACCTTCCCTCACCAGCCGCGCGAAAGATTCCGCTTCGGCGAGAAAACCATCGGCCGGCGCTGTTTCAATGATGCTGTCCACGGCTTTTGCATCGATGCCCTTGCGCAGATTCAGGATTCCAGGCCGCTCCGCCGAGGTGTGATTGGGATAGGTGGTTTGAATGACGCCCGTGGAGCCCACAATGAGCGCCTGGCGATGCAGGGCGCTGTTGAAGCTGCAAGTTACCTGCGCCAGGAGCCCACCGGCGAATTCGAGCGTGCCTGCCAGCGTGTTGTCGACCTCCCCGGCGCCGCTCTGATCCGATGACGTCCAGTCCGCGACGGCGTGTACGCGCGCGGGACACTGCTTGGCCACGATCCGAATCAGACTGACGGCATAGACACCGACATCCATCAGGGCGCCGCCGGAGAGCTGCGGATTCAAGCGAATGTTTCCGCCATCGGTCAGGGTAAATCCAAAGCTGGCTTGAATCAGCCGAGCCTCGCCAATGGCCCCCTGCTCGAGCAGTTCGCGCATTTTCCGTGTTTGCGGATGCGCCAAGTAAGGATAACCCTCGACCAGGTGGACGTCGTGCTGACGCGCGGCATCGAACATCGCGCGTGCCTGCGCCGCGCTCGCCGCCAGCGGCTTCTCGCACAAGACATGTTTACCCGCGCGCGCCGCTCGAATGGACCATTCCGCGTGCAGACTATTCGGCAACGGAATGTAGACGGCGTCAATCTCGGGGTCGGCGAGCAGCGATTCGTAGGAATCGAAACTGCGTGCAATTCCCAGGTCCTGGGCGAAACGCTGCGCCTTGTCCAAGTCGCGGCTCGCGATCGCGGCGACCGTCACGCGCCTCGAGGGCCGCACGGCCAGCGTGAAGCTGCGCGCGATGCGGGCGGTGCCGAGAATTCCGATGCGAAGGACGTCAGTCAAAATCGCTCCCAGGAGCCTGTCTGGGTATTCCGCGTGAGCCGGGTGCGGCGCCGGGCGGATTCATTGCCGGGCGAGTTCGGTCAGATAGTCCCGCGGACGCAGAAAATCAGTGTAGAGCCTCGCTTCGGGCGATCCCGGCTTCGGATGCCAATCGTACTCCCAGCGAACCAGCGGCGGCAGCGACATCAGGATGGATTCGGTGCGGCCGCGAGACTGCAGGCCGAACAGTGTGCCTCGATCGTAAACCAGATTGAATTCGACATAGCGGCCCCGCCGGTAGAGTTGAAACTGCCGTTCGCGATCGCCGTACGGCTGGTCCTTGCGGCGTTCCAGAATGGGCATGAATGCCGGCAGAAAATGCTCACCGATGCTGCGCTGAAAAGCAAAGGATCGGTCAAATCCGCTTTCGTTCAGATCGTCGAAGAACAATCCGCCGACACCGCGGGTTTCGTTTCGATGCGGCAGGAAAAAGTAGCGATCGCACCACTCCTTGTATTTCTCATAGAGTCCCGCGCCGAACGGCAAGCAAGCGTCCCGCGCGGTTCGATGCCAATGGAGCACATCCTCGTCGTAGGCGTAGTAAGGCGTGAGGTCGAAGCCGCCGCCGAACCACCAGACTTCCGGGCCCGTGAGCGGCCGCGCCACCAGGAACCGGACATTGCAATGCGTGGTGGGCGCATGCGGATTTCGCGGGTGAAATACCAACGAGAGGCCCATCGCCTCGAAAGGCGCGCCTGCGATATCCGGACGCAGGTTCGACGCGGATGGCGGCATCTTCTCGCCGAACACATGCGAGACCGATACTCCGGCGCGCTCGAATACGGCGCCATCGCTCAATACGCGGCTTTCGCCGCCGCCGCCTTCGGGCCTGGCCCAGGCATCGCGGCGAAATTTCACCGTATCGGTATTTTCCACCGCCGAGGTGATCCGATCCTGCAGATCGATCAAGTAGCTCTTTACGGCGGATGCGTCTGCCGGGTCAGTCATTACGACTTCTTTTTTGCGGGACTCTTCTTCTTGGCCTTGGGCTTATTCTTGCCCTTCGGCTTACCCTTCGATGCCGAGGACGGTTCCACGGGCGCCCGCTTGTTGACGGCGGATTTCTTGCCCTTTGCCGCGAGCTTCACGGGGGCGGCCGCAGTATTCGCGGCGGCCGCGTTCGCAGCGGCGGCGGTCCCGGCGGCGCCCTGGGCAGCTTTAGCGCCTTTGACTCCGCCCTTGGGCGCAAACTTCGAACCCTTTCCGCCCTTGCGTCCCCACTTGCCGCGTTCCGGCGCCGCCGCCAGCAGCGCCTGACATTCTTCGAGCGTGAGGCTCTTCGGTTCCTTGTCCTTGGGTATTTTCGCGTTGCGCGCCTTGTCGGTGATGTAGGGACCATAGCGTCCATTCAGCACTTGAATGCCGGCATCGGGGAAGTCCAGGATCAGCCGATTGGCGTCCGCAATCTCCTTTTCGCGGATGACTTCGAGCGCGCGCTCCGGCGTGATTTCATACGGGTCGTCGGTTTTGAGCGAAACATATTTGGCGCCGTACTTCACGTAAGGGCCGAAGCGGCCGACATTGGTCGTAATTTCATCGCCCGCCGCGGTGCTGCCAAGCTTGCGCGGCAGCTTGAAGAGCTCCATCGCCTGCGCATGGGTGATTTGGTCCATCTTTTGACCGGGCCGCAGGCCGGCAAACCGAGGCTTGTCGTCATCGTCCTTGGTGCCGATCTGCACGAACGGCCCGAATCTTCCCATGCGCACGCTCATCGGCTTGCCGCTCACGGGATCCACCCCTAGGTCCCTGGCCTGCGCGACTTCCTCGCGGCTGACCGAGGATTCCGTGTGGTTCACGAGATCGATGAACGGCTTCCAGAATTTTTCCAGCAACGGCACCCACTCTTGCTCGCCGCTGGCAACGGCGTCCAAAGAGTCTTCCATCTTTGCGGTGAAGTCGTAGTCCACATAGGTGGTGAAATACTGGGTCAGAAATCGGCTGACGATCTTGCCAATATCCGTTGCGGTAAACCGGCGGCTTTCGATGTCGACGTACTGCCGGTCTCGCAGCGTGGAGATGATCGAGGCATAAGTCGACGGGCGACCGATGCCATATTCTTCCAGCGCTTTGACCAATGAGGCTTCGGAGAAACGCGGCGGCGGCTCGGTGAAGTGTTGGCTCGGCAAGACCCCGACCAGCTTCACCCGATCGCCCTCCTTCATCGGCGGCAGCACGTGATCCGAGTCGTCTTGGACGGCATCATCCAAGCCTTCTTGATAAACCGAAATGTAGCCGGGTTTGACCAGGGTGGAGCCATTGGCGCGCAGCACGGTGCGATTCGGGCCATCGGCGCCGGCGAGCATTTCGACGGTGACCGTGTCGAAGATGGCGGGGGCCATCTGGCAGGCAACGGTGCGCTTCCAAATCAGCGAATACAGCCGAAACTGATCGGACTCGAGCTTGCTTTCGATGTCCGCCGGTAAGACGCTCGCCGCCGTGGGACGAATGGCTTCGTGTGCTTCCTGCGCGTTTTTCGACTTGGTTTTGAAAATTCGCGGCTCTTCTGCCAGACCGGCTTGACCGTACAACTGCACGATCAGGTCGCGGATCTGGCCGATGGCCTCTTGGGCGAGGTTGAGCGAATCGGTGCGCATGTAGGTGATGAGGCCCACTTGACCGTCGCCGATGTCGACGCCTTCGTAGAGCTGCTGCGCCACCCGCATGGTCTTTTGGGCGCTGAAGCCCAATTTGCGCGCGGCCTCTTGCTGCAGGGTAGAGGTGGTGAACGGCGGCGCAGGATTGCGCTTGCGCTGCTTGCGATCCACCGTCAATACGGACAGTTCGCCCTTGGCGGCCTCTTGCAGCGTGCGCTCGACCTCGCGGGCCCGTGCTTCGTCGGTGAAGCTGAATTGTTCGACCTTGGCGCCCTGAAACTCGACCAATTTGCCCGGGAATTTTTGTTCCGAATGCTCCAATTCGGCGTCGATGCTCCAGTACTCGCGCGGCACGAAGGCGGCGATTTCATCTTCGCGCTCGCAGATCATGCGCAACGCGGGACTTTGCACACGGCCCGCGGACAGTCCGGGACGGACTTTCTTCCACAACAGCGGCGACAAATTGAAGCCCACCAGAAAATCCAGCGCGCGCCGGGCTTGCTGCGCATTCACCAGATCCACGGACAGCTCGCGCGGACTGGCGATCGCTTCTTGCACCGAGTTCTTGGTGATCTCGTAGAACACGACGCGGCGCACATCCTTGCCCTTCAACTCGCCCTGGGCCTTCAACAGCTCGTACAGATGCCAGGAAATGGCTTCGCCTTCGCGATCGGGGTCGGTCGCGAGATACAGCGATTTGGCCTTCTTGAGGGCGCGCGAAATGGCGTCTATGTGTTTTTGATTGCGTTCCACGACCTGGTACTTCATGGCGAAGTGGTGGGTCGGGTCGACGGCGCCTTCCTTGGGCACCAGGTCGCGCACGTGGCCATAGGAGGCAAGCACTTCGAAGTCCTTGCCGAGGTATTTCTTGATGGACTTCACCTTGCCGGGTGATTCCACGATAACGAGGTTGCTGCTCAAAGCCGTCTAATGCAACGCGTCGGTGCGCTCTTCGAAGACCAAGTCTTCCATTTGAGCGTAGGCGGACTCTTGGCCGGGTTGGCTGAAGAGCACCATCAGCACGACCCATTTCACCTGTTCAATATCGATTTCATCGGCCTCGAGCGCCATCAAGCGGTCGATGACCAGCTCGCGTTCGGTGCCGGAAAGTATCCGCACGTTTTCCAAGTACATCAAATAACCCCTTACATCCGTGTCGAGCCGTACAAGCTCCTGGCTGCTGAAAACCCGCACGGCGCGGGCAGTGGCTTCGGCGACTTTGCCGAGCTGTTCACCTGAGAGACCATCGAGCCATTCGAGCGCCCTTTCGATATCGGGCTCCGCGAAACCGGCCTTGTCCAATTCGAGCTTCAAAGTATTTCGATCCGGCCGCGGTTCATCGTCGGCACTCATGTAATTCTCGAATAGATAAATGAGCAGATCGAGAACGTTATCTTTCACCTCCGGCTCCTAACGACTCGGGAGTAACGGCCCCCGGGGGCGGCCTGAACGTGGCCCTCGAGCTCGAGGATAAGCATCATCGAGGACACGGCTTCTGGTTTGAATCCGGTACGGACGACCAGCATATCGAGGTCCGCGGGATCAAAGCCGAGCGCATCTAACAAGATTTTGTGTTCCTTGTCCATGCCCGCCGCAATGCCTGGGGGTGTTCCGGGGCCGCCGGAGGCGGCACGTGCCCGGCCTAAAAAGGCCGAAAAGTTCAATTCGCTCAAGATGTCAGCGACGGTTTCAGTCAATTTCGCCCCCTGGCGGATGAGTTCGTGGCAGCCGCGGCTCAAGGGGTTGCGGATCGAGCCCGGTACGGCGAAAAGTTCCCGGTTGTGGTCGCCCGCGAGCCGGGCGGTAATCAAAGAACCGCTGCGCCGTGCGGCCTCCACCACCAAGGTGCCCAGGCTGAGCGCGGCGATGATGCGGTTTCGCTGCGGAAAATTCTCGCGCCGCGGGGGCTCACCTAAGGGGAATTCGCTGATCAAGGCGCCTTGGAATCGGATTTCATCGCTCAGGCTCCGATTGTTTCTCGGGTAGATGATATCGACCCCGGAGCCCAGGACGGCAAATGTCATGCCTCGAGCCGCGAGCGCCCCGCGATGCGCTGCGCTGTCGATGCCTTCGGCCAGTCCGCTGGTGATGCCGAGGCCGCAGGCCGCGAGCGATTCCGCAAATTCGAACGCGATGTCCCGGCCGCCTGGGGTTGGGTTGCGGCTGCCGACGATGGAGAGCTGCGGATCATTCAGACCATCGGCATTGCCGGCGACATAGAGCGCAATGGGACCGGGCTCGAGCGCGTGCAATGCGCAGGGATAGCGTGAATCGGTAAAGGGCACCAGGTGATGCGTCGGGTCATTCAACCATGCCCGCTCAGCGGCGCTCGGCGCGGCGGCTGTACTGTCGAGAAATTCGCACGCGGCTGCCGGAACGCCGGCGGCCCGGCGGGTGGCGTGCGAGGAGTCGATCAGGCCGGAAACGCCGCCCAAAAATTCGAAGGCCGTGGACAGGATGGGGACGTCGAGAGCCGGCGCGCGCGACAGCGCCATCCACGCCAATACCTCGTCGGCTCGTTGCATCGAACCGATTATCCCCCGGGCGCCGAGGAATCCGTTGCGCGGTTCGGCGCCCGAATATCGAGATTCGCCGATTCAGATCGAATCGGCGGCGGTGATTCTTGCGACTTAGCCGGCCGTTTCGTTACGGGTTCTGAATCTTATCCCCGACACGAATCAGGTTCGTGGCTTCCATGACCAGACCGTAGCTGATGTTGTCGAAGGTCTTGAATACCATGAAAGTACCGGTCCGCTCGGAAGGAAGAGCCACCTTCTTGGCGCCCAGCGTATCGAGGTTGAAGAAACCCTTCTTGTCCGTATCGGCAACGACGGGACCTGTGTCGAACACGCCGAGCACGTTGCCCGGCGCCAAGCCGTCGCGCGCACCACGGTTCACCACGACGACCTCGTATTGGCCGATGATGGTTACTCCGTTGGCAACGGCAATGATGCGGCCGTTGGTCTTCATCCGCGGCGCACTGGGAACGAAATCGAGGGGCACATCGACGCCGCCGGCGATCAATTTGTCCCCGGCTCGGGATTCCCGGCTCGACTCGGTCATGATGAGCGTCGTGGGATCACCCTGGCGGGTCACATGACCGGAACCGGTGAAAATGCCGTCATAGCCGAGGATGCGATTGTCGTCCGGATCGATCAGCGGGTCGCCGACGCGCACGACATTGTAATGACTGCCCAGCTCGGCCGGATTGCTGAAGCCGCGCGCGTACAACGTGTCGCCTTCGGACATGACCACGTGCAGGTCGCGTGTCGCCAGCAAGTACGGCGCGTGTTTGATTTGTTCGCGGTCCAGAACCGTGGGCCTGGACATGAAGGCCGCCACAGTCGCATAGGGAATGCTGGTGATCGCGGCCTCCAGCGGCTCGCTGCGCACGCGCGGCTCAACGCGGACTGCATCGCCGCGCTGCAACAAAATTTGGGGCTGACCGTCGACGAAGACCAGGCGCAGAGTATCGCCCGGGTAGATCCGATGGGGATTCTGAATCTTCGGATTCACCTGCCAGATCTCCGGCCAATACCAGGGATCGCGCAGAAAAACCTTGGCAATGCCCCACAGGGTATCGCCACGCTTGACGACGTAGCTATCGGGGACGTTATCGGCCAGCGGGATGCCCTTGCGGGGTACACTTTCGGATTCAGTGCGGGAGTTTCCTCCCTCGATGGCCGCTTCCATCGCCGTTTTCTCATCGCCCACCACCGTGCCTTCC
>Ga0209006_10004816_pt1 | contig 12240 bp, 9 predicted proteins | sample JacPin_JW_Ref_O2_FD_188567 | JGI IMG/M metagenome (GOLD analysis project Ga0209006, IMG submission 188567) | Forest soil microbial communities from Algoma, Ontario, Canada - Jack Pine, Ontario site 1_JW_Ref_O2 (SPAdes) (version 2) | ecosystem: Environmental > Terrestrial > Soil > Boreal...
GGCCTGCGGCAGTCCCGCCGGGAGACGGCCGATGTCAGCCGGGACCGCGACGACCTCCTCGACCAGCGCGAGACCGCCCGCGCGTACGCGGCAAGCGCCCCGGACCGCGGCGCGCCCCGCGGCGATTCCCGTCCGGGCCCAGACGACAGCCACGGGAACGGGTCGCGTCTGTTCGGGCGCCAGTCAGGCCCCCGGCACGCCGTCGCCGTGCCGCCGGAGGAGCTGAATGGCCAGGTCGTCCCCGACGCGCCCGCCGACACCCCGGCCCCGTAGCTCAACTCGTGAACGGCAGCAGCCCGTGAGTGTGGCCTTGAGCATGGCGTCGACCGTCAACCTGACATTGAGCGAGCCGACCCGGCATCGACCGCGATGGAAGCTACCGGGGACCTCCTCGTTCCCGGCGGCGACACGCCGCAGTGCCATCAGGCCATGATGAACCCATCACGACCAGGGCCGAAATGGCCCACTGCCCAAACGACGCCCGCGAGCTCGGAGCGCGAGCTCCGCGGCCGGGCCACCCTCACCGCCCGCCCGTGAGATAGGCCCCTTCCCGCGCCGGTCGACGCGGCGCCGCGCCGCGCAGCTGCCCGGGTACGGGAGAATGACGCCATGGCTGACGCTGATACGCTGCGCGTCCATTTCTCGCTGCGCGGCATCAGCGGGCTGATCTCGGTGTCTGTCACCCCCAACACAGATCCCGGCGCCATCGGCTACTCCCTGCTCACCGGAGGCCTGCCCGTCGACGCCGCCCGCGGCTTCCCCGTGTGCCGCGCCACGGTGACCTACCCGGCCCAGGGCTACGCGGCCGTGTTCGGCTGGACGCAGATGGTCCGCTCCACCGACAGCGCCCCGGACCAGTTCGAAATGGACCCGATCGCCCTCTACCAGCAGATCCCCACCCCCTACGCGTGGTTCGGCGTCACGCCAGAGCTGTTCGACGCGCCATCCCGCGAATCCAGGCACGACATGACCTGGGAGGCCCGCAGCTTCCTGTGCGTCTCGCCCGACGCCGTGCTTACCCGCCACGTCCAGGCGATCACGGGCTTCAGCTGGGGCTTCACCATCAGCCAGCACGACATCACCCTCGCCCGGGCAGCAGCGCTGGGACCAGACGCCTGGGACAGCCACCTCGACCTGCTCAGAACGGACTACCCCGACTGGATCTTCGACAGGGGATATCTCCCCGGCTGAGCCGCCCCGCCAGACGTCACGCGCGTCCGCGCCGAGGCCCGGCAATCGCGGGCGGGGCCGCGCGGAAGCAGTCATTCATCTCCGACAGGGCGTGCCGAATCGGTGCTGAAGGGGCACTCGCAGGTACTCGGCGGACCGCTCATGGGCCGGTTTACGGGTCTGTCCCCGGAGGCGGGGTCGTTGTCAGAGCCGACGAGCGTGCCGGCTCTGACAACGACGCGATGGCTGCCTTAGCTGTTGTCGACCTCTACTCCGTCGAAGGTCATATACGTGCCGTCGACTTTGGTCAGGACGAGCGTGTGCACGCCGGCGGTCAGGCCTTCCGCCGACCAGGTCACGACGTCTCCCTGACGTGTACCGTCGCTGGGCACGGTATCGACGAGGACCGGGGTTCCTCCGTCGAGCACCGCCGAGTAGTGGCCTTCGTCGGTGCTCAGCTCCCCGTATACCTTGATGCCGGTGCCCACGAACGTGTAGGTAACTGTCGAGCCGTTGGCCGACGCGTAATGTATATCGTTGCCGTAATCGCCGAGTCCCCGGTCGTCCTGGTAGCTGAATCCTGAGTACTGGAAGTCGGGGTCTGTGTCGTTGAGACGGACGGCGGCCGGAGGCTGGCCGACCACGAAGACGGTTGTGGCCGCCGGCGATTCGACGCCGCGCGGGTTCGACTGCACGACGGTGAACGTGTGCTGGCCGTCGGGCTCCGTCGAGGTGCACGACCACGCCGAGCTCGTGACGGTGGCGACGCACACGGGGGTGCCGTCGCCGGTCACGGTAACCGTGTCACCGGTGATGCCGGAGCCGTTGATGGTGAGCGTGCCCGCGACTCCGGTCGTCCCCGGCGCTGGCGCGGAGATGACGGGTGCGGCGACGAGGCCGCCCACTGAGACCTTCAAGGTGTCCGCGCCGGGCGGGAGTGTTGCGATCAGAAAGCCGGGTGAGAGCACATCCACCTTCGGGGATGCATGGCCGGAGAAGTAGACCGGGGTGCCCGGGGCGAATCCCGCGCCGCCGATCAGCACCCGCATGCTCGTGGTGCCGTTGGAGTACACGGCCTGCGGGGGCGAGATGTAGTCCGTCTCCAGGTTGGTGGCGTCGGCGAACGCCAGTCCTGTCGAGGCGTCAGGGCCGGCGCTGCGCAGCGGCGTCAGCTGGAGGTCGTTCGGCCCCGGGGTGGCAGAGATGGTGGTGTTGCTGCCGACGTGGCTGTCGACCGTGTTGGCGCAGATGTACTGGCCGTCCGGTGCCGAGAAGTAGTTGCCCTCGACGAGGAAGTGCCCGGTCGGCGCACAGCCGCCCTGAGCGTTGGCGCCGTTGGTGCCGAACTGCACGTTGCCGACGTAGTGGATCCACTCCGAGCCGGCGTCGTCGTAGTAGGACGCGAAGCCCGGGCCCGCGTTGTAGGTGACGTTGCCGATCACCTCCAGGCCGTGCGCCATGGTGGCGTCGAAGTCGATCGTGCTGCCGTCGGCCTCGTACTGGTAGGCGGCCTGGTGGCCCTCCATGTAGATCCCGCCGCCGTCCCCGAGTACCTGCAGGTAGTCGTGGATGAGGTTGTAGCTGATCGTGTTATCGGCGTCGATGTTGAGAGAGTTATCGGGACTGGCGGCCGAGTCGATGTGTCCCTGGATAACGCCGGCGGTGATGCCGGTGTAGGGCAGGTCGTAGAGCTCGTTGTGGGTGACCAGCGTGTCCCGGTTGAACAGCAGCGTGATTCCGCTGGCCGACGGGTAGTCGGTGCCCACGTGGGAGATGACGTTGTCGGAGATCGTGTTGCCGGTGTCGATCTCGTTCGCGCCGATCGTGTCGGCGGCTACGGCGGCCGGGTCCGAGGTGCAGTTGTCCTTGATCGTCTGCGCAGTATCCGGGTTCGTGGTCAGGTAGTCAGGGAAGTGAGCCGGGTCGGGGTTGATCGGTGTCGGGTCGGCCGTGCAGCCGAGCAGGATCGCGGTCGACGCGATGCCGGTGAACTCGTTGCCCTGCACGAGGTTGTGCGACGAGCCGTAAGCGATGTTGAGGCCCGCCCCGCCGAGGTCGGCGAACGTGTTACCGGTCAGCGTGATGTGATCGGCCGCGATGAAGGAGATGTTCGCGTGCGGCTCGGTCAGCAGGCCCCAGGGGCAGGAGCCGGCCGGACTGGAGAAAGTGCACATCCCCTGGTTGTTCGACCCGGTCATGTGCAGGTTGCTCTGTACATCGGCGAAGCCCGCCGGCCCGGACGGTGCGTTCCATGTGGCGTAGGAGAACGTGAGCCCGGAGAACGTAAGGTCATGGACAGGGTGCGTTAGGCTCCCGGCGCCCTGCACCAGAGTTTCCAGGCGCGGCAGCTCGACGTCGAGGCTGGCCGGCTTGGCCCCGTCCAGCGGGTCGAGGTACAGGGTGTGGCTGGACTGGTCGAGGAACCACTGGCCCGGATGCAGCAGGCTGGCCGCGTCCTGGATCGTGGTGGGCATCTGCGAGGTGCTCATCGAGGGCAGGGTGCCGCTGGCGTCGGCGTAGGTGGCCCGGTTCGTAATGTCCGTCCAGCACGGCTCGTCCATCGTCAATGAGCTGCCGGACAGCGACTGGACGCGGCACTTGGAGTCGGTCCACTGCCCGTTCCCGCCGGGGTAGTCGAACTCAACTTGCTGCAGCTGGTCCGGGGTCATCGCGGAGAAGAACGCGAGCGCGGCCGGGTCGGCTGTCAGGTCGTACCCGGTGGCCGAGCCTTTCCAGCCGCCGGAGAACTGCAGCTGGGATGGCGTGGCCTGGGCGAGAGGCGCTTCCGTGCCGTTGACGTAGAGCTGGCGGCTGGCGCTTCCGGCCGGAACGGACGCTGACCACACGCCCGGGAGGGATGACGCCGTCCAGTCAGTCACGCGAGTCGCGCCAGAGAGCACCGGGTGGGCACCGGGCGCGGCTGTCCACTCGACCGGGTGCCCTGGGCTGCCCGAGTCGGCCGCACCGAAATCCAGGGGGGCAGTCAGCCGGTAGGTGCCGTCGTCCAGGACCACGTGCACGTCCGCGACATGTCCCTTGAGGGCGAGTCGCGCGGCCTGCTGGGCCGTGGTGATCGAGCACGGCGCCTGCGACGAGCACTGGGTGCCTGAGCCGTTGGGGGCTGTGTAAATCAGTCGGAGACCTGCGGTGTTAGCGGCGGCTGAGGACACCGGGCCGGTCGCGAGAACCGCCGCCGCTGCGATCCCGGCTGAGAGAAGGGCGAGCGTTCGACGTCTTACGGGTAGCACGGGGTGGGTCTCCTTCGGGGGTCCGTAACGACAAGTCGCAGAGGGGGCACCTCGCGGCAATTCATCCGATCTATCGCAGCGATTTACGGTAACCTGGGTGAAATATTCCGTCAATAGGCGCTAAGCATCCGATGATTTGTTCATCTCTGCATCGATGTGGCGGTCGCCCAGGCGGGTGCGCCGCATGACATCGTCGACGCGCCGTGACTTCGAACGGGCAACCGCCTGGAAGTCGCGTGGCTCAGCGGCGACGTCGTCGAGCGCGGAGCCCGACTGGGCGTGGCCACGCCCAGCAACCGGGCGATCTTCGACGTGCTGCCGATCTACACCGGAGGGCGCGCAGCATAACCGTCCGAGGCGCCCGGCGACGGAACGCACAAGGACACGGAACTCATCAATTCTGAGCAGCTTCGCGCAGATGGCGTACAGCAGCAGCGCGCCACCGCCGCCGATCACCGTGCTCGTCAGGCCATAGAGAGCGCTGGGAGCGGGGAACACCGAGCCGACGACGGACATCGTCGCGAAGGCGAACACCACCCCGGGCAGCGCGGCCAGGAACATCCGGGCCAGGCTGCGGGTGATCCGCCAGCCGTCGAGGCTGCCCACGCGGCGCAGCTGCAGCGGCCACGCCACTGTCGCGCCGGTTAGCGTGACCAGGCCGTAGGCGGCGGCCAGTCCGACAACCACGCGGCTGGGCGGCAGCACCGTGAACGCGACCAGATCGCCGACCGCGCCAACCGCGAGCATCATCACCCCGATCGCGGCCGGGGCGCGGTTCTGGCGGAACGCGTAGAACACGCGCAGCTGGAGCTGGGTCAGCATGAACGGCACCAGGCCGAGTGAGAACACGCCGAACACCTCGCCGATGTACCTGGCCTTGTCCGGCGAGGTGCTGCCGTGCGCGAACAGGAACTCGCACAGCGGCGTGCCGAGCACGGCGAGGAAGAGCGAGGCGGGTACGACGATCACCGACGCCAGCCGGACGCCGGTCGAGAAGTCCTCACGGACCCGCGAGTACCTGCGGTCGGTTGCGTGGGCACTCATCCGCGGCAGCAGCGCACTGATCACCGAGATCCCCACCACCGCGTACGGAAGCTGGAACAGCTGCCAGGAGTTGAAGTACGCCGAGTACCCGTCCCCGCTTGCACCGTGGGCCGCGGCCGAGTTGGCCACCCGCTGCACGATCAGGTTTGCCGCCCACTGGGAGCCGACGTAGCCCAGCATCCAGCCAGCCATCCGGCGAATCTCCCCGATCTCCGAACGCCGGAAGTCCCATCGCAGGTGCATGCTGAACCCGGCTCGGCGCAGCACCGGGAACAGCGCGATGGACTGGATCAGGATGCCAAGGAGGGCCCCGAGGCCGAGCAGTTTGACGCCGAAGGGCGAGACCGTCAGCGGCGTCTTGTGCAGTCCCACGGTGCCGATGTAGATACCGACGACCGTGATGACCACCACGTTGTTGATGACCGGGGTCCACATGTTGGCGCCGAACCGGCCCCTGGTGTTCAGGATCGCGCCGAGCAGCGAGTCCATGCCGAAGAAGAAGATCTGGGGCATGGAAAAGTGCGCAAGCAGCACCATCTGCTGGTGCTCGGCCACGGCGGTCGGCGAACTGCCGAGGTTCCCCGCGTACAGATCGACCAGCGGGCCGGCCAGGAGCGTCCCGACCACCGTGACGGTGAGCAGCGCGATCACGCCGAGTGTGAAGATCCGCTCCGCGTACGCTTCACCCCGGTCAGGGTCGTTCTTGGCCGCCTTGACCAGCAGCGGAACCACGACGCTGGTGAAGACTCCGCCGAGCATCAGGTAATAGACGGTTTGGGGCAGTGCGTTGGAGTTGTTGTACGCGTCCGCGAGCGCTCCCGTGCCGATGGCGTACAAGAGCACGAACGTGCGCAGGAACCCGGTGACCCGAGACACCAGCGTTCCGAGCGCCATCACCTGGCTGGACCGGGCCAGGTTCGGCTGGCTGCCGGTACGCGGCCGCGACCCGCTACCCCGGGCCTCCGGAACCTCCGTGACCTCAAGGACCCGGGTGCGATCGGCCCCGCCGTCCGGCGGCCGCCCTCCGTCAGGTGCGCCGGGGCCCGGCGGGGCGGACTGCGGCAGCGCCTCCGGGTAGCCGAACGGCAGCGCGTAGTCCTGCGGGATTTCCAGCGTCGGCATGTAGGTGACCGGGGGCGGATATGCCGCGCGCTGGCGGGCATCCGGCGGCCGGAAGTACCCGCCGTGGGGCGTGAAGGTCGGGCGCGGCCGGTCTCCGCCCCGGCGCTGCGCGCCTTGCCGCCGGCCCGCCTGATCGTCCCCGCGCCGATGACCGGACGGAAACTCGTCCCGGTGAGAGGTGAACGTGGGCGCAGGCGCCTCCGATCGCGGCGTGAACGTGGGGCGCGGGGGAGGAGCGTCCCGATCTCGCCCCTGTTCGGGCGGGTAATAGTCTGGCGAAGGAGGCTCGCCAGGCCGCGTCGGCCTGGTCATCCTCACCCTCCAGATCCCTCGGCACAGGCACCGGTACCGCGTCGCGTCAACGCATTCGACGCTAGCGGCGAGATAAGCGGCATTTCCGGCAAGAGGGACAAGCCTTGCGAAAAGCTAACGGATCACTGTCAGCTCCCATGCGGGACAGCGGGCCCTACCTGCAACCTTCGGTCAGTGAGGTTGTCCCGCTTTGGCGGGGCATGATCAGGCTTGTTGGCTAGGTCCGCCCCACCGCGCCAGGCAGGAGGATCAGCGCTACTACGAGCCGGTCCGACTGCCAGCCCGGCGACGGTTTCGCCCCTCGCGCATCCTGCGCTCGCGGGCATCCCTCTCGCCGCCCCCAAGGGGCGGCGGTGTCCGGGCTGGCCCTCCGCCGTTCCGTGCGGACCGCAGACAAGGCTCGCGCCAACTCTGCGCCGGGCACCACCTGGCCAGCGATCCGGGCGACCGCCAGGCTCATCCCGGGGACTTGGCTTCTCCCCGGTTCTGATGCCACCTCAACCCAATACGACGCTTCAGACTGTGAACGCCCCCGCCGGGAAACCCCGGCTCGCGCGCTTTCAGCGCAACGCCTTCCTGGTCCCCGCCTGACACCTCAAGGGCGCCTTTTCCCCGATCGCTCACCACGACAGTCTTCAGCTAACGCAGCCAGACCGCGACGGAGATGGCCGAGGCTGCGCAGGCCTGGCTCGAGCGGCTCGACGATGCCCAGCTGCCGACCGCGCAGTGGGCAGGCCCGGCCCGACGACGTCAGCGAGGCCGAACGCCGGCGGTGGTTCTACACGCCGACAGATCACGGCGGGCTTGCCATGCACCAGCGGCGGCCCGCGCAGCAGCGCGCGGCGAGGGCGCCCGTCGCGGCCGGGCTTACCCTGGCCGGTACGTCACGGTGGCCACGATCATGGGGCTGGAGAACGTGCTGGACCGGGTCGAGGGCTTCACCGCCCGGTTCGACCGTGAGCGCGGCCGCGATCCCGGCCTGTACTACCTGCGCGTCTTCGGCACCCCGGGCGACAACGGCGCCTCTGGCTACCGGTTCGGCGGCCACCACGTATCGCTCAACAACCTCGTGGTCGACGGCGAGCTGGTCGCCACCACACCGTGATTCATGGGCGCCGACCCGGCCGCCGCCAGCCGGAGTCCCAGGCGAACTTATGGGCGAGGACATCGGCACTGTAGATCTCGGTACTGCGGCCGTGGTGCAGCGCCACCGCTCCGGAGAAGCTGGCGAGGGTCCACCGCAGAGCCTTGGCCTCCGGCACAGAGAGCTCGCTCTCCTGGTCGTTGCTGATGATGCTGCTCCCGGGCCACGTGATCTCTACGATCGGCGCCATTCGCGCCTTCTCTATAGGAATGATCGCCGACTTTCGCGCGCGCAGAGGGCAGAGCGCCAGGCCCTCGAAACCGTGGAGCCGACCATCGTCAGCCCGCCCGCTCCGGAAATGCGAGTGCTGGTCTACTCCAACACGGGCCTGCCCGAGCAGGAGTTCAGGGCCCAGACAGAGGAGCTCAGGCAGGTCGCCAGCTTCGACGGCGACTCACGCAGGGGGTGGGCGATGAGCATTATCGGGCGGCCGCCGGTTTAGTCTTCGGGTCAGCTTCCCCCGGTTCAGTATCCTCCGGCGTCCGCTGGTGCCGAAGGCGGGGCATGATCGTTGGCTTGGCCTCGGAAGCAGTCGGGTTTTGCGCAACGTGCGCGGCGTACCAGCGGCTGTAGGCCGCCACCAGCGGCACCGAGGACAAGCCGTGTAGGAAGACGCTCAGCAAGATGATCATCATCACCGTGGTGAGCAGCAGCTCCCTGCTGGGGATGCCCTCATCGAGCGCGATGAGCGCGAACACGATGGAAGCCAGGCCGCGAGGGCCGAACCATCCCATGAAGGCGACGGTCGGGAGCTGCGCCCCGGTCCCCAGCAGGGCGATCGCCACGGGAACCATGCGGATGAGCGTCAGGCTGAGCGCCGCGTAGGCCACGACCTGCCAGGTGACGTGCGGCAGCAGCATGCCGACGGCGAGGGCGCCGAAGCCGACCCACGTGGCGCCCGCGAGTATTCCCCCGACGTCCTCGTTAAAGCTGGTCACGGGCGGGTCGTGGCGCCTGGAGAAATAGCCGAACGCCATCCCGCCGGTGAAGGCCGCGATGAACCCGCTGCCGCCCAGCCGCAGCGCGACCACGTAGGCGAGCAGCGCCGCGAGCGGGGGCAGGATCTGCCGCCATTGTCCCTCGAGCCACCCGCGATCGTCCGCTGCGCGGACCAGCAGGCCCGCCAGCGCGCCGGCACCGATTCCGGCGGCGAGGCCCCAGCCGATCTGCTCCGCCATGTTCCGCACCACGGCAGCGGTCACGCCGGTCGCCAGCCGGGCGAGCGAGAGATCGACAGCTACCAGGAAGAACGGCACCGCCAGGCCGTCGTTGAGACCGCTTTCGACGTCCAGCGCCTGGCGCACGCGGGCCGGCACTGACTTGTCCGAGACGACGCGCTGCCCGAGCGCCGCGTCGGTCGAGCAGACCATCGTCGACAGGACGAACGCGCTGGCTACCGCCATGCCGGGAAAGACGAGGAGGCCGACGCCCAGGCCCGCGAGTAGCGTCAGCGGCAACCCGATGAGCAGAAGCCGGCTGGGCCAGCGTAGATGCCGCCGCAGGCCCGCGAGGTCGATGCGCGTTGCGTCGCTGAACAGCAGAAAGACGAGGGCGAGCTCGCAGAACCGCTCCGCCGCATGGCTCTCGATGTGGATGTTCACCAGCTTGAGAGCGGACGTCCCGACGCAGAGGCCGGCCGCGGTGAAGATCATGGCCGACGTGACGCCCCTCGCATCGAGCGGCTTGGACACCGCGCCGTACACGATGAGGATCACGGCGATAGTGATAAGAGCGACGAACATGCGTCCTCCCCTGGCAATCGCCCGCGGGCCTCAAATCCCCGCTCCCCCGCTGTTGGGTCTCAGTCGCTTTCGAACGCGGCTTGCGCGGTCAGCGCCAGCGTGCGGTCCGTGTCAGGATGTGCGCTGATGTCATGGCCGCGCATCAACCCATCGGGGTGAAATCCCGTCCGGCCTGCGTGGCTGGCGACCACGCCGCAGCCAGCCGACCGGGCCTTCGTTCAGCCGCTCGTGGAGGTGCTGCCGGGCCTGGCGGCGTGGCGGGCAATGAGTGTGCGATTCCTGGTCCACGGGTTATGGGGAGAGGACCCGAAGTAAGCGCTCAGCCCGGTGATCTGTCGGTGACGGTGGCGCGGATTTGATCACGTTGTTACGGGGGATCGGCTGGGCGGCGAGCCAGGGTCTCCGGTCATGAGCTGGTGTTGGACGTCCTAGGCGCCGAGGCCTTCCTTGCGGGTGGTGTCGATGTAGCCACGGATCCTGGGTGACGTCGTCGCTGATGCTCGGTTTTCGGCAGACGACCGCACAGCCGCGAGCACCGCTTGAGGGCGGAATTCACGGAGTTCGAGGGTGTCAGGGCCGATTTCGCGGGCCTTGACGTCGCCGAGGACCGGCCGGATGACCCGCTGGAAGTAGCTCTCGTGAGTGACCCGGGTGCTCGCGGCGAGCTCGGTCACGTCGAGGTAGACGTCGAGGACCCGGCCGAAGAGGGGGTCGCCTTCGGGCCTGGTGCCCCTCGGCCTCCCTCAGCAGACGGCCGAGCGCGATGGCAGCCGTCCTCTCGTCGGGCCATGTCTCGCAGGAGACGGCGTTCCTCCCCGCGACCGGGTCGGTGCCCGCGTAGACCTTGACGCGTTAGGAGCTGCTAGGAAGTCGCTCTATGTGACCTTTGGCGGTGGTGGCCATAGAACTACGAGCCGGTCCACGTGGCCGTTCGATTGCTATCGAAAAACTGCTCCGAGCTGGAGCCCCGTTACGGAATCGAACCGTAGACCTTCTCCTTACCATCTAGTCGCAGCAAGGTCGATGCCGGTCGTTGGGGCAGGTCACAGGCCTATAAGGGTCTGCTGGGGTCAGTGCAGGACGGTACGGTTGCTGCACTTTCCCGCTGCACTGTATGCCTCGGCAGCGACGCGGCCGGCGCCGCTCGTGCCCGGCCTCGCCCCGGCTGCACGCGAACCGATCTTGACAGGGTGCGTGCCTACGTGAGCGAGAAGCCCGGCTGCTTACGCCATGTCACGCTGGCCTGCTACGTCCTTGGGCAGCCGGGCCCCGCGAAGGAGACTGGAACCAGCGCGACAAAGTATTCAGGCCCTCGGCGTACCGCGAATTTCCACTACGGGGCAGTGGCAGTGGGTGACGCAGTGCTCGCCGACCGAACCGAGGAGCATGCCCGCGAACTCACCGTGGTCGTGACTCCCGACGACGACGAGATCAGCGGTCTTGGAGAGGGCCTCGCTGAGGTCAGTGCGCGGCGGTACGGTTGCTGCACTTTCTGCTACACCATCCCTGCCGCTAGACATCTCGCGAGGGGGAGCGCATCGTGAGATGTGTGCATGGAGCTACCACGGGGGCGAGCATAGACAGGAGGTCGGCTATGTATGCAGTGGTACGGCGATACGACGGGGTGAGGGATCCCGCAGAGGCGGGACGCCGGGTCAAGGAAGGGTTTGTCCCGATTCTCCGCGAGGTGCCCGGATTCGTGGCCTATTACTGGGTCAACGCCGGGGGTGGGGTGATGTATTCAACCTCGGTCTTCCAAGACCAAGCGGGGGAGGAAGAATCGACTAAACGGGCGGAGGCCTACGTAAGGGACAATCTCGCATCACTGTTCCCGCACCTTCCCCAGGTCACGGCTGGCGAGGTCGTAGCGTCCAGTTAGGGTTTCGCAGACTACGTGCTTCGAAGATCGGTTGCGTGACTGTGTAAGCGTGCGATGGATGTGGCAGCCGTCCCGGGCGCGCGAACGCGGGGTTGCGTGTCAGCCAGCAGGTCCACCGGGTCGGCGGCCAGCTCCTGTGACGGCCTTGCCAAGACCGAGGGATCAGAAGCTCGGTCGAGACCGGCCTGCCGTTTACCACGCGGCACTGCACGCCGAACGAGCTGCCCGCCTTCCCGGAGTTCGACCTTCGCCTCAGCAGGGCAAAGGTCCGCAAGGGCGAACTGCTCGGGCTCACCTGGGAACAAGTCAACCTCGACATCCGTCCCGCGCGGCCATGCAGTTCCTGCGGCACAGCAAGATCGCCATCACGAGCTACACCGAGGTCGTGTCGTCGGCGACACGCGGAGCATTCCGCAAGCTCGCCGACCAGCTCGGGTCTTGAGGCCACTGCTGCACCTTCAGAAGAAGAGCCCGGTTCCAGGATCGGAATCGGGCCTTGATCTGCGGTTATGGAGCCCCGTTACGGAATCGAACCGTAGACCTTCTCCTTACCATGGAGACGCTCTGCCGACTGAGCTA
>Ga0209006_10004817_pt1 | contig 12240 bp, 8 predicted proteins | sample JacPin_JW_Ref_O2_FD_188567 | JGI IMG/M metagenome (GOLD analysis project Ga0209006, IMG submission 188567) | Forest soil microbial communities from Algoma, Ontario, Canada - Jack Pine, Ontario site 1_JW_Ref_O2 (SPAdes) (version 2) | ecosystem: Environmental > Terrestrial > Soil > Boreal...
CCGGTGTCCACTTCACCGGGACATCCGCTCGTGCCGAATGCCGCTTACGAGCAGCGCATCTGCACGCTGCCGGGACAGAACTTGAACACCTTGGACACGTAGAAGAAGGCGCGCGCGTCGCGCGGCTGCTCGTCGGGGGTGCGATATTCGAGCGGCATCGCGAGCTCGACGCCGGCCTGCAGGTCGGCCGGCAGATAGAAACGCACGCCGGCCCCCACCAGCGACAGCGACAGGACCTCGCCGTCGCTGTGGAAATTCCACGCCTCCGTCCGGTCGACGTAAGCGTAGAGCTGGTAGCCGCTGAGGAAAGCGCTCTTGAGCACCTGGTCATAGCGCAGCTCGAGCGAACCGCCAACGCCGTTGTCGCCGCTGACCTCCTCGCCGTACCAGCCGCGGCCGAACGGCCCGCCGAGATAGAACTCCTCAGCGGCGAGCAGCGGCGCGGAGACGAGCTGGCCCGCAAACGACATCTTCACCGACCAGACGTCGGAGAGCGGCTGATAGCGCGTATAGAAGATGTTGAGCTTGGAAAACGTGCCGGACCCGTCCCAGCGCGACAGGAACGGATCGCCCAGCTGCGAGGCGCCGAGGATATCGAGACCTTGCCGCGCCGTGACGGTCAGGTAGTTCCAGCCGTTCAGCTTATCATGCGCCTGGTAGTCGGCGGTCAGGCTCACCGTGCGGATGTGGTCGCGGTAGTTCGGCCCGAACACTGTGTCCTCGTAGAACTCGCCGACCCCGGCGGTGCCGGTAAGCCAGAGCGACGCGTCGCGCGAGCGCATCGGAATGATGCTGCCCCTCAGCTCGTAGGTCTGCGACTGGTCGCGCGTGTCGATCAGCGCCCGTTCGTCGCCTGGACGCAGCTCGCTGTACGAGCCAACGACGCCGATGCGCGCGCCGTCGACGCCCACCGGCGCATTGTAGAACAGACGGACGAAGGTGAGCTCCTCGGGCGTGTCCGGGATGGTCGACAGGTTGACGCCGAACGTGTCCCCGCTGACGACGTACGAATTGAAGCTCGACGCGAAGAACGACTGCAGCGGACCGACCGCGGCGGTGCCGCGATTGTCCAGGCTCAGCGCCGTGTAATTGCGCCAGGTTTCGAGATAGACGGTGAGACGGAAGCGACCGCTCCCGGTCCCGATCTCCTCGATCGCCGTATCGGCGATACGGACGCCGGGAAGGTCGTTGACCAGCAGCAGCTGCCGCTCGAGCGTGGCGCGGCGCGACGGGTTCTCGGCGGCGACCGATTCGAGGACCTGGCGCACGCCGAATTGCGCCGTGCGCGCGCCGTTGACGACGATCTCGGCGATCCGGCCCTCGATCACCTGGATGCGGACGCGGCCGTCCTTGATGTCCTGCGGCGGCACGAGCGCGCGGGTGAGATGATAGCCCGCGGCGCGGTAGAGATCGCTGATCGCCACCGCGATCGCCACCAGATCAGCCTGCGAGACGGTCTTGCCCAGATAGGCGCGGTAGGCCGTCGCGATCGCATCGCCGCGCAGGGCGGTGCTTCCCTCCACCACGACGTCGGTGAGGCGAAACAGCGGCTTCGTATCAGCCGTCGTGCTCGGAGCCGCGACACGCGGCAGCGGCACCGCGGCATTCTTGGCGCGCCGCTGCTCGTTTTCAAGCGCCTCGAACCGTCTCTCGGTGCTACCGAGATCCGGCGCTTGCGGGCGGGCAGATTGCTGGGCGGATCCGCGCGTCGAGACGGTCACGAGAAAGGCGATCGTGCAGGCTTCAATCGCGAAGAGGACCGCGGCCCTGGTGCCGACGCGCAACACAACCAATGGGTCCTCCAAGATTCCGACCAACAACCTCACGCTGCGTGGAGAAGATCGCGGTTGTCACAACCCCCATTCTTGGACGGTCATGGTTAATGAAATGCTATTGGCCCCCTGCTCGACGAGTAATCGGCGGCGGCGATTGTTTAAATACTTTGTGCCTAACATGGAGAGTACGGATTTGTACTCAGCCGACCCTGACGCAAGGAAAGCGTGCCATGTTGTTCCGGTTCCATCGGCTCACAATCCTGTTCTGCCTGCCGACCCTCGCAGCCTTGTGCGCGGGAGCAGCCGCCCAGACCGCGAACATCGACGCAACTGCGTGGCATGTCAGCAAGTCGAGCGGGAACGTCTGGGTGATAAATGCGGGCGTCCAGCCGGTTTCGCAGGGGGACGGCGGATTGTCGCTGAGCGGGGCCGGCGTCCTCGCCCCCATCGAGCATGGCGCGCCCCGCCCCTCGCCCGTGCCGCCGCTGCCCGTTCCGAGCAACGGGCTGTCGGCGCCGAACGACGTGCCGGCTGGACAGCGCGTTCACATGCTGCGCCTGCCGAATGGCAATACGCACGCCGATGCGACCGGCGGTCACCACGCGCACGTGCCGGGCGCGGGCAGGCTGCACATCGGCAGCCCGCTCGGCGAGCTCAAGCTCGACATCCACAGGGTCACCCACGGGCTGGCGCGCGGAAGCGACGCAGCCAGGGGCAATGCAGCCAAGCTGAGCGTGTGGAGCTCCGGTGACATCAATGCCGGCAACGGCGTTGCCAAGAACTACAATCAGGGCAACAACGGCAGCGGCAGCGGAACGGGCAGCGTCAGCGGCGCCACCTCCGGCAGCGGCAACGCTGGAGGCGTCGCCAGCGCCGGCGGCAACGGCAACGGCAATGCCGGCAACAGCAACGGCCAGGACAATGGCAACGGCAACGGCAACGCGAACGGCAACGGGGCCAACAACACCAACGGCAACGGCAAGAAGAACGGGCACAACAAGGGCTGACCTCCGCTCGTTTCGCCGGTGCCGCGAGGGGCGCCAATCCGGGAAGATCGCGGGCGCCGAAGGCGGGGACGCGTGAAGCAATATCGACCTCATTTGCTCGTCCTGTGCGTGCTCGCGCTGGTGCTCATCACCGGCCTGGGCACGCCTTTGCAGAACGCCTTGACCGCCATGCGCTTCGGCTGGCTCGGTCGCAGCGCGAACGGCAACATCATCCTGGTCGCGATCGATTCTCCCTCGATCCAGAAGATCGGCGTCTGGCCGTGGTCGCGCACCATGCACGCCGAGCTGATCGACCGGCTCGAGAAGGCCGGCGTCAGCGACATCGCGTTCGACGTGGATTTCAGCTCGGCCTCGACACCGGCCGCCGACCAGGCCCTCGCGGACGCGCTCGCGCGAGCGGGCGGATCCGTCATCCTTCCGGCGTTCCAGCAGCTCGTCGGCGAGCCGGGCGGCCGGACGACCATTCACGTCAACCGCCCACTCCCGCAATTCGCCGAGCATGCGTGGCTCGCCACCACCAATGTCGAGCCCGACGCGGACAAGCTGGTGCGCCACTATCCGCTGGGCGAGACGCTCGACGGCGCCTTCGTTCCCACCGTCGGCGCCTTGATAGCCGGGCGCTACGACCGGGACGACGGGACGTTCACGGTCGATTTCGGCATCAGGCCGGCATCGGTGCCGACGGTCTCCTACATCGACGTCCTGCGCGGCGACCCGGCCGTCATGGACGCGCTGAGGCACAAGAAGGTCATCATCGGCGCGACCGCACTCGAGCTCGGCGACCGCATCAACGTGCCGAACGGGCAGGTGATCCCCGGCGTGCTGCTGCAGGTGATCGCGGCCGAATCGATCCTGCAGGGCCGTGCGCTGCACGTGGCGCCGGCGAGCGTGACGATAGGCGAAGTCGCCCTGCTGGTTCTCGCCATGCTCGCGCTGTGGCGACGCCTCTCGGCCAGCGCCCGCATCGTCATGCTCCTTTCGGCCTCGGCGGCGGCCGAATTGGGCGCGATCGCCGTGCAGGGAATGCTGCCCGTCGTGGTCAATACGGCCTTCTTCCATGCCGCCGTCGCTGCCTATCTCGTGGCGACCGCGCTCGACGAGATCGACATCCGCGAATTCCTCGGGCGGATCGCCGAACGGCGCTTCCACCAGATAGCCATGTCGATCGGCGACGGCCTGGTTTGCGCCGACCATCATGGAACCATCACGCTGTGGAACCGGGGCGCCGCGGCGATCTTCGGCTATTCGCCAAAAGAGATGATCGGCCGACCGCTGGCAACGATGTTCGCCGTGCGCGGCGGAAAGGCGCCGCTGCCGTTCGCGGTCGGCGCGGCGCCCGACGAAGCGTTGCAGGCGCCCGGCGGCAAGGTCATTGAAATCGAGGGCCGCCGGCGCACCGGCGAGATCTTCCCTTGCGAGGCCTGCTTCTCGACGTGGCAGGGAGCCGACGGGCTGCAGTACGGCGCGGTGCTGCGCGACATCTCGGTACGCAAGCGCGAAGAGGAAAGGATCCGCCATCTCGCCACCCATGACACGCTCACGGGCCTGCCCAACCGCAACGCCCTCTACGAGCATCTCGATGCCGCGCTGCGGGCCGCGAAAGACGGCCGGGAAGAGGTCGCCCTGCTGATGCTCGACCTCGACAAGTTCAAGGACATCAACGACTCGCTCGGCCACACCTGCGGCGACGAGGTGCTGCGCGAGGTCGCGATCCGCCTCGCCGATCTCGTCGGCGACCGCGCCGTGATCGCCCGCCTGGGCGGGGACGAATTCGCCATTGTGCTCGCCGGTCCGGCGCTCACGGAGCCGGCACGGCAACTGGCGCGGTCGATCGCCGAGTCGTTCCGCCAGCGCGAATTCATCGTGGCGGGACGCCGCTTCCCGATCAAAGGCAGCATCGGCGTCGCGCTCTATCCGCACGACTGCGCCGACGTGCACGAGCTACTCGGCAACGCGGACCTCGCCATGTTCCGGGCGAAGGCCGCGGCGAACGACCGGCATGTCTTCTTCAATCGCGCGATCCGGGGCGAGCTCGAAAAGCGGCTGCAGCTCACCGCCGAGCTGCAGCAGGCCGCAGCCAAGGGCGAGTTCGAGCTGTTCTATCAGCCGCAGATCCGCCTCGCGGACGGCAAGCTCGTCGGCGCCGAGGCGCTCATCCGCTGGCAACATCCGGTGCGCGGCCTCGTGCCGCCCGGCGAATTCCTCGCGGTCCTCGATGCCACGCCGGTGGCCGACACGACCGCGCTGTGGGTTATGCGGCAGGCCTGCACGCAGGGACGCGTGTGGCAGAGCCAAGGGCACGCCATCCGCATCGGCGTGAACCTCGCGCCGTCCCTGTTCAAGGCAGGCGATCTTGCCGCATCGGTCGCAACCATTCTGGCCGAGACCGGCTTCCCTCCCTCGTTGCTCGAGCTCGAGGTCACCGAGAATATCCTGCTCGCGGACGATGAAAAGGCGCGCGAGATCTTCAGCCGTATCCGTCAGCTCGGCGCGCACATCGCACTCGACGATTTCGGCACCGGCTATGCGAGCTTGACGTACCTGAAAAAATTCCCGCTCAGCCGGCTCAAGATCGATCAGCTGTTCGTGCGCGAGCTCAAGCCGGAGTCGACCGACGCCGCGATCGTCGCATCCACCATCACGCTCTGCCGCCTGCTCGGCCTGTCGGTCATCGCCGAGGGCATCGAGGAGCGCTCGACCATCGACCTGCTCAAGAAGATGGGATGCGAAGAGGGACAGGGCTATTGTTTCGGCCGGCCGATGCCGGCGGCTGACTTCGAGCGCATGTTCTTCGCGACGATGGAGAGCGGGGTCGCCGATACCGATCGGACGGCGGATGCGGCGTAAGGCTTTCCCCGCAGCCTATTCCCTTTGCCTGATATAATCCTTGGTCGGCGGCGGGCCCCAGATGTCGCGCGGCATCCCTTGCCACACCTTCGGACGCTGCGGGCGATCGCGGTGCCACGGGCGCGGGTCGAAATAGCCGAGCGCCTCATCGAGCATCTTGTCCATCTCGGTGAACAGCTCGACGATCTGGTCGTCCGGGTTGCGGTGATAGGTGAAGACGTTGTGGCCCGGCCCGTGCCGGCCCGGCCCCCAGACGATGTCGATGTTCCGGCCGCCGAGGAAATCGCAGGCAGTCTGCACCTGCGCCCAGTCCTTCAATTCGAAGGCGATGTGGTGCATGCGGGTGGTCTTGCCCTGCACGAAATTGACGGTGTGGTGATCGGGGCCGCAGCGCAGGAAGACGAACCAGTCCTCGATCCAGTCGGAGACGCGAAAGCCGAGGACGCGGCCGTAGAAATCGGCGAATGCCTTCGGGTCGTCGACGCAGAATGCGAGGTGGCCGAGCTTGATCGGGCCGATGCCGGCGGGGGCTTTGCGCGCCAACGGCGTCGCGGCGGTGAACACCTCGACGATCGTCCCCTTGGGGTCGGGAAACGTGATCGCCTGGGCGATGCCGGGGCTCGGATCGGCGCGCATCTCGCAGCGCACGCCTTCCGCTTCGAGCCCGCGCCGCAGGTGGGCAAAATCGGTCTCGGCCGCCGCCTGCAGCGAGATGCGGGAGCAGCGCGACGCCGGGCCCTTTTCGAGCTGCACCGCGAGGTCGCCAACCTTGGTGGCCAGGAAGGCGCGGCCGTTCTCACGCTCGGCGAGCACGAGTCCGACGACGTCGGTCCAGTATTCGACTTGCCGGTCGAGATCGGGCGTCTCGAACGTCGCGTGACCGATGCGCGTAACCTGAATCATGGGTTGCTCCGGCTTGAGGTGGAAAAACTATGCTTGCCCAGGTGGGCGTGGTCAACATCGCCTGCGCAGGCCGGCGGCGCGTGATATCGTCGGTGTCGACCACAATCGACCGGGCGATTGCACATGAAAAGCGTCTTCTTCGCCATCCTGCTCGCGGCGGCTCTCGGCGGCGCGCAGGCGCAGACGTTTCCGTCGCGACCCATGACGTTCGTCGTCCCCTACCCGGCCGGCGGCACCGCCGACCTGCTGTGCCGCTTCGCCGCCGACCGCGCCGGCGCGCGGCTCGGCCAGCAGATCATCGTCGAGAACCGGCCTGGCGGAGCGGGCGGGCGCATCGGCGTCGAGCAGGTCCTGCACGCGCCGGCCGACGGCTACACGCTGCTGTGCGCGACCCAGCTCACCTACTCGATCACGCATCTCGTGTTCAAGAAGTCCGCCTTCGACCCGCGCGGCCTCGTGCCGATCAGCGTGCTTGCCCGCTATCCGCTGATCGTGATCGCGCGCGCCGGGCTTCCCGCCGAAAACCTTGCCGATTTCATCGCGCTCGCCCGCGCCAGCCCGGGGAAGCTCACCTACGGCCACCAGGGCAAGGGCAACACCGGCCATCTGCTCGGCGAGCTGATGATGCTCAAGGGCGATTTCCGCATGACCGAGGTGCCGTATCGGGGCAGCGCGCCGGCGATCAACGATCTGCTCGCCGGCAATATCGACATGGTGCCGGACTATCTGCTCGCCAACAAGGCGAACATCGACGCCGGCCGGCTCAAGCTGCTTGCTACCGGCAGTCGCGCGCGGCTCAAGGACTATCCCAAGGTCGCAACCATCGCGGAGACGCTGCCGGGCGTCTATGCCGACACCTGGATGGCGGTGGCGGCGCCGCCCGGAACGCCGGCCGAGATCGCGAAAAAGGTGTCCGACGCCATCGGCCAGGGCTTTCGCGAGCCCGAGATGCGCGCGCGCATCCTCGCGCTCGAGGCCGAACCGCTCGGCGGCACGCCGGACGAGATGCGGGCGATGATCGAGGAGAGTCTCAAGACCTGGGGACCGGTCGTCGAGGCAGCGCACATCTCGGTCGATTAGTCATCTCGCCGACGATCCGCTCTTCACCGGGCGCCGCACGCTTGCTAGATTTCCGCGCGACGCGATGTGCCTTGGGGGGATGACATGAGACGCTTCGGACTCTTGGTTGCGATCGGCGCGACCCTTCTGCTCACCACCGACCCTGCCGCGGTACTGGCCCAGGGCAAGGGCCTCGACCCAAAGACGCAAAGCGACCGGCCGGCGGACACGCCCGGCTCGGGCGCGGGCGGCCGCGGTGTCCCATCGGAAACGGAGACGCCGCCCGCCCAGCACGGGGAGCCACCGCCGGCTCAGCATCAGGAGCCGCCGCCGCCCGAGCGGTGGAATTCGGCCGCTTCGGCGATCTGGCACCACCGCGGCCAGGTGCACGTCGCAATCGGCTATTCCGGCGTCCGCCAGACCGCCGACGACGCACGCGCAAGCGCGCTCGACGCCTGCCGTTCCGCCGGCGGCGAGGGCTGCAAGGCGATCGGCGCCTGGAACAGCGGCTGCCTCTACATCACGACCGGCCGCTCGTCGAACCGCGCCGGCTGGGGCTCGGGCGGCAGCATCGAGGCGGCGCTCAAGAAGTGCCGCGCCTACGGGTTCACCTGCAAGCCGCCGATCGGCGGCTGCCTCGACTGAGCGAAACGGCCTGACGGCTTTGCTTCGCGCGGGCCGTCAATGCGACGGCGCCGCGGCGCGAAATTCCTCGGCGTTGGCCATGGCCCAGGCGCCGGCAAACCGCGGATTGTCGGTGCCCACAAGCAATTCGCCCGGCTGCAAGGCGGGATAAAGCTCCGCAAAGGTCTTCACCTCGTGGGGCGACACGCGCCGCGAAAAATGCACGGGCGCCAATTCGCTCGGATGATCCAGTCCTGCGGCGGCGACCAGCTCGCCCAGGGCCTCGAGTGTCGCGCGATGGAAATTGAACACGCGTTCCGCCTTGTCCGGGACGACGAGCGCCCGCTGTCGGCTTCGATCTTGCGTCGACACGCCGGTCGGGCAGCGGTCGGTGTGGCACGACAGCGACTGAATGCACCCGAGCGCAAACATGAACCCGCGCGCCGAATTGCACCAGTCGGCGCCCAACGCCATGATCCGGGCGATATCGAAGGCGCTCACGATCTTGCCGCTGGCGCCGAGCCTGATGCGGTCACGGGCGTTTACGCCGACGAGCGCGTTGTGGACGAAGTTGAGCCCCTCGCGCAGCGGCATGCCGAGGTGATCGGTGAACTCGAGCGGCGCAGCCCCGGTGCCGCCTTCCTTGCCGTCGACGACGATGAAGTCGGGATAAACTTGCGTCGCCACCATCGCCTTGCAGACGGCGAGAAATTCCCAAGGATGGCCGATGCAGAGCTTGAAGCCAGCCGGCTTGCCGCCGGACAGCTGCCGCATCGTGGCGATGAACTGCATCATCTCGATCGGCGTCGAGAATGCCGAATGCCGCGATGGCGATATGCAATCGACTCCGGCCGGCACGCCGCGCGTCAGCGCGATCTCGCGGCTCACCTTGGCGGCGGGCAACACTCCGCCGTGACCGGGCTTCGCTCCTTGGCTGAGCTTCAACTCGACCATCTTCACCTGCTCGTTCTTCGCGCCCTCCGCGAATTTCTCCGCACAGAACGTGCCGTCGGCATTGCGGCAACTGAAATACCCCGAACCGATCTCCCAGATGATGTCGCCGCCGTTCTCGCGGTGGTAAGGGCTGTAACCGCCCTCGCCGGTGTCGTGCGCAAAGTTGCCCTTGCGGGCGCCGGTGTTGAGGGCGCGGATCGCATTCGGGCTGAGCGCTCCGAAGCTCATCGCCGAAATGTTGAAGATCGAGGCCGAGTACGGCTTGCCGCAATCCGGCCCGCCGATCGAAATGCGGAACGGCTCATGGGCGGCGGGCTTCGGCGCGATCGAATGGTGCAGCCACTCGTAGCCGTCGGCATAGACGTCGTTCTGCGTGCCGAACGGGCGCTTGTCCAAGGCCTGTTTGGCGCGCTGATAGACGAGCGCGCGCTTGTCGCGCGAAAACGGCGTGCCGTCCTTCTCGCTTTCGAGAAAATACTGACGGATCTCCGGACGGATTTCCTCCAGAATAAACCGGATATGCGCCGTCAGCGGATAGTTGCGCAGCACGGCATGCCGGGTTTGCAGGAGGTCGGCGGTGCCGACGACCGCCAACCCCGCGAACAGCACCAGCGGGATCCCGAGATAGAACGAGGTAGGCTGGAAGATGAATTCATAAAGAAGAATTGCCGTAATCAGCAGCACGGCCGTGTAGACGATAAACCGCGGCTGGAACGGAAAAAGGCAGTGAGCGCATCGCATCCACCCTCAGAGGGACTCATCCATCCTTACGCGCCCGGCCCGCCGCTTGTGTGCGACATTCGTGGGGGGCCGGTTTTTATCGAGGAACTACGTGTCAGTTTGATGAGCGCTGCCGACGCAGCGCTGCAGGGTGCCGGCCGGCGGTGCCGCGCCGGCACCCCGGCGACCACCCGCGACGCGGCGCCCCGGGGGCAAAGGGGAGTCACCCACTCGCCGCTGCCATACGCATCTACCGACCGCCGGTGCGAGGAATGCCATCTTGACGCAGGCTTAACGCTACCGCGTTCCGTCGCAGCTGCAAAGCACGGATCGGCGGGTGCGTCGATCAAGCCGCGTATCCGCTCTCGCACATTTCGGCGTGAGGGCTGCGCCAGCCCGGCGGCAGTGTGCTGCATCGCAGCGCGACCTCTTAGCAGCTTGGCAAGGCCGCGCGACCGGCGGATGATTGCGCCGTCAAAACCGCACAGGCGGCGGTTGAAGGAGGAAATGCAGCGAAATCAGTCAACAATATCTGGGAGAAACGACCATGGCAGCGCTTACCAATGTCGCCAACTTGGCGCTCACGCCGGAACAGCATGCTCGTGAACTCCGCCGCGCAGTCATCGCCGCGACGGTCGGGACCACCATCGAGTGGTACGACTTTCTCCTCTACACCACGATGGCGGGCCTCGTGTTCGGCAAGGTCTTTTTCCCGAACGAGGCCCCGCTCACCGCGACGCTCAATTCCTTCGGCATCTATTTCGTCGGCTTCGTCGCGCGACCGATCGGCGGCTTCATCTTCGGCCACTACGGCGATCGCATCGGCCGCAAGTCGACGCTGATCGTCACGCTGGTGCTGATGGGCGTCTCGACCTTCCTGGTCGCCTTCCTGCCCGGCTATGCCTCGATCGGCCTGTGGGGCGCGGTGCTGCTGACCGTGCTGCGGCTGCTGCAGGGCATCGGCGTCGGCGGCGAATGGGGCGGCTCGGTGCTGCTGTCGATGGAATGGGCCCGCCACAACAACGAGCGCGGCTTCCTCACCTCGTGGCCGCAGTTCGGCGGACCGGCCGGCCTGTTCCTCGCAAACCTCGCCGTGCTCATCTTCAGCCAGATGTCGGGCGACGCCTTCTTCGCCTGGGGCTGGCGCATCCCGTTCGCGATCAGCATCGTGCTGGTCGGCATCGGCCTGTGGATCCGGCTTCGTATCCTGGAGACGCCGGTCTTCCGCAAGCTGGTCGCCGAGCAGAAGATCGAACGGACGCCACTCGTCGAAGTGTGCCGCAAGGAGTGGCGCACCATCATCCTGACGGCGCTGGCGCGCACCTCCGAGCAGGGTCCGTTCTACATTTTCACCGGCTTCGCCTTCGTCTATGGCACGACGACGCTGCATCAAACGCGCGACTGGCTGCTGTTCGGCGTCCTGCTCGCCGTCTGCGTCTCGGCGATCACCATCCCGCTGAGCGGCTACATTTCCGACCGCATCGGCCGCAAGCGGATGTACATCATCGGCGCCGCCACCATGGGCGTGTTCGGCTTCGTCTATTTCGGACTGATGGACACCGGCTCGTCGGCGCTGATCCTGCTTGCGATAATCCTCTCGCTGATCCCGCACGACATGCAGTATGGGCCGCAGGCGGCGCTGATCGCGGAGAGCTTCACGCCGCGGCTGCGCTACAGCGGCGCCTCGATCGGCTACCAGCTCGCCTCGATCACGGCCGGCGGTCCGGCGCCGCTGATCGCGACCTGGCTGTTCGCGCGCTATAGCTCGGGCACGCCGATCGCGATCTACATCCTGATCACGGCGGTGATCTCGATCGCCGCGACCGCCTTCCTCAAGGACTATACGGGGCGCGACGTCTCGGCCGAGTACGACCACCCGGCCACGCAACCGAAGGCCGCGTAGCGCCCTAGTACCCACTTTTCTTTGCAGGTGAGTCATGATTCAAGATCAGGATGATTCCCGAAGCAAGAGAAGTTCGGCTCAAGCCGAAGGTACGCAAGGTGCTTGAGGCGCGCTGCCGAGCCGCGAGTACGCCGCAAGGCGAGATGAAGCGGGCGCGGATTGTGCTGCTGGCAGCTGATGGGCGCAGCACGCGTTCGATCGCAAAGGAAGTAGGCGTTCAGCCGCGCATCGTGAGCAAATGGCGGCATCGCTTTGCCGATCACGGGCTTGCCGGACTGACCGATCGCCCGCGCGCCGCCAAGCAGCCGATCTACGGCCCGGCGACGAACAAGCGCATTCTGGCGCTTTTGGATAAGTCGCCGCCCGCAGGCTATGCTCGCTGGACGGGTCCGCTGCTGGCAAAGGCGCTGGAAGATGTTGATGTTCAATATGTTTGGCGGTTCCTGAG
>Ga0209006_10004818_pt1 | contig 12239 bp, 10 predicted proteins | sample JacPin_JW_Ref_O2_FD_188567 | JGI IMG/M metagenome (GOLD analysis project Ga0209006, IMG submission 188567) | Forest soil microbial communities from Algoma, Ontario, Canada - Jack Pine, Ontario site 1_JW_Ref_O2 (SPAdes) (version 2) | ecosystem: Environmental > Terrestrial > Soil > Boreal...
GTGTTCGAACGTCACTAGCCTGGCAGGAACCGCATTCGGGGCAGGCAATCCGTGTGCCACCCAACTGCAGGGCGGAACGTCGCAGGCAACCAACGATTATCTGATTGTGGGCCGCTACGATCAGAACATTGGCAACAACGACAAACTGTTCGTCCGAGTGCAACATGAAAGCGGCCTCCAGGCAACTTACACCGACCCTCTAAGCTCCGCCTTCGATGCTCACAGTGCTCAACCGGAGTGGCAAAGCCAGTTGAGCGAAACCCATACATTCGGGAACAACAAGGTAAATAACTTCATCGCCTCACTGCAGTGGTACAGCGCGCTGTTCACCATGACGAACCCCACCGCCGAATTCCAGACTCTTCCTCAGACGGTTTTGCTCGGCGATAGCTCTCTATTCCCTCTGAACAATGATGGTACCGCCTTCCCGCAAGGCCGGTCTGTCACTCAGTATGGAATAGTCGATGACTTTAGTTGGACTCACGGAAGGCACGGTCTTCGGTTCGGAGTGAACTTCCGCCGTGACGATGTGAGCGACCATAATTTCACCGGAGTGATTCCTTTCGCTGAGGAAGTCTCGCTGAACGACTTCGCATTCGGAGGGGTCGCGCCTGGCAACGCGGCGGTAGGGAATCTGGTGGCGCAGAATTTTCCTCTCAACACGAATGTGCCGATCGCGCTTTATCAACTTGGATGGTATGCATCAGACGAGGTCAAGGTTACTTCCAACTTGAAGCTAACGCTTAGCATGCGGTTTGACCATTTGTCGAATCCAGTCTGCCAAACCAATTGCTTCCAAAGCTTGTCAGGCTCATTTCAGAATCTAGAACGGACGGCGCCTGTGAACCAGGCCTTGACCACGGGCTTGAAAACTGCCTTTCCGTCGGTCACATCGATCCTGTACCAGCCGAGGGTCGGTTTCGCTTGGTCGCCCTTCGGAGCCAAGAACACCGTGGTCCGCGGGGGATTCGGCATTTTTAGTGATGCCATTCCAACGGGTGGAATCGATGACATCTTAACCAACGCACCGAACGACCCGTCGTTCGTGCTTTTTAACGGAGCTCTTTCGCCCGCTGCGGCAGGAAGCCTGAACGGGCAAGCCACTGCCGCCAATGCTGCGTTTCGCGCCAACTTTGCTGGTGGCGGCGTGGTTCCAGCCTTCAACTTCTTTAATCCTGGAAAAGTGCAGATTCCGCGTTATGACGAGTGGGACCTAGAAGTACAGCAGGCTTTAGGCTGGCACACGACGGTGAGCGCCAAATACGTGGGCAATCACGGCGAGCATGAAGAGATCACGAATCCAGCTTTAAACGCGTTTAGTCCCACGGGCGCCACCTTCGGCAGTCTGCCGACCACCATTGCTGACCCGCGATTCGGAGTCGTTGCCCAGACGCAAAACTCCGGCAATTCGAACTATAACGGCATCACTCTGACAGCCGCGCACACTTTCAATGGCGGTTTCCAGTTCCAGGCGTCCTATACCTATAGTCATGCCCTGGATGAGATCTCGAATAGCTCGTTGAATCCCTTCGGCGTGAATAGTAACGGCAACGTGGACGTCGTCACGCCGTTGAATCCATTCAATATCCGGCAACTCAACTATGGCAGTGCTGACTATGATGTCCGGCAGTCGTTCGTAATGAATTACGTCTGGAGTGATGCCCTCCGTCACCTGATGGCCCGAGGTCCGAATGCACTGATGAAGGGCTGGACGCTCTCGGGAACGATTTTCAAACACACCGGATTCCCTTACTCGATCTGGAGCAGTAACGAAACAGCCGCGCTACAGGGGAGCTTATTCGGAAGCACAAGCCCCGCCACCACGACCGCGGTCCTCGCGAATGTCGTAGGCTCGCCCAACATCAACTGCGGTGCATCGGCTGCCCTGCTCGTGAACGGGCAGCCAACTCCCTGCTACAACACGGCCAATTTCGTGGATCCAACAAACGATTTCGGTACGCAGCGCCGAAACCAGTTTCGTGGCCCTGGATACTTCGACACGGACTTCGACGTGGAGAAGTCCTTCGCTATGCCGAAGTGGGAGAAGGCTCAGTTCTCGGTAGGCGCAAGGTTCTTCAACCTCTTCAATCACCCGAACTTCGCTTTCCCAAATACAAATGCAGACAGCGGCCAGTTCGGACAAATCACCCAGACGGTTAGCCAACCGACGACCATCTACGGTTCCGGTCTGGGTGCGGACGCATCCCCAAGAGTAATCGAACTACAAGCGAAGTTTGTTTTTTAGCCGGCACGCAAACGAAGGAGGCGACCTCCCCCGGGTCGCCTCCTCGTCTGTCTGACGTGAAAGCTCTAATACGGTAATTCTGCTCCCGAACCAGGTCCCCACCAGAAATTACCGAACTGTCGTGGAATATGTAGTGACCAACAGAGTTGTATCTGTAGAAGTAAAACCGAAACAAGAAGTAAGAACTCCTTGTGTCTAAATGTCACACAGATGTTGTTATGGGCGATCTTAACCAAAGAGTTGACAATCAATTGACATACCAAACGCATCTCGGGATAGGGTACCCGGGTCTAACGCACAGTGCCACGCAACAAAAATCATAGGAAAAGGAATCGGAGTGAAAAGATGAAAGAAACAACTTCTCCATCTGTGGTGGTATCTGAAACGAATCCATCTGAAGCCAACCAGTCTTCGACAGAAGATGTTCAACGTCACTGGCAGGGTGTAGTAAAGAGACGTTCATTCCTCAAGGGACTCGGGATAGCCGGCGCGGCGCTTTCAGCCAGTGCCCTATTGGGGGCTGAGGGCAGGGCGCAGACCGGTCGAAGCACAGGCAAGCTTTCCAAAGGCGATGTCGCCCTCCTGCGGTTCGCGGCTGCGGTCGAACTCATCGAGGCTGATCTGTGGCAGCAATACAACGAACTGGGAGGGGTCCAAGGCGGCAATCCGGCCTACATCGCGGCGCTCAGCAACCTTGATGGCGATATGGCGCAATACATTGCCGATAATACCGACGATGAATTGAGCCACGCGGCTTTCCTAAACGCTTACTTGATTTCAAAGGGCGAAGAGCCGGTCGATCTCGATGTTTTCCGAACCTTGCCCAGCAGTGAAGCGACCGGCGCCAAGGATATCGGAAGGTTGACAAACCTGCTGAAGCTTAACGTGGACCTCAGCTGGTATACACGGTACCGCAGCCCAAGGAATCCTGATTCCGGGGCGAGATTCAAGGGACCTTTCACCATCGAGAGGCAGCCCGCCATTCCCCTCAATGACAACGATACCCCTCCCAACCAGGCTCAACCAGTTCCTCCTACGACCCCGCAAGAGAACCGCATGCAGGCAATCGCAAACACGGCGGGATTTCACTTTGCATTCATCGAGCAGGGTGGGGCAAGCCTTTATCCCACGCTGGCGTTCAAGGCCAGGGACCTTGAAGTCCTGCGCATCCTGGTAAGCATTGGCGGAGTCGAGATCGACCACTTCGGGCTCTGGCATGACAAGGCGGGGAATGCGGTGGCTCAGCCTCTGGCCGGAGTAGTCGATCCCGAAACTGGTCTCACGTTCCCCGATCTCAATGCTCTCAACTCGGAACTCGACCAGACGAACCTGATCCTGCCTGAGCCATGCGAATTTATCAGCAAGAGTCTGCCTCAGTGCTCGGTGATTCGACCCACGTCGACAAAAGAGGGGGGAGCCGTAGCCACGATCAAGGCTTTTACGGATGACCTCTTGTTCCTTGGTCAATCGCAGGCGTTCTTTAGCCTGGTAAACAAGCTCGCTGTCGAAGCTGATTCGGTTCGGCGCGACGTTTAAGTGTTGTAAGTCTTCCCCTCGATGTCATGGGCGCTGTACCCAGTCCACCGGTTGCAGCGCCCGCATTTTCGCAAAGCGGCTTTGAGATTCTCGACTAAGGAGGCTTGTATGTTTGAAGGACTGTTTCAACCCATGCATCTGCTTATTATTTTCGGGATTGCTCTGCTCGTGTTCGGGCCCAAGAAACTACCCGAACTTGGCAAAGGAATCGGGGAGGGCATTCGCGGCTTCAAGGCATCCATGAGACCTGACGAAGAGAAGCCGGCGAGCTCCACAAACACTGTGGCCGACAACCAAGTCGTAACCAAGAGGTGAGTCATGGGCTTGGGTACGGAAATCCTGTTCCTACTTATGCTCGGATTGCTGCTACTGGGCCCGAAGCAGCTGCACACGTTGTTGGGACACGTGGCGCGGGCTAAAGCCCAGTTCGAAGAGGCCAGCCGCGGATTGAAGTCTCAACTCGCGGCGGAACTTGACGCTACGGATCGGGAGAGAGAAACGGATGCTTCGCCTGAATTGGCTGGGGATCAGTGAACCATCCTAGGATTCTCGGTATCGGAACGGCGAACCCACCGGTTAGGCTTACCCAAGACATCGGAGGGGGCCAAGCTACCTGAGAAGATTCTTCCGTCCACTCCAGACCTCACTGGTACGGTTCTCGATACAGCATCGACGATCAAGAGAGCAAAGCGAGGCCTTGGCAACGATGCATGGAGCAGGCGCTGCTCTTATATCACCGGCTACTTCTTCACCTCGGTTTTCATAAGGAGCAGACGCCTACCTACCTTCTGTTTGGCGTGATTCATAACTGGGACGACCGTCGTGTAATCAGGATCCTGCAAAAATTGCCGCCGGGCTATGGGAGAGAAGGGAAGAGTGCTACTTGTCGATAGGGTTGTACCAGACACCGACGCGATGTCCTTCATTAAGCTTCTCGATCTGAATATGCTGGCGATGACCGGAGGACGGGAACGCGGCAAAGCTGAGTTTCGCGCTCTGCTCGATGCTGCCGTTACAAGCTGACGCGAATCATTCCAACAATGGCTCCGCAGAGCGTCCTTGAAGCCGCGCCAAGAGTATGCAATTAACCGACAAAAACGAACGCTGGCATCAACAGGCAACAGGGGACCGGGAAGTTTGGTAATTCTTTGGCAATTCACAACCCCCTTGGGAATATTTTCCCTCGTCGCTAGTTCTAGATGGTATGAGTGCCAGATCGCAGTGATTACGTCGCCTCCAGTCGGGCACTAAATCCAAACAAAGGAATAAGGACATGTCTAAGACCTTAGTTACCCTTGCTCTCCTGGGCGCCAGTCTTCAGGCTCAAATCACAGGAGCTCCGATTGCGGCAAATGCTGAACCATCCGCTGTAAGCTCCGCTGCCCCGGTCAATCCAGTCATCGAGTGGAATAGAACTCTCCTCGTGATCCTACGGACTGCCGGCGCCCAGCCTCCCACCATTCATTCGACTCGCAGCTTTGCCATTCTGCATGCTTCCATCTTTGACGCGGTCAACAATATCGAAGGAACCTATAGTCCGTACCTGGTACGTCTCTCGGACGTCTCGCGACTGGCTTCGCAACCAGCTGCGGCCGACCAAGCGGCGCATGACGCCCTGGTCGCACTCTACCCGACGTTTCAGACAACGCTCGACGCTGAACTTCAGCAGGACCTGGCGCAGATTCCGGAAGGACAGGACAAAGCGGACGGCGTCACCGTCGGACAAAAAGTTGCCGCACAGATTCTGGCGTTCCGCAGCACCGACGGAGCGACTGTCACTCTGCCTCCTTTTGTTCCGGGAAACCAGCCGGGAGACTACCAATTCACGCCTCCTAATTTCGCACCAGCTGACTTCATACAATGGCCTCAGGTCACTCCCTTCGCCCTGGCACGCGCTGATGAATTTCGCCCAGGGCCGCCGCCGCGGCTGAACAGCGAGGAGTACACAAGGACCTTCGATGAAGTCAAGAGTCTAGGTTTCATTACCAGTAAAACTCGTACCCCGGAGCAGACCCTGATTGGGAACTTCTGGAACGGCAACATTCAGGACTTCTGGAACGAAATCGCGCAGACCGCGGCATTGGGACATCATTTCGGTTTGGCCCGTAGCGCACGGCTGTTTGCCTTACTAAATATCAGCCTGGCGGATACTACGATCGCCTTCTTCGAGGCTAAGTACACGTACCAGTTCTGGCGGCCGGTGACCGCGGTTGAGCTGGCCGGCGATGATGGCAATCCCAACACCGAGCCCGACCCGAATTGGCTTCCGTTGCCGACCAAGACCGCTTCAGACCCTTCATACCCCGGCGCCCACAGTGCCATCAGTTTTGCCGGAGCCGAAGTCCTAAAGTCCGACCTAGGTGATCGGTTCACTTTTGATGTCACCTCCGAGTCGTTGAAGGGAGTGAGGCGCCACTTCACCAGCTTCTCGGCGGCAGCGCAGGAGGCGGGCCTGAGCCGAATCTATGCCGGCCAGCATTTCCGGACCGACCACATCGCTGGCAAACGTCTCGGCAAGGACGTGGCAGAGTCGATCCTGGACACGATTCTGCTCCCGAGGTGACTTGCATTCCTCGATGCGCCACCGCCATGAGTGGCCTTCGCTCTTCTCTATGTTTGCTCCGGTCGGTAAGGCCCGAGAAAGTGAAAACTGCTGAAACATTCATCCCCGTGCCCGGCGCCGCAAAATCTTGCAGTTCGCAGGGTGGAAAATGCGTTGCGCCGGACATCGGCGGATTGAGAATTGGCCTGTTCAACCCGATAGCCGAGGCTTTTCTGAAATCACTTCCCCCTTGAGCCCCATTCACTCTAAAATGAATGCGCCCGCAAGCCGGAATCCTACGTTCTTGGGGGCATTCTGAAATTCCTGCTGGAGGTTTTGTGCACGTCCTCGTCACCACCGACTCGTTGTCAGGCTCCTGGACCTACGCTCGCGAACTTGTGACCGGCTTGGTCACGCGCGGCGTGCGAGTCACGTTGGTCAGTTTCGGCGAGATTCCATTTCCGGATCAGACCTCCTGGATGGATCATTTGCACGGCCTCGACTACCGTCCGACGGCCTTCCATCTCGAGTGGATGCAGGATGCGGAACAGGATCTGTGCGAGTCGTCTGCGTTCCTCGCCGCGCTGGTTCGCGAACTGCGCCCCGACGTTTTGCATCTCAACCAGTTTTGCTATGGGAACCTGCCGGTCGATGTGCCGCGCGTGGTGATGGCCCATGGCGATTTGATTACCCGCACGCATGCCGTCCACAATCGCGCCCCGCGGCCGGAAGGCTCGCTGACGTGGTATCGCAACACGGTTCTCAATGGTTTGGCCGGAGCCGACGCAGTCGTGGCTCCGTCGGCCTGGATGCTCGACCGCATTTCCACTTGTTATCGTCGCCCCCACCGCGGGGAAGTCATCTACCCGGGTCGCAATCCGATTTTCTTTAATCCTTACGTCAGCAAGGACGATTGCGTGCTGGCTGTCGGCCGCCTTGTGGACGCCAGCAGACAGGTGTTTCTACTGACCCAGCAGGCGCACTCTGTGCCGGTCTGCATTGTCGGCGCGGAACATACCGTGCCCATGCCGCGCATTCCGATTCGTGCCGATGTGAAGCTTGACACCGCACAAACCTGCGTTGCGATTCGCGGCCCCCAGACCGAATCGCAGTTGCGCGCACTGTATAGCCGCGCATCCATCTACGCCGCCACTGCGCGTTACGAACCTCTCGGCATGCCTTTGCTCGAAGCCGCGTTTTCACGATGCGCCATTGTGGCTAACGACATCCCGAGCTTTCGCGAGATCTGGGGAGATGCGGCTCTCTACTTCCGCACCAACGATGCTTCCAGCCTCGCCGAAAGTATTCGCGCTCTCAACCTAGACCGCGCCATGCGCCGCGCTTACGCCGAGTTGGCCTACAGCCGAGCCCGCGAACGATTTACCACCAAGCGCATGATTGACGAATGCCTGCAGCTGTACCGCAGTCTGAGTTCGGTGCGCGTTCAAGCCGCGTGAGTTTTCGAGCACCGTCAAGACAATCCGGCTCGATTGATGATATCTTTTAGCCTTACTAGAAACCCGTAAGGTTGGAGGATTTCATCAATGGCACAGGTAAAGATCACGGTTAGACCCAATGGCCCGTTCCGGGTTGAGGCTCCCGAAGGGGCCATCGAGTTGGTGGACGCCAACGGCACTCCCTACGATCTCACCGGCAAGACGGCCTTTTCCCTCTGCCGTTGTGGCGGATCAATCAACAAACCCTTCTGCGATGGAACTCACAGCCGCATCGGATTCCAGGCCGCTGAACTAGCCGTGAAAAATGCGGACGGCGGTTCGTCCTCCTAAACCAACACCCTGTTGGAGAGGTCGCTTGGAGTAGCGCCGATGTGGGGTGGCGCAGCGCTTTCAGCGCTGCGACCACCACGTTCTCACTGATTTGCGCCTTACCGCCTAAGGCAAATAAATGCTGCCGACGATGTGGACTCGACAGTAAGCTCTCAAGCAGCGGAGGAGATGGTGCAAGATCCACGAGACCGGGAACTCGGAATGCACCGCAAGATCACGCGCCGGGACTTCCTCAACGGCGTTGCGGTGACAGCCGGTGCGGCCATGATGCCGTGGGACCTTTTCGCCGGTCACGGAGTACAAGAGCCTTCCGACCCTGAGAAGTCCCCTAACTACTACCCACCGGCTCTGACTGGGATGCGAGGTAGCCATCCCGGTTCATTCGACACCGCTCACAGCTTGCGCGATGGCATTTTCTGGGAGTCGGCGGGTAAACCCGAAGACACTGGCGAAACGTATGACCTGATTATCGTCGGAGGTGGCATCAGCGGCCTCTCGGCCGCTCACTTCTACCTCAAGGCCATGGGAGGGAAGGCACGCATCCTCATCCTCGACAATCACGATGACTTCGGCGGCCACGCCAAGCGCAACGAATTCCGCGTAAACAACGCGTTCCGCTTGGGATTTGGAGGAACATTTTCGATCGAAAGCCCCGCACCCTATAGCGCGGTTGCCAAGGATGTAATACAGGAACTTGGCATCCATGTTCCTTCCTACTCCAAATACGTCAACCAGGCCTTGTATTCTTCGCACGGCATGCGCTCCCGAATTTTCTTCGACAAAGAAACCTTCGGCGTGGACAAACTCGTAATCAATCCCGGCCCGCGGGGCGGAGGGGAAAGCGAAGACGCGGCCGCCCCATCGCAGGAGTTGCTAAAACAATTTCTCGCCGACGCACCGCTCTCCGATCAAGCCAAGCGTGACCTGCAGCGCCTCTATGCGGAGCCGAAGGACTATTTTCCCGGGTTGACCTCAGAGGAGAAGAAAGCGAAGCTGGCGCGCGTCAGTTATGCCAGCTTCCTGAAAGAGGTTGCCGGCGTCCACGAAGACATAGTCAAGATGTATCAGGCGCTCCCGCACGGGCTCTTTGGGGTCGGCATCGACGCAGTTTCAGCGCAAGACGCCTGGGGACTCGATCTTCCCGGCCTCGATGGAATGAAGTTGGATCGATCCCCTGGCAAGGGTATGAACCGCGATGCCATTCCGAATGAAGAAGCCGAGAAATACTTCTTCCACTTTCCCGATGGCAATGCCAGTATCGCGCGCCTGCTGGTCCGCAAGCTGATTCCCGACGCCATTCCAGGGAACTCTTCCTCCGATGTTGTATTGGCTAAAGCAAACTACGCAAAGCTCGATGACTCGGGTTCCTCGGTGCGCATTCGCCTGAACAGCACCGCCGTTCGGGTGAAACATCTCGGCGACGCCGCCGGCGCGAAAGAAGTTGAAGTCAGCTACGTCCGCGGTGGCAAGCTATATACGGCCAAGGCGAAGAACGCGATTCTGGCATGCTGGCACGTCGTGATCCCGTACATTTGCGAAGAGCTTCCCGAAAAGCAGAAAGAAGCGCTGGCCTCGGCACAGAAAGTTCCGCTGCTCTATACCAACGTTGCCCTTCACAACTGGACGTCGTTTCAGAAACTCGGGACCAGTTCTGTTTACGCGCCCGGCATGTATCACACCAGCGTGAACCTCGATTTACCCGTGAGTATGGGTGGATATGAGTTCCCGCGCACCCCAGACGAGCCCATCGTTGTTCACATGATGAAGGCCGCGTGCAGCCCGGGACATCCGGCGCGCCAGCAGCACATCGCGGGCCGCATGGAGCTTTACACCACCAGCTTCGAGACCATGGAACGCAACATCCGCGAGCAGTTGGCGCGCACATTGGGTCCCGGCGGCTTCGATCCCGCACGCGACATCGCGGCCATTACGGTCAATCGTTGGCCCCACGGTTACGCCTACGAATACAACTCGCTGTTCGATTCGTTTTGGCTGGAGGGAGGAGAGACTCCCTGCGAAGTAGCGCGCAAGCCCCACGGGCGCATCGCCATCGCTAACGCCGACGCTGGTGCTTACGCCTACACAGACGAGGCCATCAATCAGGCATGGCGAGCGGTGGGGGAGATCACACGAGGCTGATTCGACGAAGCCGAGGTGCGGTTGTCGAGAGCGCCTGTCCCACATTCAGTCAGAACAGACATCAAATCTGAAACCACATCAGTTTTCACCCTGACCATTTAGCTGCCCAGCCTTGTCTCGTGCGGCTTGAGCCTCCGGTTTCATGCCCTTGGCCTGGTAGGTATCCGCGAGCGCATTCTCCAGTGCGGGCTCATCACCGTGCAAATCTCGCTCTTTCAAGTAAGATGCGATGGCATCGTCGTATTGCTTCAGCCGCGCCTGGGAAACGCCCAACTGGTAGTAGAGCCCCCGCTTTTGAGGTTCGAGACTCAAAGCAGTTTTGTATTCGTTGATCGCACCTTGATGATTCTGTTGATTGGCAAGCGCCATCCCTAAGCCGGTGTGCCCGTTTGCATTGCCTGGGTCCTGAGCCACCAGCTTCGAAAATTCTTCCTGTGCTTGCTGGGGCTGTTCCTGTTGCAGATAGAGTGCGCCCAGTTCCGTGCGTGCGCTCGCGTTTTGTGGTTCGAGATCGAGCACTCGTTTCAATTCGCCCTCGCCCTCGGGAAATTTACCTTCAGCGAAATAAGCATGCGCGAGCGCGTAGTGGGCCGATGCATCGTTTGGCTTCTCCTTCAACTTTTTCTGAAGGGCGCCGATCATGCGATCGGCACTGGCTTGCGCGTCCATCGGCGATCGTCCAAAGTGTATTCCAGACGCGCGCCAGCGCTCGACGCCCAACCCGCCGAGTCCCAGGATGAAAACCATGAAGAGCAGAATGCCAAGGCGTCGAAGCGGCTTGTCAGTTTGCGGCGCGACGCGGGCGATCAGAGCGCCGAGAATCAGCCCACTGACGAGTCCACCCGCGTGGCAGGCGTTGTCGATGCCGGGGAACAGGCTTCCGAACAACACGTTAAAGCCGACGAAGAAAAGAAGACTGCGAAGCGTCCCTTTGATCGCGAAGCTAGGCAACGAAAATTCGCCCAGATAAAAAGACGAGATCAGCGCGCCCGCCAGCCCGAAAATCGCGCCGGAGGCCCCTACGCTCAACGTTCCGGGATTCCATGCCACGCTCGCCAAGCCGCCGGCAATACCTGTGAGCAGATAGATCGCTGCGAAGGTCCAACGGCCGTAAAGCGATTCGCACATCGCGCCCAGGTCCCACAGGCACCACATGTTGAAAGCGATATGCATCAGGCCGCCATGAAGGAACATGTAAGTGAAGATCCGCCACCATTGGCCCGACAAGGTGTAGGGCCCAGCGTTGGCGCCGAAATGCACCATCACGTTCCCGGGGAAGTCCATTACGGAACCGCTGGCCAGGACCATCGCGATGAAGACCATCACGTTGGCGCCAAACAGGACCTGGGTAACAGTTATGCTCGATTCGCCGCGGCGAACCCAGGGCGCAGGCATCACCGGCTGCGGTGCGTCGTCGGACAATTCGCCGCGTTGCGCCGCCTCGTGCTGTTTACACCACTGGCAGATCTTCTTTCCGAACATCAGAGGAGGAAGCTGCCGGCCACATCGAATGCAGTTCGTCATGAGATCAATAAAAGAGTATCAGCAGTCCCGTTCGGGCAGAAAATGAGGAAGGGAGTAGGGCGGCATATGTAGGCGTACTATTTTTCGTCAATGTAGGGGAAATCCATGATTTTATTGAGCTTAGTCGATGGGAATGTCCCGCGCTGAAGGCAAAATATTGATGCAGAAGGACTTGCAGGTAAAATATTCCGGAATAAGGAGTTAGCAGCGGCTTCCGGCACGGCCAGCGACAAGGCCTGCGTTGGTCCGGGATGTCCGGAGAGCACGCATACTCGTTTGCGCTTTCTATTTGCCCAGTCAAGGATGTCGTCACAGGAATGCGAATTATTTTGGGAAGGACTGTGGAAAAGGGAAGGAAGCCGCTCGAAAAGCAATCCTACTCTGGAAGGTCAGTTTACGAAATCAGGCGATCGCCATCGATCGTGCTGTTCCCGAATTCCGACGAAGCCACGAACGCGAATCCGCC
>Ga0209006_10004819_pt1 | contig 12239 bp, 9 predicted proteins | sample JacPin_JW_Ref_O2_FD_188567 | JGI IMG/M metagenome (GOLD analysis project Ga0209006, IMG submission 188567) | Forest soil microbial communities from Algoma, Ontario, Canada - Jack Pine, Ontario site 1_JW_Ref_O2 (SPAdes) (version 2) | ecosystem: Environmental > Terrestrial > Soil > Boreal...
ACGGTGCTTGACACTTACACGGGACAGACGATCGATGGCGGGTATTCGTGGCCAATTTTGACAGAGCCGCAGAGGGGGTGGCAGACCGGGGAGTTTAATCTGGACGGAGCGGGGCGCTGCCAGCCTGCGGAGTTTGGTTGCCGGGAGCAGAATTCTCAGGTGTATATCGTGTACTACGCAGACTCGCACAATCTTAGCGAGCCCGATATAAAATCCGTAACTTTATCGGTGGGGCGGCCTTTGGCCGCGGCGAGCGGTTCTCTCCACGTACTGAGCCAGCTCGCGCCGGGATTGGCCGCGCACGCGCTGAATTTGAGTGCGACGCGCTATTCGCTGGAATTTCGCTTTCGGTCGAATCTGACTCCCGCCGGAAGCCAGTTTTCGGTTTTGGTGCAGGGCGAGGCATCGGGATCGCCGGTAAATCTGGTCGATTGGGAACTGCCCTCCACGCACGGCGCCGACCCTACGGCGGATTCGGGAATGATTTCGAATGGCGAGTTCGTGCAGGTTTTGAATAGCTTCAGTTATGGCGAGAGTTACCGGTTACGCAGCGTGGTCGACGAAATTCTGGGGACTCAGCAAGCTTCACTGCTGGATGAGTTTGGTGGAATTATCAGCATGAGCCCGGCTGTGCCCCTGGCGCAAGAGACGTCCCACGCTGCGGCGGTGCAGGTGGGAAATAACTCGAATTTGCGCGCTACCGATAGTTTGGTGGATTTTGTTTTCGTGCGGCCGGCGGCGCAGATCGAACCCACGGTTGTTGTGACAAGCGCACGGTGAGCGGAGCGGATGCTGCTGCGGAAGCGTGGGCGAGAGCAGCGGCCGTCGCTGACCCGAGCGCCTTCTCTGCAGGCACCGGCGCCCGTGCCTATCGGCGCCCATGCCACTGCATGTGCGTCGTAAGGTCCCTCGCCGGGCCTTCGGCCCGGTTCGGGATGACATCTTATCTTTTTTCCAGGCACGGACCATTGCTCGTTCCCGGCTGCGCGGCATATAAGTAAACCGGGAGTGTGCATCGTGAACGCATTCATTATGAAGATGATGAGGATAAAAAAGTCGAGATCCATTTTCGTCGCTGGTCTGATGCTTGCTGTTGCTTTATCCACGGCGGCGGCTGCGCAAACATCCCGCTGGTCCGAGGCGAAGGCCAATGAGTGGTATGCGCGGCAGCCGTGGCTGGTGGGAAGCAATTACGTTCCGAAGTCGGCGATCAACCAGTTGGAGATGTGGCAGGAGGCTACGTTCGATCCTGATGAGATCGATCGTGAGTTTGCCTGGGCGGAAGCGCTGGGCATGAATACGATGCGGGTTTTTCTGCATGACCTGCTCTGGCAGCAGGACGCGGCTGGGTTCCAGAAGCGCATTGACCGCTTTCTGGGCATCGCGTCGCGGCACCACATTCGCCCGCTGTTTGTGATCTTTGATTCCTGTTGGGATCCGCTGCCGCATCTCGGGCCGCAGCATGCTCCAGTGCCTGGCGTGCACAACTCGGGGTGGGTGCAGAGTCCGGGGGCGGTTGCGTTGGAAGACCCGGCGCAATATCCTCGACTGAAAGCTTATGTGCAGGGCGTGGTTGGAGCCTTCGCGAAGGATGACCGCATTCTCGGTTGGGATTTGTGGAACGAGCCGGGCGCGGATAACGCGGGGAGTTATCCGGACAAAGAGCCGAAAGATAAAGAGGCCCGCGTGGCCGCGCTGCTGCCGCAGGTGTTCGAGTGGGCGCGGGAAGCTAATCCGCAGCAGCCGTTGACCAGCGGAGTGTGGGATATTGACACTTCGCGCGATGCGGCTGGGCAAGGCGAGTTGCAGCGGGTTCAACTGCGCGAGTCGGACATCATTACGTTTCACAATTACAGCTGGCCGGAGGATTTCAGGAGTGAGGTGGCATGGCTGAAAAAATTGAACCGGCCGGTGATCTGCACGGAATTCATGGCGCGTTCGGTGGGCAGCACCTTCGACGGAATTTTGCCCATCGCCAAGCAGGAGCGCGTGGGGGCCATCAACTGGGGATTCGTCGCGGGCAAGACGCAAACGTATTTTCCATGGGAATCGTGGGAGCATCCTTATGTTCGGAACGAGCCTCCGGTGTGGTTCCACGAAGTGCTGCGCGCGGATGGGACGCCTTATCGGGAGGCTGAGGTGGAGTTGATACGGAGGCTTACGGGCAAGCAGTAGCGAGATGGATTCGCACGTCTGTGACGGTGCCCGGCGGCGCTCATGCCTCTTCAGACGCATCGTAAGGTCCCTCACCGGGCCTTTGGCCCGGTTCGGGATGACATCGCCAGATGACATGACTGGATGACAGCCCATTACCGGATGACGGCCCATGAGCGGGCGCTGACTACTGGCAAGCGCTCTGCTAAACTCGGCTTCGCGGGGGTCTTATGAAACGTCTGGCGTGGTTACTTCTTCTTGCTCTTCTGGTTGCTTTTCCGGCTTTCGCCGACGATGAGCACGGTCACCAGCATCACGAGGATCTGAACGAGACGCAGTTGGGGACCGTTCATTTCCCGGTGTCGTGCACGGCGGCGGTGCAGAAACCGTTTCAGCGCGGGGTCGCGTTGCTGCATTCGTTCTGGTACGAAGAGGCGGAGAAGCAATTCCTCCAGATCGCCAAGGACGACCAGCATTGCGCGATGGCTCATTGGGGAATCGCGATGAGCTTGTGGCATCAGCTGTGGAACGAGCCGGACGAGAAGGTGATTGCCCACGGTCTTGACGAAGTGCACAAAGCCCAGGCCGAGAGTAAGAAGATCACCGCCCGGGAACGCGACTATATCGCGGCTATCGCTGCCTTTTATGACAATTCGGCGAAGCTTGATCATGACGCACGCGCGCGAGCTTATTCCGACACGATGCAGAAGGTTTATGAGAAATATCCTGACGACCACGAAGCGACGGTGTTCTACGCGCTTTCGCTGCTGGCGTCCGACCAGCATGAGGACGCGACATTTGTCCGGCGACGACAGGCTGCCGCGATTCTGGAGAAGCTGTTCGCCATCGAGCCCGATCATCCGGGAGTTGCGCACTACCTGATTCACGCCTATGACAAGCCGCAACTGGCGGAACTGGGCATTCCCGCGGCGCGGCGGTATGCGCAGGTTGCGCCGGCCGCTCCGCATGCGCTGCACATGCCGTCGCACATTTTTGCGCGCGTGGGGCTGTGGCAGGACGATATCAAGTCGAACCTGGCGTCGATTGCGGCGACTCGCGAGAGCGCGGCGATGCATATGGGCGGAGAAGGGCACCAGTTTCACGCAATGGATTTTCTGTTCTACGCCTATCTGCAGAGCGGGCGCGAAGCAGATGCACGCGCGCTGATCGAGGAAGTGGAAAAAATGCCCGCCATGCACGATATGTATGGGTTGGGATTCGATCCGCACGAGGCTACGCTGGCGCAGTTTAAGGCGCTTTATCCCATTGAGATGCGCGACTGGGCTACCGCGGCCGCGCTCACGCCGACGGAGGTTCCGGGCACTGCCGCGGGCTCTATGGGATATTGGGCGAAAGCGATCGGGGCGGCTCATCTCGGCAAGGCCGACGATGTGCGAAAAGATATTGCGGCGATCGAGCGCATCCATCAGAGCCTGGTGGACACGAAGAAAAAGGATTTTGCCGAGGTTGCGGAGAGCGACCTGAAACAGGCGCAGGCTTGGCTGGCGTTTGCCGAGGGAAAGTATGACGATGCGGTCGAGGCGCTGCGTCCGATAGCCGACAAGGAAGATTCGCTGGGTGACGAACCGCAAGGGATTCCGACGCGCGAAATGATTGCCGACATGTTGCTCGAGGCGAAGCGTCCGCAGCAGGCGCTGGCGGAATATCAGACTGACTTGAAATTAAATCCTAACCGCTTCAATGGACTGTCGGGCGCCGCCCGCGCCGCGGAACAGGCCGGCAAATCGGGCGATGCGACCGAGTATTATGCGTTGCTGCTGAAAGTCTGCGAGGGATCGAACTCGACGCGGCCGGAGTTGAGCAGAGCTCGGGAATTGGTGGCGCAGAAATAGGCGTCGCGCGGTCGCTCTGAGTTGGCTGGTGGTTACCAAGGACCCGTCGAGCTTTCCTCGACCGCACAGCCGAGGGCGGCTGTCCCCTCATAGGCATCCCCAGCATCTTCCGAAAAATCTCCCGAAGTATATTCCGAAGCGTTTTCCGAAACTACGCGAGCGATTGTTTCAGGCGGTCGGCCAGGCGCATGCAGAGGGCGATGATGGTCAGGGTTGGGTTGGAGTGTCCGCTGGTGGGAAAGACTGAACTGCTGGCGATGAACAGATTCGGCATGCCGTGCACCTGGCAATTGAGGTCGACGACTCCGGCACGCGGAGAGTCGTTCATGCGCGTGGTTCCGATGTGGTGATACTGGTCGTCGATGTGAGAGGTCCACTCTGGCGAGTCTGCCAGCAGCCAGGGTTCCAGTTCGATTTCGCCGATGCCCGCCTGCGCGAATTGCTGGCGCAGGGTCGCGGCAAACTTCCGCATGGTGTGAAGAGTCAGGTCGGTCAGCTTCCAGCGCACGTTGGCGCGGGGAACGCCGAGGGCGTCGAGTTTGTCGGAGAGCAGAATTCTGCTCTCGGGATTCGGTTGCTGCTCGGAGGTTAGACCGATGAGCATGCGCGCGCCGGGGGCAAAGCTTCTGCCTCGCACGAGGAAGTGGTATGCGGGGGAAATGGCGGCTGCGGGATGCATGGCGGCGCTCAAGAGCTTGGCAGCGAAGTTCGGGCCGAGGCGACGCTGGCGCAGGGCGGCGTAAATATCTTTCACATGCTGCAGCGTGGGATCGTCCTGGACGAAGGTGATACCCATGGAAATGTTAAGAGTTTGATGCTGCTTTTGCCATTGCGGGGTCGCGGTGCAGCGAACCGAATATTTCAGTCCACGTTTGTGGAATACGTTGAGGAGTTGCTGGGCGCGTGCGGGTGATGAAGTTTTCAGGGAGCCGACGAGCGCGCTGGGGTGGTCCTGGAAAAAGCGGCCCACGAGATCATAGTCGTTGCCGAGTCCGTTGGGACGCTGCTTGCGGTTTGCGAGCAGCAGGCGAGCAGTCTCAATCCCCCCCACGCCGAGGACGAAGGCTTTCGCTCGGATGGTGGCCGAGCGTCCTCCGAGCGATCGCACTTCGACGTGCGTAACCTGCTCCGATGCTTGCTGCGAGAGCCGGTCGAGCACAATTTCAGTCACATTCGCGTGTAGCAGCAGTGTGCAGTTCTGCGACTGGCGGAGAGCGGGCAAGTAGCGCTCACGCACGCTGGGCTGAGGACTCCACTTGGAGAAGTGGTACCAGAGCTGCGACGCATCGAAATCGGGTGGGCGAGTTTTTAGTAGCGAAAATAGATCGGTGTCGAAGTTCATTTCGTCCACCAGAAGGAAGCGGCAAGCGCGCTGGTAGAACGGGAGCAACTCGTCGAAGGAGATGGGCCAGCCGCTGTAGGGAACCCATTCGCGAGGTTCGAAGTCGAACGGCATGAGAGGCAAGGCCTGCCCTCCCCACATGGTGGTGGAGCCGCCGCACACGCGAAACCGGCCCTGAGTGGAGCCGGGGTGGGGCAATCCGCTGATATCAACATCGTAGAGAGCTTGCGTGGGCGATTCGAAATCGAGGCCACCGCTTTCCGCGATGGCGACGGTCAGGGAGGAGTTGGCCATCTCGGAAGCGATGGCGAGGCCTGCGGCGCCGGAACCTACAATGCAGAGATCGACGCTGAGCGAGGCGGGCGCGTCGGCCTGGTTCAAATCGACAATCATGCTTTTGCCTGGATGGTCGCGGAGGGCGGTGGGGCGGTAGTCTGGGTTGCGCCAAGGATCTTGTCGACAAATGCGAGGAAGGGTTTGAGTTGCAGGTCGTCAAATCGCTGGGACTGCGCTTCGCGAACATTGGCTTCGAGGTGCGCGGGATTGGTGCTGGAGAAGAGCACGATTCCGTTGGCATTGCTGCGCAGAGCGTAGTGAAGCAGGAGGGACGGAATTACGTTGGAATCGGCAAGATCGGCACCGATTTGCTGCGAGCTTTCGCGTGCGGTCTGCGGGAACGCTTTGACCGCGTCACGCAGCAGGGCGGCTGGTTTGAAAATGCTGTGGGTGATTAGCAGGTGCTGATCACTATGCTCGAGTTTCGCCAGGTTGCGGTTCTGCGAGTCGTCATCGAACTGAACGGTTTCGAGGGCGGGGGCGAGGCGGTTCGCGTCGGCATTGAGCTTGGGGAAGGCGGAGGCGATTCCGAGATGGCGAACCGTGCCCCGCGTGATTTGCTTCTGCAGAGCGTCGAGAAGGGCTTCGCTGGCAGCGTCGGCGAGGGTGGCCTCGTGCAGCAGAAGAATATCGACGTAGTCAGTTTGCAGGGCGCGCAAGCTGGTTTCGAGACTCTGGATGGCCGCCTCGGGGGAAAAAGCGCCGGCCTTGACCATCGCGGAGCCGCGACGTTGTGCGCGGCGCAGGAGCGCGGGGAAGGGACCGAGAAGGCGTTTGGCGACAGCGATGAGGCGGGGATCTCCGGCGAGGCCGGAGGGCATTTGGAAACCGAACTTGGTGGCGACGGTAACACGGTCGCGGCGCCCGCGCAGGAATTGGGCGAGAATGCCTTCGGCGCGGCCGAAACCGTAGGCTCGGGCGACATCGAAGTGCGTGATGCCGAGAGAAAAAGCGCGCTCAAGAATGGCAACGGCTTCTGACTGCCGGGGCTGCGTGGTGAGCTGCACACAACCGAATCCGAGGGGAAAGACGGATGGTCCGAGGATGCGTCTGTCCATGGCGTTTTTCGTTACACTTGTGAAAATACCGAGAGTGCGAGTCGATTATAGATGCGCGATGCGGGTTGGTTGAGTCGTTGAGTCTGCGGCTCCTCAAGAAGATGTTTCGCCACTTACGGACGTGCCGCTTACGGATGGAAGAGAAACAGCTTGACGATCAGCGTGGCCAGCACAGCCAGGGCTCCGGCCAGGGCGTTGTACTCGCGATGCTGCAGATATAGATCTAGAGAGAATCCCGAAGCTTCGGTTGTGGCGGTCGAATGCGGCGTGAAACGCGGGAACATTCGCGGAACGTGCTGGGCGTACCCGTCGAACTCGGGAAATTTCCCGCGCAGGAGTGTTTCTTCGTCGCGGATTACGGGGAGGTAGATGGCGAAGAACATCAGGACAAGCAGAACGCCCACCCACCAACTGCGCGCGGCCACGGCGAATCCGATTCCGATCAGCAGCGACCCGAGATAAAGCGGGTTGCGCGTGTAGGCGTAGGGTCCCGAGGTGGCCAGGGCTTCATTCTTTCGCACGTGGCCCGAGGCCAGGGCGCGAATCAGCAAGCCCGGCAGGATTAATGGCAGGCTTGATAGCAGGAAGCGCAACGACGGTTTCGCCAGCCAGAGATAGAGCAGAGCGAACACGAATCCCAGGGGGACGCGGATGCGGCGGGCGATGCGCGAATATTCGGTCATGAAGTTTTTCTATCGTTGCCGACTTACAATCCACATTGCAATCCACGGTTAGCCCAACAACTGCCGGGCGGCGGCGAACACTGCGTCTGCGCTGATCTCCAGCAATCCCGCTTCTGGTCGCGTGCTGCGCGCATGCGTGGTGGCGCTCGAGGGATTGCGTAGCACTATGCTGCGCGTAGCGTAGGGTCCGTTGCGAGCCGGGTCGGTCGGGCCGAAGATGGCGACGACTGGAAGGCCCAGCGCGGCCGCCAAGTGCAACGGGCCCGTATCGCCGCCAATGAATAAGCGCGCCCGCCGCGTGAGCGCTATTAACTCGGTGATGGTGCAGTTCATGATTTCGGCTTGCCCTTCGCCCGCACCGCTGGCGGACTGCGCTGACTGCGCGAGTTCCTGCTCGCCTGGTCCGTAGTTCAGAATTGTACGCAGTCCCAGGCGCGCCAGTTCGCGAGCGACTTGGCCGTAACGCTCCGCGGGCCAGCGTTTCGCACCCCAGCCTGCGCCGGGATTGAGGATGGCGAAATCGGAGATATTCTTTTCTGAGAGGCGCTGGCTGATTCGCGCCTCGGCTGCGGGGTCGCGTGGAAGCTCCGCGCAAGGCGCCTTCATCTTTATTTTTGCAACTGCCTCGTTTTTCATAACCGCTTCGGCGATGGAGAGATTCTGCTCGATCACGTGCAGGCCGCGCGTAAGCGCCTGACGCGTGTACCACAGGCTCGCGGGAGATTCGCGCGGCTCGGCTGCGCCGTAGACTACGCGCGAGCCCGACCATCGCGCCAAAAGTGCCGAGCGCATGGCTCCTTGCAGATCGACTGCGACGTCGTAATGCGCGGCGCGGACATCGTTCCAAGTCCTCGCTACATTCTGCACAGTGTGGAGCGAGAAAAGCGACCTCCGCCAGCCGACCATGTTGACGGTGTGTACCCAATCGACGAGGGGCCGCTGTGCGGAGCGCGGGCCTCGCAGCGGGGTTCCGGGCGCGCACAAGAGTTCGGCCCAGCGTTCTTCGATGAGCCATCCGATGGTCGAGTTGGGAAACGCGGTGCGGAGTGCCTGGGCCGCGGGCAGAGTATGAATGATGTCGCCCATGGAACTGAGGCGCACGATGAGGAGGCGGCTGAAGCGCGCGCCGTCTCGAGGATCGTCCATCAAGACTGCCTCGGCGTCTGGCGCGAGCGCGTGATCTGCGAGCGAATGATTTCGCTGGTGGAGTGGTCCTTGGGGTCGCCGACGATCTCGACGCGGCCGCCGAATTCCGTTACGGTGTCGCGTTCGGGGACGGATTCCGCGGTGTAATCGGTTCCCTTGGCCTGGATGTCAGGGCGGATCTCGCGAATGATAGGTCGCACATCTAGTTCTGGAAAAATCACGACGGCGTCCACGTCCGCGAGCGCCGCGACAATTTCGGCGCGCTCCTGCTCCGGCATGATGGGGCGCCCTTCGCCTTTTAGAGTGCGCACCGATTCGTCGGAATTGATGGCGACGACCAACTTCCCGCCGAGCGCCTTCGCTCCGCGCAGATAGCGCACATGGCCGACGTGGAGAAGATCGAAATTCCCGTTCGCGAGCGTGATGTGTTCTCCGGCGCTGCGCCACAGTTCGGCGCGCTCGCGGAGTTGAGCGCGATTCAGAATCTTGTTTCCGGATTGGTTGTTTTCCTTCAAAGGCGCTCGCTCAGTTTTTCAATGGGCTCTCGTGGCAGGTGGTGACTGTTCCAGAGCGTGCAGGAGCTCCTGTTGCGAAACTGTGGCGGTGCCGCGCTTCATCACGACGATTCCGCCGGAGTAGTTTGCCAGTTGCGCGGCTTCTTCGGTGGTCGCCCCGGCGGCCAGGGCCGCGGTGAAAGTGGCGATCACGGTATCCCCGGCGCCGGTTACATCGACCACCTGATCGGAACCGAAGATGGGGATGTCCACTGGTTTGTGGCGGTGGTTGAAGGCGACCATGCCGTCGCGGCCGCGAGTAATGAGCAGGCACTGCAGTTTCAAGCGTTCCAGCAACTGCTCGCCGGCAGCGACCATTTTTTTCCAATCGTGCCCGATGCGAATGCCGAGCGCGTCCTCGACCTCGGGTTCGTTCGGCGTCGCGGCCGTGGCTCCTGAATATTGCAGCAGGCGGTAACGGGAATCGAGAATCACGGGCAGCGAGCCCAGCTTGCCCTTTTCGCGCAGAGCAGTGAGGATCGCGGGAGTTGCGGCGCCGTAGCCGTAATCGGAAAGCAGCAGCGCGTCGGAAACGTGAGCATAGTTTCGCGCCGCGAGATAGAGCTCGCGCGTCAGGTGAACGTTGGGCGCTTCCTGCGGCTCGCGATCGATGCGGACAACTTGCTGGCGCGCGGTGTGCGTCATACCGGCGAGGATGCGCGTTTTGGTAATAGTGGCATAAGTTTTGTCTTTGAGCACGCCGCTCACGGGAATGCGCTTGTGACGGAAATGCTTGAGGAGCAGGCGTCCGGGTTCGTCGTCTCCGACGACGCCGACGGGGAGCACGTTGACGCCGAGATCGGCGAGATTGTTGACCGCGTTGGCCGCGCCTCCGGGGACAACCGTGCGCTCGCGATGTTTGAGGATCAGGACGGGAGCTTCGCGGGAGACGCGCGAAATTTCGCCGAAGACAAATTCGTCGGCAACCAGGTCACCGAGGACGGTGATGGTGACTTTGGGGAACGCTTCGACAATTTTCTTGAGACGGTCGGACTCTTTGGGATGTTTGGTCATGGTTACGATAAATGCGATCCAACAGCGCCTGTGATCGTCCGGGTGTGGGGCGTGACCCCCGCGACAGCCGCCGGGACGGCGGCGCTACGAAACCGATTCTCTCATGCCGGACGCTTTCGTTCGGCGATCACTCGCAGCATGGTATCTACGGCGTTAGCGGCGTCCTGCAACTCCATTTTGACGGGGACGACCGAGAGCGGATGGAGAGCATAGAGATGGCTGCTCAGGTTGATGGCGTCTTTTTCTGTGGTGAGAAATCCTCCCGCCTCGCTTTGCTGTTTGAGAGCGAGCAATTCGCGGATGTCTTTCTCGCGGTAAGCGTGGTGATCGCGGTAGAACGCTTCGGCGGCGGGCTCGATGTTGGCGGCGCGCAATTGCTCAACAAACATTTGAGGACGCGCGATGCCGCTGAAGACAACGGGGCGCGGCGGCACGTGCTGGGGAACGATTCCCCGGCGCACGCGCCACACGAGCTTGCCTTCGAGCGGAAACTTTTCTGGGGCGGCGTCGTTGGGCAGCACGATCACGTCGGCACGGCGCAGGTTCCGCACGGGTTCGCGCAGGCGGCCGGCTGGAAGCAGACGGTCTTCGGCATCTTGTGAAGTGAGCAGGACGATGTCGAAATCGCGAGCCAGGGCGCGGTGCTGATAGCCATCGTCGAGAAGATGAAGTTGTGGTCCGAATTTGGCTTCGGACAAGCGGCCGGCTTCGAAACGGCTTTCGCCAACGAAGACGGGTATCTGTAGCCGCTGCGCGATGAGCAGCGGCTCGTCGCCGAAATCATGCGGGGAGCCGGCGGGGTCGACGCGGAGAGCTCCGCGGGTGGTTCGGCCGTAGCCGCGGGAAAGCACGTCGAACTTGATTTCGCGGGCTTTGAGCAACTCGCCCAGCATGATCACGAAAGGAGTTTTGCCCGAGCCCCCGGTGGAGAGATTTCCTATGCTCACGACGGGGCCGACTAGGCTTCTAGTGCGAAAAACGCCACGATCGTAGAGCGAATTTCGCGCTCCGACTATGCCGCCGTAAATGGTTGCCAGGGGATTCAATCGGTTTCTCTTCGCGAGATGAGAAGAGTTTCCAGAGCCTGCACGGTGCGCAATGTCGCTCCGGTTGCCGTTCCGGACACTGTTCCGGCCGCCGTTCCGGAAGTTCCTCCGGTTTGCGAGCGTAGGGTTTCTCCGGCGCGCCGGCCCAGGGCGGCACGTTCGGCGGGGTTTGCCAGAAGTTCCATCAGCGTAAGAGGCAACTCCGCCACACCCACGATGCGGACGGCATCCCGGCTCTGGAACAGGCTCACAATATCGCGAAAATTTTCGGTGTGATTTCCCACTACGATGGCAACGCCATATTGCGCGGGCTCGATAATGTTGTGACCGCCGTGCGGCACCAGGCTGCCGCCGACGAAAGCAATGTCGGCCAAAGCGTAGAGGGCGGCCAGTTCGCCGATGGTATCTACCAGCAGGACTCCGCCGACGAGGGCATTAGTGTTCATGATCTCGGGCGCGTCCTTGGTCCACAGAGTTCGGCGCAAGAAGGGAAGTTCCAGCTGCGTAAGCAGAGCCGCGACAGTGTCGAAGCGTTCGGGATGCCGCGGGGCAAGCACCATGACCGCGCGCGGATGCGCGACCAGCACGTTCTCGAAGGCTTTCAGCAAAAGCGGTTCTTCGCCCTCGACGGTGCTTCCGCAGACCAGCACCGGGCCAGCGCCGGCCGCGGCTAGCGAGGTTCGCAGGTCGGCAACAATGGGAGGCGCGGGCGGCAGGTTTACATCAAACTTGAGGTTGCCGCTGACTTGCACGCGTTCCGGCTCGGCACCGATCGATTCCAGGCGAGTGCTGTCTGCTTCGGTCTGGGCGAGGAACAGGTCGATGTTCTCCAGTTCTTTTTTCAGCAGCGTGCGAAAACGGCGGTAGTTGGGCCAGGAGCGGTCGGAGATGCGCGCGTTCACCACGGCGATGCGCGCACCGCTGGCGTGGGCGAGGCGTAGAAAGTTTGGCCAGAATTCGGTTTCGGCGATGACTACTAATTCCGGGCGCAGCGCTCGCAAGTAGGGGCGAATGGCGAACGCGAAATCGAGGGGAAAGTAGAAGACATTTTCT
>Ga0209006_10004820_pt1 | contig 12238 bp, 13 predicted proteins | sample JacPin_JW_Ref_O2_FD_188567 | JGI IMG/M metagenome (GOLD analysis project Ga0209006, IMG submission 188567) | Forest soil microbial communities from Algoma, Ontario, Canada - Jack Pine, Ontario site 1_JW_Ref_O2 (SPAdes) (version 2) | ecosystem: Environmental > Terrestrial > Soil > Boreal...
GACCGACATGGTAGATTTGCTTTCGGGCGCCGGCGTGCCCTGGAACGGGGCTGCGTTCTTCCAGGCCGACAGAGGTGGCTTGGTCGATGACGATACCGCCCGGCAGCGCCTCTCATCGCTGGCGCGGCACCTTGAAAAGGATCGTTCGCTGCTGACCCACAGCGAGTTCTTCAACACGCAGGGTCTGCGCCTCAAGATCGAGGAAGTCGGCAAGCACTAAAGGCGCGCCAGCGAACCGAAACGCTGCCGATGCTGCTAGCGCGACAGGCGATGCTTTCCCTTGGCGTCGGCGTCGGTCCCGCTGGAGCGCTGTTGATGACATTGCCGCCGATTAGCGTGCCGTCGCTGGCGATCATCTCACGTTCGTTCCGGCCACAAACGCTCTTGCTCGTGACTTTGTCCGTAGTGGCGTTTGGTATCGCGGGTGGCTTGCTGGCGGTTGGATTGAAATTCTAAGCTTGATCACCGACGAGCAGCAGCGGATTCGGCGCATGGCGCGACCAACAAAGCGGGACTGCTAATCGTCGGATCTGCGCAAAATCAACTTCCTTTCGTCGCATTCATGCGGGACGCGCCGGGTAGCGATTAGTCTTGCCTGGTTTCGGGTGGAGAGGCCAACTCTCTCACGCTCGATGCAATCGCGATAGGACCGTCTTTGCTTGCGTCAATTCGTTCAAGCACGGGTGAATCATCGTAGCCATGGCGGCTGCTGTAGAACAGCAAGCCCATCAACCCTACGCCAATCAAGAGCGAAAAAGAGATTCCAAGTCCCATGGCGAGGTAGCCCGATGCAGGAACATCGGTACCTGCTGCAGAGGTCCAACCAAAGTAGGCCACAACAATAGCAAACACGAGGAGCGAACCAAGGACCAGAAGCAGCGACCAGTTGGCGAAGGTCAATCCAGCTACGGCCAACTTGAATGTACCGAACGGCGTTGCTTTCCTTTGGACATCCATATCCCATCTCCTACCTGTGCGCTGACGGACGGTTTGGAAGACAACCCGCGGCCCTTTGGTGTCGCTGCTCTTTCGGGTGCGCCGGCCCAACGTGGGCAAGCGAAAAAGAGCCCGGCCGCCGCTCATTGTGCCGCTCATTGTTATGTCCGCGTATCATCGCGACTGAAAGCAAAACTGTCGCGCCCGTCTTGCTGACGGCATATAAGCGATATTTCGCTTCAAGGGGCTCAGCCAGACCTTTCATGCGATCTGGCCAGCCGAAACTTCCTGCACCATCTATGTGCACGGTTGTCAGTCTCAAAGACATGCCCGCACATCTGCGGACAAAGCCATCGAGATCAAATTCGACATAAACGCAGAATGCCTGGCTGGGCACTCATACATAGATATGAACCGTCTCTTCCGAAGGTAGAATGGAAAGATGCCTGTGCATCAGCAGTGTAGCGACGGTTATTCCAATTTCTCAGGGCGGCACGTAGCGAAGAGAGTAACCATAGAAGACGGCCATGATTTTTGCGCCAGCGGCCGGCGCAGGGTCGCAGATCACCTCGAAATCGCGGCGATTATCGTTACTCTCCATTCGGTTATTCGCAGGCTCGAGTGACTGGTCATTGCGGTTCTCTGATTGCGTTGAGAAGCGATCGCTAGGAGAAGTTATCCAATGTCTCCCGAGATGACCGAGCATGCGATCGATCGCGACGCCAAATCACCACAGACAGACTCAGCTTCAAAGCCAACTTCACCACCTGTGGGACAGAGTTTTGCGCGACGACGAAGGTTGCTGATGGGACTACTGGGCGTTCTGGCCCTGGTGCTCGCCTCGGTGTTCGGCATTCCCCGGATCCGGTCGGCCCTCAGCACGGTTTCGACTGACGATGCCTACGTGAACGGCCATGTCACGTTCGTTGCTCCCCGCGTCCGCGGCCAGGTCTCCCGGGTGCTGGTTGATGACAACAACCGTGTGCACAAAGGTGATCTTCTTATTGAATTGGACAAGGAGCCATTTCGAGACGCAGTCGCAGTAAAGAAGGCGGCCGTCGATACCGCTCAGGCGGATCTTCAGGCGGCTAGAGCCACGGCGCGCGGCATCGAAGCACAGGCCTGGAGCCGCCGCTGGCAACTGCAAGAAGCCGTGGAGAATGTCGAAAACCAGATAGCCCTGCTGCATGCTCGGGTCGCCGCGCTCAAGAAGGCGAAGGCCACACTTATACTCGCGCAGCAGGAGTTCGACCGGACGTCGCAGCTGGTCGTATCAGAATTTGCGAGCCGCGAACTCTATGATCAACGTCAAGCGGCATTGTCGATTGCCCGGGCGGGCGTTGTCCAGGCATTGGCGGATGCGAACCAGATCCGCGTCTCGTTGGGCCTGCAGACACAGGCTGAAGACAGCGCGGATCTCGACCAGGTGCCGGCCGATCTTGATCAGACGTTTTCGTCGGTCCTCCAGGCGCAGGCGGAGCTAATTCAGGCCGCGGCCGAGCTGGGCGTTGTCCATTCCTACAACCAGCCCCCGAAGCAGATGCTCGAAGAGTTCGAAAAGCTTGGTCCCGTCGACCGCAGGTTCGATCAGCTGGCCGCGGAGGCGCCGGCCGTCAAGCAAGCGGAAGCCAAACTTGAGGCCGCCAAACGCGATCTCGCTCTGGCTGAACTCGACCTTCGCTATTGTGACGTCGTCGCGGAGATCGACGGCGTCGTCACGCGCCGAAACGTCAATCCCGGCAATGACGTTCAGGTCGGACAAGGCTTGATGGCGATCCGCTCGCTCAGCGAGATCTGGATCGATGCCAATTTCAAGGAGACGCAACTGCGCGACTTGCGCATCGGTCAGGCTGCCGATCTCTATGTCGACATGTATGGCGACAAACAGGTATTCAGTGGCCGGATCACCGGGTTTACGATGGGAACCGGATCGACGCTCGCATTGCTGCCGGCGCAGAATGCCACGGGCAACTTCATCAAGATCGTCCAGCGGCTGCCGGTCCGGATCGAGCTTGAGGATTACGATCCGGAAAAGAAACCGCTGTTCATCGGCACATCGGTTGTCCCTTACGTCTATCTCAATAAACCGCTGAGCGGGCCCAATGCCGGGACGTTTCTTCAAGGCTTCGAGCAGCAATCGCCGGCGGCCCCTTCGGCTGCGAGCCCGCGGGGGGTCGACAAATGACCGAGTTGGCACTTTCACCCTCCAAATCCCCAGCGGACGTAAACCCGTGGCTTGTAGCCGCCGTTGTCATAATACCGACCTTCATGGAGGTACTCGACACCACGATTGCTGTGGTCGCCCTGCGATACATTGCCGGTGGCCTTTCCGCCACGGTCGACGACGGCGAATGGGTCATCACCAGCTACCTCGCCGCCAACGCGATCATCCTGCCGATCAGTGGCTGGCTTTCGGCGCGTCTGGGGCGTCGCAATTACTTCCTGCTGTCGATAGCGGTCTTTACCCTCGCATCAGGACTTTGCGGGATGGCCACAAGTCTCGGTCAGTTGATTCGCGTCTTGCAAGGTCTGGCAGGCGGCGGCCTGCAACCTTCCAGTCAAGGCGTGCTGTTGGACGCCTTTCCGGCGGAGAAGCAAGGCGTTGCGATGACGTTGTTTGGCCTGGCTGCCCTTTTGGCGCCAGTCGTCGGTCCGACCCTCGGCGGCTGGATCACGGACAACTATTCGTGGCGATGGGTGTTCTACATCAACGTCCCGGTTGGCCTCCTGGCGCTTGCGGCGTGTTATGCTCTGCTGCGGGACCCGGAATATCTCACGAAGCAGCGCATGGAGTTGAAGAAGCAGCCGTTGCGTTTTGACTCACTAGGGCTGTCGCTCCTGGTGATCGTCATGGTCTCTTGGGAAGTGGTGCTCAGCAAGGGACAGGAGTGGGACTGGCTTAGCGATCCATTCTGGCGCGTGCAGACGCTGACGACTTTTTTCATTTTTGGTCTGATAGCGTTGATCTTTTGGGAATTGCGCCACCCCAGCCCCATCGTCAATTTTCGGCCCCTGCGGGAGCGAAATTTCGCTGCATGCTGCTTCATCATTTTTTGCGCTTTCGCAGTCCTCTATGCCGCCAGCACATCGTTGCCAGCCCTACTTCAATCCCTGTTCGGCTACGATGCTCTCAGCGCAGGACTGGTCATGTCGCCGGCCGGGTTCGGTGCGCTTGTGGCAATGCCATTTGTCGGCCGGGCACTTGGCCGGGGGGTTGATGCCCGGTGGTTGCTCGCCGCGGGTCTGCTGATCATGGCGATCGGAAACTTTTGGATGTCACAAATGAACCTGGAGATCAGCCCGGGCCAGATCGTCTGGCCTCGGGTGATGCTGGTGTTTGGACTCTCGATGTGCTTTGCGCCTGCCAACGTAGCGGCCTACCTCTACACCCCACCGTTGCTGCGTGGAGCAGCCGTCGGCTTGCTAAGTCTGCTGCGCAACGAGGGAGGCAGTGTGGGGACGTCAATGGCGCAGACCATTCAGGAGCGTCGTGACCAATTTCACGTTCTTCGGCTTGGCGAATTCCTCGATTCCTTCAACGCGAGCGTGGTTTCCCTTCTCGATCAGGCTCGCGGCGTGTTCCTTCAGCAGACCGGCGACCCGGCCGCAGCGCAGCAGCTAGCGTTGCAGACGATCGAGAACTTGCGGCAGCAGCAGGCATCGTCACTTGCTTATTTCGATGTCTTTTTGGTGTTGGCCGTTGTGACGTTGGCACCGCTACTCGCGGTGCTGCTGATGAAACGTTCGGTGGCTGAGAAAGGCGCTCACATCGGTCAGGATTGAGGTGTGGCCCGCGTACTGGCCTCGAGGTTTGAGATGGGAGTATTTGTTCTGCGCTGAAATTTTGCGCGTCAGGCTCCTCGGCAATACCTCGATCGTGTCGATGTCGACTGAGATCTTTGCCGACCCTGACGCCGACAATGGCCTGTCAGAGGTAGAGCTGTGCATCGGAGATCGTTACCGGTGATCGATTGTGAGCGGACAAGGCCTGATCACCCACGCGCTCTCACATGGAGGACTTCACATGCGATCAGACATAGTGCCCGGAGCTATTTTCCCCGACTATGAGCTTAGCGACCATACTGCGAAGCATCGAAAACTCTCCGAACTACAGGAGCAGGACCCGATGGTGCTCGTCCTTAGCCGCGGCAGCTTCTGCCCAAAAGACCGCCGTCAGGCAGAAGGGTTGTTGCAACTCCATCGCGAGATGGAAGTTGGCTATTGCCGGCTGGTCACGATCAGCACCGACAATATCACCCAGACAAACGAAAATCGCAGCGGAATAGGCGCCCACTGGCCGTTTCTCTCCGACCCACGGCGTATCGTTCAGAAAGATCTCGACATCGCCGAATACACCGATCCCGTCAACAATCCCATGATTCCGCACGTGATTGTGCTGGAGCCCGGCCTTGTCATTCATAAGATCTACAATGGCTACTGGTTCTTCGGACGACCCACGATGGAAGATCTTCGCCGGGACCTGCGTGCTGTCAGCAAGAAATGCCGACCGGACTGGGATATCACAACGCCCGAACTTAAAGCTGCATGGCAACAGGGCCGCAAGGAGTCCTTCTATCCGTACGGCAAAACCTATCTTAAAACTCTCGGTGAACAGGATTAGGATCAGACGCTGAAGCCGCTCGAGCAAGGCGACCTCGCCTACGCGCTCTTTGCCTTTTGACCTGCGAGCCGAACGCAGCGAGCTTTACCGTTGCGGCTCCGCGCTGCCGGATTCAGTCCCCACGTTGGCGAATTGCGGCTTTAGGCCGAAATGATACGAAAGCCTGCGCCAGGGCTTCGGCATCGGCTTTCCGTCGGGTCCGAAGCCCGCGCGTTCCCTCGAAAACTCTGCAATGAGGGAATTCTTCACGCCGAAAACGGCATCTCCGTCGAGATAAGGGCTCTCCGCATCAAAGATGTGGGTGACCAAGGTTTGAAACCCGCTGCCAGCAATCTTGAAATGGATGTGGGCGGGACGGTTGGGATGACGTCCGGTTGCTTTCAGCATGTCTCCTACGGGCCCGTCATCGGGAATGGGGTAGTAGCGGGGCATAATCGACCAAAAATTGAAACAGCCACCTGCACCGGTCGTGAAGGCCGCGCGCAAGGTTGCTTCATCGAGATCAGCACGCTGGACGTCGTAGTACCCGTCCGCGTCGGACTGCCAGACCTCGACCTTCGCCCCCGGGATGGGCCGTCCGTCTACCGACGTCACTCGCCCGTCGACGAATAGGGGTTCACCCGGCAGGCCGCGAGAGATGTCGGCCCCATGCGACAGCGATGGCGAACCTTGAACGAAGAAAGGTCCCAAGACCGTACTTGCCGTGGCACCCTCAAGCGCGCCGTGGCTCAGAGCGTCGACGAGCATTGAAACTCCCAGCGTATCCGACAGCAGAATGAATTCCTGGCGCCTGTCACTGCACATCTTGCCCGTCCGGGTTAAAAACTCGATCGCGTATGCCCACTCCTCCGGCTTGAGTTCGATCTCGGAGACCAACCGATGCAGATGATCGGCGAGCCCCGTCATGATCTGTTTCACACGGGCATTGGGAGTTTGCTGGAAGCTCTCGATGACGGCCCTCGTTATGTTGCTCGCATCGAAGTCACGCATCTTCAGAACTCCGGTCTATTTTCAAGGTTGGCGGTAGACCGTCCCAAGCCCGCTCCAGGAGAACGCGGACGCCATCCTGAGTGACGCGAGCGGGATTCGGATAGGTGCTGGATACCGCAAGTTCGCTTGCCAACGCCGTGTATACGAACGGTACCATTTGCCCGCCCTGCTCCTACCGGCCACGGCAAAAAGGCCTCGGGACGCAAGCATCCCGAGGCTGTGTTTTACCTTGCAGCGATTTTCTTCGGCTTTTCTTTTTCAGCATCGTCTCCGATGTAACCATCGTGGACGTCCTGAGCGCGGGCGTAGTTCGGCTGATATCGAACGCTGGTGTAGTGCGATGCCTTCTCGGCCTCCGCCGCCCGCTTTCCGAGCTCGGCGGTATCTCCGAAACCGAGAACCTGCCGCGCCAGTTCGGTGAGCGGCCCGTCGACCTGGTATTCCGTCCGCTGCATCGTCAGCAGATTGATCAGGTAAAGCGGCGTGCCGTTGAACTTCTCGAACATCTCGTGGCGGTTGCCCCACTCGGTCAGGAACCGCTCGCTGATCTGGCGAAATATCTTGATCCGGTCCACGGCGCTGATTTCCGCACCGCGCAGCGCCTCTGCAAGCTTCGGGCCGATGTAGGGATGCTCCAACTCCTTCCGCGTCGGCTGGATGACCACACCTCGACCGCAGAAGTCGATCAACATGTTCACCATCTTGTGCTGGTTCTCGAGATAATAGGCGCGTCCGAAATCAATGTAGATGTTGTTCGGCTTGAACAGACCGCCGGGGGTCGCGAAGCCGGTTTCCTCTGCCGCTATCATGAATGCGCGACATGTCTCGCGGAAACGGATGAGTTCTGCGAGCTGCGCCTGCACGACGGGGCCGGAACTCGTGCCGAGCGATTGCGTGAGAAGCAGCGCCAAGCCGACCATGAGTTCGGCGTGCACGCAGTGCCGGATCTGGGTCTCGAGATGAACCCAATCGAACTGGCGCTGCGGGTACCACTTAGCGTGATCCGGATTTCCGATGTGCTGCACCTGCGACCATGGAATGAGCACGTCGTCGAAGTATACCATCGCATCGAGCTCGTCCCCAATCGTGGCGAGCGGACGATCGTACGGATCGGCGTCCGGATCGGCGTTAGACTTGCGCGCGACGACCGAAATGCCCTTGGTTGCGATGGGAACCAGCGCATAGACGGTCTGTTCGGGGGTCTGCCCCGGCCGCCAGAGATTGCCTATCAAAAGATGGTTCACGAACGGGACCGATGTGCCGATCGCCTTCCAGCCTCGGACCAAGATGCCGTCGTCCCGTTCCTCGAGGATCTTCAGCATTGGCGTTTCAGCCATCGCATTATCTCGCCCTCGATCGAACTGCACGTCGAGGAACATCGGCGAAATGGCGAGGTCCTTGGAGGTGACCTCATCCCATTGCCGCTGGATGTTGCCCGACAGATCGCGGTGCGCGCCCTTGAAGCGGGATCCTTCCGCCCATGGCTTCTGATCGTCGACCTGCGTGAACATGACCACATTCATGCCAGCTGGCGGCCGCGTGAAGATGCCGCCCTTGAAATGCCGACACAGGAAATCCGTGTACTTACGACGGCGGACCACGTCCTCCTTGTTTCGTGGCAGGAACCAGTGCATCGACTGGTGGTTGCCGTCCTTGTCCACGAAGGTCGCGATCTCCTGGTTCTTCGGATCGAGATGGAGATCGTAATACTCTGCGATCGCAGTCGCGTACCCTTTGGTCATCGGATGAGTGGTGATGTCTTCGATAAGCTCGCCGCCGACATACACTTTCCTGCCGTCCCGCAACGACTCCAAATATTGCTTACCCGTTCGCATGGTCATGATTCCCTTCAGCCCTTGTTAAGTTGGTTCTGGAACGAGGCCGCGTCCCAGTAATCCTCGCTGCGCTTGATCAGGCCGTCGCGCAGATCCAAAACGTGCACACCGCGCAGCGAAATCCTCTGACCGCGCGGGGCCACGGGGCCCATTTGAGCCTGCAAGGTAGCCGTCAAAAGATAGGTTACGGCCTCGCGTCCATCCGCGCCGAGAATCTCGGCCTGCGGCGCCCAATGCGCGTCGGGAAACCAGCCGAAGAACTTGCCAAGTCCCGCAGCGATCTCGTCCGGGCCGGTCTTCGGGCGGCCCTGCGCGATGTCCTCGTGCGTTCCGTCCTCAGCATAGAGCTGTGCGACTGCAGCCGGGTCGTGCCGGTTGTACGCATCATAGAGCCTGCCGGCGACGCTCCCGATCTTCATGCGCTGGCTCTCTGGCAGATAGGGGCATCGTCGAGCGCGACGCCCCGAAGGTAGCGTCCCTCACCATAAAGTAGCGGGCGGCGGCTCTCGGGCGCCAGCACCCCCTCGATGGCGGCCACAACGACGAGGTGGCTGCCGACAGGCCGGACGTCGCTCGCCCTGCAGTCGAAGGTTACAATTGAGTCTCGAAGGACAGGCATGATCACGCGCTGCGGCAGACATGATTGCGGAAGGACGTGACCGTCGAGAAATTTGTCTTCGCCGGCGCGTGAGCAGAGCTTGGACAGGTGAAGTTGGGTCTGACTGAGCAGATTGACTGCGAAGCGGTTATCGCGCGAAATGTCTGAAGCGGTGACGGTCTGACTGTTAACGCAGACCAAAAGGGTCGGAGGATCCATGCAGACCGGCGTAAAGGCGCTGACCGTCAGGCCCCAGGGCCGACCGTCGTGTCGTGTCGTTATGACGGTGACGCCGCCTATGACCCGCCGCATCGCGGCCCTGAAAGAATCCGCGTCCGGACCGCCGTTGACCTCCCATGCCATCGGATGATGGTTATCCGAACGGGACTCATCATGCGCCGACGGCGCTGGCGCTGACTCGATCATTTTCATCCCACGGTCTGCTTGTTCGTTTTTGTCTGAGGGTCGTCGGCGGTGTCCGCCGGCTGCTTCCTTGATCAAAAGGCTACGTTCGACGTTTTGCCGCGTCTAATCGATATTTGGGATTCCAAGTATTGGTCCGGTGGATGCATCAACCGCAACGGGCCGCACCACTCATACGCCGTGCGGCCGATATCCATTGCGGCGCAATGCGTTCTATCGCTAGTCTACGGATGGAGCGCCGCAGCCGAAGAGGGGCATCAATGTGAATCTTCGCAACGTCGATCTGAACTTGCTCGTCGTCCTGGACGCGCTCCTCAGTGAACGCAACGTCAGTCGGGCCGGACAACGCATAGGTCTTAGTCAGTCCGCCATGAGCGCAGCACTCTCCCGTCTCAGAGAGGTCTTTCGCGATCCGCTTCTCGTTCGCGTTGGTCGCGAACTCGCTCTCACGCGCAACGCGAACGATCTGATCGTACCCATTCGCGAAACCCTGGGGCGGATCGAACAAACACTGCTCCAACGGCCGGCGTTCGACCCAAAGACCGACACAAGGACATTCTCGATCAGCGCATCCGACTACGCCGGCCTTGTGCTGTTGACCCATTTTGTCCGGACCATCGCAGTCGAGGCGCCCAACGTCACGATGCATCTACTGCCGCGCTCCCGGGACGCAGCCCGCCTCGTCCAGGCCGACCAGGTCGACATAATCATTGAGCCGAGCGAGCTGTTTGGCGAGACCGAATTCCCCTCGAGCCCACTACTGACGGACCGCTGGCTTTGCGCTGTAGATAAGAAAAATCCCCGTGTTAAGAAGAACGTCATGACCCAGAAGCAGTTCTTGGAACTGCCACACATGGTCTACGGCATCGGGACCGATCGCCAACTGAATCTAGCCGACCAACATCTTACACGACTCGGCGTTAAGCGACGAATCGACGTCACTGTCGAGAGCTTTCTGCTCGTTCCATTCCTATTGCAGGGAACACAACTTGTCAGTCTCGTCCTCGAGCGAGCGGCTAAGCGTCTTGCCCAAACCACGCACATCAAGACGCTCGAAGCGCCTTTCGAGCTGCCCGACATTCATGAGACGATGTACTGGCATCCGCGGCACACTACCGACACCGGACATCGATGGTTGCGCGAACGGCTAAAGACAGTCGCGGCGGCTCTAGACGATGGCGATTAATTGCGTCCAGGCGCTCGAGGGCTCGGAGCGGCGTTTCCGTCGCCCGTCCCCACAGGCATAAGTTAGTGTCCGGCGACGGACCAGTCGTTGGTCCATTTCAACTCGGCGGAGGCCGCGGTCGCGCCGATCGCCGCCAGCAAGCTCAACTCAGCAAATATGGAGCCCGAGCTAACCGACGGCTTTTTTTGTTTGCCCAAAAGAAATGGCCCCAGCGCGCAGTGACTGAGGCCAGTTTGGGGGGGAGGTGCCGGGACACGCGCCCGGCATAAAACGTGAACCTGCCACCTCCGAGATCGTTCGGACAAGCTCACGGTCCTCTGCATGCGGCGATCCAGCAGTCAACAATGCAGTCCTTGTCTTTGAATTCCGACACCGCGCCGACGATCGCAGCCGGCCGCTGGATCCGACCCATCACTTGACCGGGAAATGTACCATGGTAACGCCACCGGAAGCGTAGTTGGGGACATCGCCCGCAACCGCCTGTCCCTCTTTCGATCCAAGCGCACTCGTCAACGCGGCTTCACTTTCGAAGTCGGCTTCGAAGATGCAGAAATATGGCGCCTTGCCCGGCCCCAAGGGCTTTGCGTCGAACGAGTAGCTGGCTGCCTTCAGGCCCGGAAGCTTGCTCGCAAGCGGCACGTGCGTCTCGACATAGTACTTCCTGAAATGTGCGGAATCCTTCGGTTCATTGTAAAGAACTAACAGTCTATGCACTAGATTCCTCCCGATTTGATCTGACGCGTCCGTTGCCAAGGCAGCCTTCGGACAAGGCCGTCGCACAGACAATCATAGAACGGCTCCGACCCGCTGGGCCTCCGCTGCCGGAATGGTCGACAGCGTTGACCGAGCGGGGACCGGAAAGCCGCGCCATAGTGTTTGGCCGGAATGGCCGTCAGGCTGCTTTCGACTTCGCTACATGGGTGGCGATCGCATCCATCAGCGCCGGCGAAAGACAATCATATGGCTCAAGCCCGAGTTCCTTGAGGCGCGCCCGGATCCCGCCCATCTCTGACGGGTCGACACCGGACTCGATCACCGAGGACACAAACGCCGCAAAGCCGGGCGCTGCCGAACCGCCTTCAATGAAGAGCTCGGGGTGGATAAAATCCAGACCATAGAACGGATGGCCCTTGTTCTCGATCCGCCCGAACATATGGGTGCCGCAGACCTTGCAGGCGTGCCGCTGGATAGTCTTCGAGGCATCGATGATGTGAAGTTTGTCGCCGTTCTCCAGAACGGTCACGTTATCTCGCGGAACCACCGCCACCACCGAGAAGATCACGCCGTCAGGCTTCCAGCACTGGGTGCAGCCGCAGGCGTGATTGTGCGCGACGTCGCCCTTGACACCGACCTTGACCTGCTTGTCCTTGCATTTGCAGACGAGCGTTCCGCCGGCAAAACTGCCCGAACCTTTCTTAACTCCATTGTCAACCGATGGATGGATGTGAACAGTCATAGGCCTATCCTCCTTGTGTTTGACCTTTGTTTTAGATTTAGAAAACGACGACCGAACGGATCGACTTGCCCTCGTGCATCAAGTCGAATCCCTTGTTGATCTCATCGAGCTTCAGCACGTGGGTAATCATCGGGTCGATCTCGATCTTGCCATTCATGTACCAATCGACGATTTTCGGCACGTCGGTACGGCC
>Ga0209006_10004821_pt1 | contig 12238 bp, 9 predicted proteins | sample JacPin_JW_Ref_O2_FD_188567 | JGI IMG/M metagenome (GOLD analysis project Ga0209006, IMG submission 188567) | Forest soil microbial communities from Algoma, Ontario, Canada - Jack Pine, Ontario site 1_JW_Ref_O2 (SPAdes) (version 2) | ecosystem: Environmental > Terrestrial > Soil > Boreal...
CGGCAGGTGGATCGAGTACCTGTTGAAGCGGTTCAGGACGAACACGGATCTGTAGCGCAGCACGGTCCCCCGGAAGGCTTCCAGCTGCAGGTAGTCACCGGGCGGCCCGGAGCCCCCGGCGAGCACCCGCTCACCCTGGCGGCGCAGCTTCAGCGTGACGGGGCTCACGGCGCCGAACGGCGACGCGAACACCCTCGAGAGCGCTGTGAAGGACGGCTTACGCGCGCCTGAGGTCGTGAACGCGCCGAATTCTTCTCCCGGTGAGTCCTGGAGCTTGTAGACGATCGCCGCCGCAACGTAGGGCAGGCGCGAGAACTGGTGGAACATGTTCACCAGGTTGCTCGCCTGCGTGGTTTTCGTCACGCAGCCCTGTTCCTCCTCGATCTTGCGCTTCGGCCAGCAGCTGCTGAAGCCGAACTCGTCGAGCCACAGGCGCGTGGTGTCCCCGTTTGCCAGCTGTATTTCGTGCGTGTAGCGCAGCGCCGCCACCGTGAGCGTGTAGAAGTGCACCGCCAGGCCGTCGTAGTAGCCCTTGATCCCGTCCTGGTAGAGCAGGCGCAGGAACTTGCCGTTGACGCCGACGATCGAGCCGCCGAGCACCAGGACGCCGGGGTTGGCCTGCTTGATCGCCGGATATGCGGCGCGCAGAAGCGCCGTGTAGCGCGCCGCTTTTTCCGGCCCCGCGAAATACAGTTCGTTTGCCTGGTCGGGCTCGTTCCAGATTTCGATCGCCAGGAGCTGCGTGCCGTAGCGCTGCGCTAGATAGGCGACGAACGACGCGTAGGCGCTCGGTTCGCGCGGTGGCCAGGAGTTGGCGGTGGCCGAGCGCCCAGGGACGCAGCGTGCCAGGATCGCCGCGGGTGCCGAGGAGGCCCAGCAGGGCGTGTTCTCGACGAGCATCACGACCTTGATCCCGTCGGCTGCGGCGTCCGCCACGAGGCGGTCGGTGAACGCCAGTGCGCCTGGTTCCACCCGCCCCGCTTCCAGCGGCTCCATCACCGACCAGGGGACTTCCAGACGCACGACCTTCGCTCCCAGCCTGTTCGCGAGCGCGATCTCACTGTCGGCCTGCGAAGGCGGCGAGCCGTACCCGAGACCGCCGACTGTCACGCCGCCGAGGGGGGCGGACGCGGACGCGTGCGCTCTCGGGACGCGAGCCGACGCGAGGGCGGGGAAGAGCCACGCGATCACACACATGCAAAGGCTCGCCGCCACGGCGAGCCTCGGTACGCCTCGTCTCATGCCTGCACCTTAGAGGCCGTGGTGGAGGGTACGCGCGGGTGGGCTCTGCGGGCGCCAATCGCGGCTAGGCTAGGACGCGTGTCCCCCACGTGGATCTGGATGCAGGTGGCGATCGTCGTGTTCGTGGTGATCGGCATGGTCATCGCCATCGTCCGACTCGCCTAACCCCGCTCAGTGTCCCCGGCGCAGACGCCAGCGAGATCTCGAGGGGGCCGTCGGATCGGGGAGATCGACGTCTGGTCGGGCGGGGATCGCGGCTCCGTTCAGAATCGCCGCAGGCACCGCGTTCGTCAGCCAGTCGGTCAGCGGGCCCATCCCCGCCTGCTCGATCTCGCTCGCCATCCCGGGCCGGCGGCTCGTCTCATCGTGCGCGTCGGAGGCGACGTTGTGCGCCAGCCCCTGCTGGAGGAGCGCGATCGCGAAGCGACGCGGCGCATCCCCGAAGCGGCCCACGAGCGAGCCCGCCGTGATCGATGTGAGGATGCCGCCCCGGACGAGCTCGGTGAGCATGTCCGGTTCTCGATGAAACGCGGGGCAGCGCTCCGGGTGAGCCAGCAGAATGCGATGGCCCTGGCGCTGGAGCTCAATCAGGATCGTGTCCAGACCGCTAGCCAAGGGCGTGAAGGGCGGCTCCACGAGCAGCCATTCTCCGCCCGCCAGCGCCAGCCGTGAGAGCTCGTCAGGGGCGATGTCGCCGATTCGCGTCATCGCGATCTCGCCGCCCGCCAGGATCTCGACCTCGATCTCCTCTTCGGTCAGCCTTTCGTTCAGCCGCGCAACTGCCGGCGCGATCGTGTCAGCCGTGTTGGGGTATCGCCAGTTGACGTGGGGAGTGGCGAGGATCGTTCGCGTGCCCGTCGACGCGGACGCCAGCGCGATTGCGATCGATCCCTCGATCGTAGCCGGCCCGTCGTCGATGCCGCAGAGCACATGGCAGTGAAGGTCGATCATGTGCTCTCCCAGCCTACGTCGGAGGGACTACGGCAAGCTGATCTACGGATATGATCGGCAACGCCGAACCCAATGGCTGAAACGCGGACGAACTTCGAGGAAGGACCATGTTCAAGGCGATCGTAGTCGGGACCGACGGGTCGGACACCGCCACGCAAGCGGTACGCAGCGCGGTCGAGCTCGCGCGGGCGGTCGGAGCCAAGGTCGAGCTGGTGAGCGCGTATGAGCCGGTGCCGTCGCAGCGTCTGCGTGAGGAACGCCGCGACGCGCCCGAGGACCTGCAGTGGGCAATCAACCCGCGCGAGGACGTCGAGGCGACCCTGGCGGCGGCCGCCGAGGTTGCGCGCGAGGCGGGCGTGCCTGTCGACGTGTACGCGCGCCAGGGCGATCCCGCGGACGCGATCCTCGATGTCGCCGAGGAGCAGGAGGCGGATCTGATCGTGGTGGGCAACAAGGGCATGACGGGCGCCAAGCGTTTCCTGCTGGGCTCGGTCCCGAACAAGGTCTCCCACCACGCCCCCTGCTCCGTGCTGATCATCCGCACCACCTGAGCCGCGCACGGGCGCAGGCTCACGAGCTCTGGCCGGCGCGCACGCCGGTCTCGCGCGTCGCAGCCCGCTTGTGCCAGGCCATCTCGATGGCCGCGGCCATCTCCCGCTGGAATCGCTGGCGCCCGAAACGCCTGGCGTTCTCGCGTATGTCCCGCTCGTCGAGCTCGAGGCGCTCGAAGCGCCCGATCGCCTCGGCGAGGCTGTCGGGCTGCTGCTCGGCGAACAGCACGCCCGTGCGCCCATCGAGCACCGACTCCCGCGCTCCGCCGACCCCGTATGCGATCACGGGGACGCCGGCGGCCTGGGCCTCTACGGGCACGATTCCGAAGTCCTCCTCCCCGGGAAACAGAATTGCCCGCGCGCCGCTCAGCAGGCGATCGCGTTCATCGTCGCCGACGCGGCCGAGAAACTCGATCGTGTCCAGCTCCCCGCCTGCCTCGCGGATCCCTCGAAGCGCGCGCCCGTCTCCGGCGACCTTCAGGCGTCGCCCGAGTCGGTCGCATGCTGCTACCGCGAGATCCACGCGCTTGTAGGGCACGACCCGCCCGAACACGAGGTAGAAGTCCTCTGCCGCGCGCTCCAGCTCCAGGAAGTGCTCGATGTCCACCGGGGGATGCACGACCTCGGCCGAGCGCCCGTAGTAGCGCTCGATGCGCTCAGCGACGTGGCGCGAGTTGGCGACGAACAGGTCCGGGGAGGCGGCGCCGGCGAGATCCTGGCGGCGCAGTCGTGCCAGCAGGCGAGGCAGCGCCAGTCGCGTGATCCTGCCGACTTCCTCTCCCTCGAGGAACCCCTCCTCCCACGCGTAGCGCATCGGCGTATGGCAGTAGCAGACGTGCAGGGTGCCAGCCGGCGTGCGCACATTCTTCGCGCAAGCGTGGTTGCTGGAGAGGACGAGGTCGAAGCCGGACAGATCGAAGGAGCGAAATGCGCGGTCCATCAACGGAAGCAGCTTCGGATAGTGGCGCTTGGCGCCAGGGATGCGATTCAGCGCGGAGGCGTGAACGCGGCGGTCGGTGATCATCGCCGGCCACGGCGCCGGGTCATAGATCGAGGTGAACAGCTCCGCTGCAGGAAACATGTCCAGCAGCTCGAGCACGACCTGCTCTGAGCCGCCCGGGATCGTCAGCCACTCGTGGACGATCGCGACGCGCGGCATGCGCGCGCGCAGATCCTCGAGCAGGTCGCTCACACGAGCTCGCTTGCCTGCTCGCGGCGTGGCCCGCGCGCCAGCACCCCGAGCAGCCCGATCTGAGCGGCGAGCACGAGCGTGAAGCGTGGTTCCACGCCGGTGAAGCTCGCGGTCGTGTCCATCACGAGTAGCCCCGCAATGCCGCATGCCGACGCGAGCGAGAATGCACGCAGCCACGGATCGCGCGATCTTCGCCACGCCTGCCAGGCGAGCACGATGCTGCCGAGGACCAGGCCGAGGTAGGCACACAGGCCGAGCACCCCGAGCTTCAGCCAGAACCACAGTGCCACGAAGTGCACGTATTCGCGCCCTCCTTCATGTTCGACAGACAGCGGCGCGGCGGTCGCCTGCCAGGGAATGCCCACCCCCAACCCCGATATCGGATGCGCTTCGATCTCCGCGAAGACGTTCTCGCGCTCGTCGATGCGGTAGCGATCCTCGCTGTTCGCTTCCAGCGTGCTCGCGGACAGCGAGTTCACACGCTTGACCACCGGCAGGTTGGACTGGAAGTTGATCGAGCCGAGCACCCAGATGGCCGCCGCCACAGCGAGGCCGCTGGGGATCAGCAACCGGCGCCCGGCGGGAGAGGTACCCAGCACGAGGATCAGCACCACGCCGAGCACCGAGGCGATCCAGAAGGAGCGTCGATATGAGAGCAGCAGGCAGGCGATCAGCAGCGGGCTGCTGAGCAGCACCCAGCGTGGCCGTGTCGTTTTTGCCAACGCGGCCGCGAGGATCGCGAGCAGGATGATCATCATCAGCCAGTTGGCTGTCGGTTCGTAGTAGGTCAGCGTTGAGGAGCCTTCGATCCCCCGGCCGAGGTGCATCGATATCTCCACCAGCCCGAGCACCGCCTTGATCGCGGCCAACGGGACCGTGGCGGCGAGCATGCGCTTGATCCGGCGCTCGTCGAGATCGAGGTTCGCCACCGCGACGGGCATCAGCAGCAGGTAGAAGAGGATGTGCTCGGAGAAGATCGAGTAGCGCACGCTCACGCCTGACTCGTGCCCGACGTATGCACCGCAGGCCATCGCGAGCGCAAGCATCGTCAGCCCGAGCGCGAGCGGGCGCGGGATCAGCAGCGGACGATTGTTTCGCAGCACGTCGAAGAGCGCGGAGATCACGATCAGACCGACAAGCAGGTCGAGCAGCGAGATGTCTTTGTAGACCTGTATGTAGAGCTCTCCGGTGAAGGTAAAGAGCCCGAAGGCTTCCCCCTCGCACACGAGCGCGAGGCCGACGATCAGCACGAGCGTCAGCACCGGGCGGGTCAGGAGGATCGCCGCCAGCAGCAGCGCAAGTGGGACGAGCACGCCCACGCTTCCAAGCACCCGGATCCCCGCCGCCATCGTCAGCGCCAGAAACGCGGCGATGGCCGTCGCGAGCAGCACGTCCCTGCGCCGGAGCGCGAGCAGCCTCAGCGATTGCGGCGCCACCGACTGCCCGCCGTTCACTCTGACGTTTGCTTGGCGGGGGTGCTGCTGGAGGGCGCGGTGAGTTCCTCCATGTCCGGTTGCTCGCGTCTCGGCTCGTTCGCCGGCTTGCTCTCCGCAGGACGGCTTGGCTTGCCCGCAGCGTTGCGGCCGGACCTCGGCTCGCGCCGGCGGCCTCTGGCCTGGGGGTTCTCGGCTGTCGGCCTGGCCTCCCCAGTCCGCTTGGCCTCCCCGGTCCGATTGACCTCGCCCGCCCGCTTGGCGTCGTTACGCGCGCCGGCGGCAAGCGCGGGACGCTCCGTCGCGCGTGCACCCTTCGTGCGCTTGGCGCGCCGACGGGCGCGTGCCCCGCCGGTGGGTTCGGCGGGTGCGGCTTCGTAAGAGCCGTAGCCGTAGCCGTAGCGGCTCGGATCCCGCACTCCCGTGACCGCCACGCCAACGGGCTCCACCTTGTGCTGATCGAGGATCGAACGGGCGTGGCGCATCTGCTCACGCGTGGTGCGGTCGATGCGGGCGACGATGATCGCGGCGTCGATCGCGGGATTGTCGAGCAGCACGTGCGTGTCTGCCACGGGGTTCAGTGGCGGTGTGTCGATGATCACCATCGTCTCGTCTCGGGCGAGCGTCGAGATCAGCGCGGTCACGCGCTCGGCGCTCAACAGCTCAGATGGGTTGTGGGGCAGCGTCCCGGAGGGCAGCACGAGCAGGTTCGGCAGATCTGGCAGCGGCCTGACGAGCAGCGAGCCGAGCTCACCCGCGCCGGTGATCGCCGTCGTCACGCCGCGCTCTGCACCGAGCTCCACCGGGCCGAACGTCTTCGGACGGCGCAGGTCGAGCTCCACCAGCACCGTCCGTCTCCCGCTCAGAGCGATCACATGGGCGAGGTTCATGGCGACCGTCGTCTTGCCCTCGCCCGCCACGGCGCTCGTCACGAGCAGCGTGTTGAGCGGTCGCGTGACCGCGGTGAAGCCGAGTGCGCTGCGCAGAATCCGATAGGGCTCGAGCAGCGGCGAGCCTTCATCGTTGAGCGTGTTGGTTCCCGGGTCGGGAATCCCCACAAGCGCCCGCAGTCGATAGCCGCGCTCGAAGTCCGCAACCGTCTTCACACGTCGATCCAGCGACTCCAGCAGGAACACCAGCGAGAGCGCGATCGCGATGCCGACGAGGAAGCCGATCACGATCGACTCCGACACGCCGCCGCCGCTGGGGCTGCCCGGCGGGGTCGCGCGTCCGATGATGCTCGTCCCGCTCGCCGCAACCGCCTGCAATGAGCTCAGCCGCAGGAGTGTCTGTTCGAGCGTCGCACGTTCGGGCGAGGTTTTTGGCAGCGCCGCGATCTCACCACGGATTTTGGCCTCGTCGCTGGAGATACCGGCGAGCTGCGATTGAGAGCGAAATTCTATGTATTGGGACGCAAAAGCGTTGGCCAGCGTGGCCGAGGTCTGCGGGTCGTGTGTCGTGGCGATGATGTTCAGGACATCGGCCGTCGGGGCCGCTTCGACCTTCACCTCTTCCAGCAGCTGGCTGGTGCTGTTTGCGATTTTCAGCTGTGCGCGGACGGCCTGCGCGACTTCGGCCGAGTGCGCGATCAGGACCTCGGTGTCCGCTTCGCGCTGCGGTTCGCTGCTCGTGTACGTCGAGATGTTGAGCGCGGAGTCCAGCAGCGTGTTGTTCTGAAAGGCGACGCTTGCGCCCGCGGTGTAGGTCTTGGCCTCGCGCTCGTGCATGACCGCGAACACCGCCACGCACGCGACCACGACGACGACGATCAGCCGCCAATGACGCCGGACGATCTCGAGGTCCGCGATCAGACCTTCCTGTTTGCCTCCGTCAGGGCTGCGCCGAGCGCTCTCGCTACTCGAGCTCATCGAGCTGACCAATTGGGTGCGGGTAGGCGCGCTTGCATGCCATTCGTCTCATGTACGGCTCCTATCGTCGGCTCGGCGCGGAGACTGAAGCGACGCCGGCACCTCTGACGGACCGGGTGGACGCAGCCAAGCGCATGATATCGACGGCATGATGGGCGTTTCTGCAGCCCTGGGCGCAGCCGTGCAAGACATGCGTCCATCTTGAAGCTCTACGTGGCGGCTCGCGCAGGTAAGCGTCGATAGCCGCCCCAACGGTGCTCCAGCTCGTCTTCGACGGCTGGGGCGCCGCGTCGACCAAATCCACAACAAAGGCACACCCGTCGCGAGGCGGGGCCGCAAAGCCAGGGGTCTGCCGCAGACAGCCCAGCTACTGAAGGAGCAATGATCGATGAGGAACTCCGTCCGCTTCCACCGGACCACGATGCAGGGGCCGCGCCGTCTGACGAGGACGCTCTGCCTGACCTTGATCGCGAGCGCGCTTGCGATGAGCGCCCTTGCCTCACCGGCGGGAGCACGTGAGCGCTCGCGTCACACCGCCTACGCGAGTCTCGCCCGAAGCGCGCCCGCAAACGTCGCAGTCGTCGGCACGCGCCTCGTGTGGTCCTCGGTGAGCGGCGCCAAGAGCTACATCGTGCGTCGTCGTGTCGATGGTCGCGAGACGCGCAGGACGAAGCTCGCGACGACCGCCGTCAGCCTGCGGCCGATTCGCGGTGCGACCGTCGTCTACAACGTGAGGACGAATATCCCCGGAAGCGCCTGGTCGCCGCCGATCACGATCGTCTACAACAGCCTCGGCGAGATCTCGAGCATCGATGGGGAAGAAGCTGCGGGGGAAGGCACGAGCGGCTCAGGCTCGAAAGGCAGCGCCCCCTCCGAAGAATCGACCCCGAGCGAAGGCGGCTCACCTCCGGTCGAAGGCTCGGGCGGTTCTGGTTCGAAATCCGAAGGCGAAGGCACGAGCCCGGAACCCGAAGGGACGACCGGCGGCCCGGAATCGGAAGACGAAGCTCCGCTGGCAGGCAAAAAAGCGCACTCGACAGGCTTGAAGGTGGGTCTCATCGGCGGGATCTACGGCTGGGGCGCAGCGGCCAGCGAAACGATTCGCAAGGCCACCCGGGTGAAGTACACGAGGATGAGCATCGGCTCGGAAGGCTGGAGCAGCGCCAAGGAAATGGTCGGCGATGGGATCACCCCGTTGATCCTCTACAACCCCACGCTGGCCGGCATGTCGCCTGCGGCCGTCGCAGAAGGCGTCAAGGCCTACATCTCTCACATGCACGAACTCGGGCTGACCGAAATCGAGCTCGGTAACGAGGTCTACTTCCACGGCTCCACGCCGTCGGAATACGCGGCGCAGTACCGGGCGGCCCACGAAGCGCTTGCCGGCAGCGGGATCACGCTGATCGCGGACGCCTGGACCGACACGCAGAAGTCCAACGGACAGTGGTCGGATTGGGAATACGGTGGAGGCTGGTGCGTGGTGTTCGTGCAGGCGCTCGGGTACGTCCCGGACGCTTGGAGCTTTCACCCCTACGGCCCGATGAAGGCGGACGGCTTCGGCTCCGGCGCCGACGCGCCAGGCTGGGCGACGGTGCCTCGCATGATCAGCTACATGAAGGCCGACCACGTCTACGCGCCGCTGAACATCACCGAGGTCGGTCAGCCCACCTACCAGGGCGATGACGGCAACACCGCCGTGAGCGAAGCCGTACAGGCCCAGGATGTGAGGCAGTACATCCGCCAGGCCTCGGAATGGGGACTGGCCTCGGTGTACCTGTACGAGGCAATAGACACTCCAGAAGGTGGCTACGGGCTGTACAAGTGGCCGCTGAAGGCAAAGCCCTCTGCAGCGGCATTCGCGGAAACCCTCGCTGAAATATCGACCCAGGGAGTCACCGCGAGCCTGGCCTCCCGTCGCGGGGCCTCGCTGATCAACTGACAAATACGCGGGCGCGGACGCGGGGGGCCTGGCTCTGCCTCCCGCGTCGCTTCGCGTGAGGAGATGAAGGACCAAGCACAGCCGGATCACCCTTGCTGCAGGGCTAATGGTAGACTGCCGCCAATGACTCAGCCGGCCTCTGTGACGTTGCAGATCAACGTTGCGCCGGTGGATCTGCCGTATGCGATTCACACACTTCCTCACCAGCTTCGCCAGTGGGGCAAGCAAGTGCAGGAGATCCTGTTCACGTTCGATCTTCACAGAACCGCGCGCGGTGGGCATTTCGGAGAAGGTTGGGAGGAGCGCCGCGCGCCGATGCGCGATCTGCTCGATTCTCTGTGCGCCGAGTGGACGAGCGCGCGCGTGGCGGAGGTGGATTACTCACCCGAGAAGATGGTCGAAATCGCAGCCGATTTCACTGCCGGATCGTCGATCCCCGCGAAGGACACGAAGGGGGCGCCGTTTTACCCTTACTTCTACGGCTTGCACGAGGCACGAAGCGACCTCGTTTTTCACCTCGACTCGGATCTCATGTTCGGGGGCGGTAGTCAAACCTGGATCGACGAGGCCCGCCTCCTGCTCGCCACGCAACCCGACGTGCTCACCTGCACTCCACTCCCCGGGCCGCCCACAGCCGACGGAACGCTGCGCAGGGAGTCCGCGGCGCGCTTGGAGTGCGACTCCGTTGCTTACCGTTTCGAGCACCTGAGCACACGGTTGTTTCTCCTCGACCGTGGTCGGCTGCGCGAGCGGCTGCTTCCCCTGCCGCTGCTGGGGCCCGCGCGGGCGATCAGCAGCGCCAAGGCGCGACTGCATGGCAACCCGCCCTACGGGGCGGCTGAGCTCGTGATCAGCGACGCGATGGCGACGGCGGGTGTTCATCGCGTGGACATGCTCGGCTCCGCGCCGGGGATGTGGTCGCTGCATCCGCCGTACCGCTCGAGCGAGTTCTTCAGCGAGCTGCCGCGGTTGATCGAGCGGATCGAGGCGGGCGATGTGCCTGATGCTCAGCGCGGGGACTACGAACTCAACGACAGCATGTTCGACTGGTCGAGCACGCGTCGGCGCACGCTCGTGCAGCGCCTGTGGAAGTAGACCGGTCGCCGCAGACCGAGAGGGAAAGGTGACCTAACGTTGCCTTTCAGCCCGACTTTCGCTAACTGCTGAGGGCCTCGAGCGCGTCGTGGACGAAGCGCTCCTGGCTGTCGAGGTAGGGGCCGATCCGATAACGCTGTGCATGCGCGAACGCGCGCTCGACGCGCGCCGCCGTCTGCTCGTGCTCACCCAGCGTGCGCGCGAGGGCACGCGCCGCGCCGGCCGCATCGCCACGCGCGAACAGCAGCGCGTGCTCCTCGTCCGCCATGCCCTCGCTGATCCCCCCGACGTCGGAGGCCACGAGCGGCACGCGCGCGAGGGCACCCTCGATCGTCACCAGCGGAAAGGGCTCGTCCCAGGTGGATGGGACGATCATCGCGCTCGAACGGGCGAGCGTCGCCGTCACCGCCTGCGGCTGCTGTGGCCCCTGCCAGCGCAGCGCATCGCCGACGCCGAGTTGCGTGGCGCGGTCTCGCAGGTTGGCAGCGTATTCCTTGTCCTCCGGGCCGGTCAGCGTAAGCGTCGCCGTGATCTGGTGCTCAGAGCGCAGCAGCGCGAGTGCCTCTATTGCCACATCCACCCCCTTCACGGGTGTGATGCGTCCCACGAAAGAGATGTCAGGTCGCGTCGTGGGTTCACGCTGGACGGCTGCGTACAGGTCTCCATATCGCGGCACCGAGTGGTCCACGCGCTCGAGCACCGCGTCGATGACGGGTGGCATGTCCACCATTCTCTTAATCGCCTGAGAGTTCCATGAGATCGCCGTGCGCACCGGTGCGCTCGCATTCAGGCGCAGCGCTGGAAGCATGTTGAACGCACGGCATCCTGCCGCCCAGCAAGCGCGCGTCGGGCTGCGCTCTTCGGGTAGCAACTCGCGCATGAACTGATCTCGGCGGAACAGTCCGCCGAACCAGTGCTCACACACGCGAAAGGCAAGTGGCACGCCGCTGTCGGCGAGCACGCGCAACGCCGCTTGGGGGATTGACGCGCCGTTCCACGCGTAGATCAGATCGGGCTTCCACTCGAGCGCGCGGCGGGCGGTACGCGCAGCGTGAAGCGAGGCGAGCGGCGCGCGCAGCGCCCCGGACTGGTCGGGGCTCAGCAGTGCCAGCTCGCGCCACGTTCGCACTCGCGGGCCCGAGCTCTCCTCACCAACTGTGACGCCGTGGTCGTGTCCGCTTGTCACCACCAGGACCTCGTTTTGCTCTGCCAGTCGCTCGACCACAGAGGAGCACTCGACCTCATACCCACCCAGCGCGCCGGGGGGGTAGAGCGTAGAGACGACGAGGAAACGCACGAAGACCAACCCTAGCGGCCGCCTCCTAACCCATGCGCTACCGTGGGCCGTCCGTGCGTGTGCTGTTCTTCAACGAGGGCAACCTCGGCGGGTACATCATGGGGCAGGCTCAGGTTCAGACGGCGATCTCCGCTGGGCTCGCACAGGCGCCGGACATCGACGCGCGGTTCGCCACGTTGTCGCCGATGGGCCGATTGGCGAACGCCGTGGCGGTACGTCGCATCGAGCCGCTGGCGAGCCGGCATCTGGACTTCGACACGCTTCGCTGGCACCTGGTGCAGTCCCAACGCGCCCGCGGGCGCCTGAACTCGGAGCTCCGCCAATGGCCTGCAGACGTCGTTCATTTGCACACACAGTCGGTTGCACTGACGATGAAGGCGACGATGCGCTCGGTTCCGGTCGTGCTGTCGATGGACGCCACGACTGAGGACTGGCAGTCGATGCCGGCCTGGGCGCTCGACGATCGTGCTTCGTCGATCGCCAGGGCGCCTGTTCGGGCGCTCGAGCGGCGTGCCATGCGCAACGCTGCGCTGATCCTCGCCTGGACCCCCTGGGCCCAGCGCGGGGTTGAACGAGACGCGCCCGAGGCGCGTGTCGTGGAGCACCACCCCGGTCTCGACCTCGACCGGTTCGTGCCCGTCCCCAAGCGCGAGCGGACCCGCCCGCGGGG
>Ga0209006_10004822_pt1 | contig 12236 bp, 13 predicted proteins | sample JacPin_JW_Ref_O2_FD_188567 | JGI IMG/M metagenome (GOLD analysis project Ga0209006, IMG submission 188567) | Forest soil microbial communities from Algoma, Ontario, Canada - Jack Pine, Ontario site 1_JW_Ref_O2 (SPAdes) (version 2) | ecosystem: Environmental > Terrestrial > Soil > Boreal...
CTCGCCGATGTCGTCGATGTCGGTCGAACCCCGCAATGCGTCGAATGGCCGCGATCGATCCGCGTGATTGAGCTGTTCGACACCCACCACCAGCACCACCTCCGCGCGACCGCCGGCAATCATTTCAAACCCGAGGTTGAGCGCTGATCCTCCGGAGGCGCACGCGTTCTCGATGTTAATGATCGATGCGCGTGCAAGCGGATGATAGCGTAGCGCGATCTGGCCGCGGATCATCTCCTGGTGGGTGACAATGCCGGCCACGGCGTTGCCGAAGAACACCTTGGCGACATGTTCGGCAGGGATGCCGGCGTCGGCCAGCGCCTCATCGATGGCGGCAACAGCCATGGATCGGATTCCGCGGCCCGGAAAGCGACCGAATGGCGTCATGCCAATGCCGGCTATTAAGACTGTGTTCACTGGGTCTCCTCGTTGAGTGTGACCGACTTGGGGGCTCCGCCTCCGACGCGAGTGTCATAGCCCTTCCAGTACGTCGCGCGAATCTCGCGTCGCATGATCTTGCCGTAACCACTCACGGGGAGCGTGTCGACGAACTCCACGCTCTTGGGCTTCTTGTAACCCCCCAGGTTCCGACCGCAATACTCGATAATCTCTTGTGCGGTCACCTTCGCTCCCGCCTCGAGCACCACCAACGCGTGTACGGCTTCGCCCCAATAGGCGTGCGGAATACCAAACACGACTACGGTAGCGACGGCAGGGTGCTGCACGATCACCTCTTCGACCTCGCGCGGGTAGATGTTGTTGCCGCCGCTGATGATCATGTCCTTGGCGCGGTCCAACAAGAACAAGTAGCCATCTGCATCGAGCACACCGATATCGCCGGTGTGCAGCCATCCCCCGCGCAGGGCTTCCGCCGTGGCCGTCGGGTTGTTCCAATATCCCTGCATGACGATATCGCCCCGTACGACGACCTCGCCTTCACGGCCGGGGGGGAGCGGCCGGTCGTCGGCATCGACGCAACGCACTTCGACGTCGGTGCGGATGGTACCGGCCGAACCGATGCGCGGATCATCCACCGCGAGCAGTCGCGCATGTTCGGCGGCATTCAGTCCGCTGATGGTGATGGGCGCTTCACCCTGACCGTAGATCTGAGCGAACACCGGGCCGAATGCTTTGATCGCATTGCGCAGGTGCTCCACGTAGATCGGCGCACCGCCGTAGCAGATGGCCTTGAGGGTCGACAGGTCGTATCTCCCCGGCACGAATTCTTCGAGCATCTTGATGATCTGCGTCGGCGCCAGGAACGCCACATGCGAGACTCGCAGCGCCTCGATCATCGCGAACAGCGCCGTGGGTTCGAAGCTCTTGCTGTCGAGAATCGCGTTGGTGGCGGCGCGCGCCACGGCCGGGAGCGCGACGATGCCGCTGCCGTGCGACATCGGCGCCGCGTGGGCGACGACGTCCCCCGGCTGAATATTGTGCACATCGGCGAGATAATTCATGACGACCACGCGCACGGTCCGGTGAGTCCAAATGGCTCCCTTGGGTTTGCCGGTGGTGCCGGAGGTGTAAAACAGCCAGCAGGGATCGGCGGCCGATACTTCGGCGGATTGTCCCAAGGCGTGGGTGGCGTTAAGCAAATCCTGATAGGGGACAGCGCCTTCGACCGCGGCCGTGCAGACGCGATGATCGAGTGCCGCGAACTCGGCAAGATGCTGCGTGATGCCGACTTGATACTCCGGGCCGTGAATCAGCACCCTGGCACCGGAATTACTCACGATGTAAGCCATCTCGCGCGGATGCAGGCGAGCGTTGATCGGAACGACGATGAGTCCGGCCGCGAAGCAGCCATAGATGGTTTCAAGAATTCGCGGGCTGTTGGCCAAGCAGAAGGCGACGCGGTCACCGGACGCAAGCCCAAGGGCCAAGAGATTGCCGCCAATGGCAAGCGCACGATCGCGAAATTCCCGGTACGAGATCGATTCCGTGCCGTGTACCAACGCGGGCTGGTCCGGCCGCAACATCGCGGCCTTTTGCAAGAACGCAAAGGTATTCATGGGAGTATCATCAGACGGCCGAACGTTCGAACCAGGCGCAAGGACGACGCGCCACCGATTCGGGCGGCGCAGGTCTGAACTTCACGCGCGCATCGCACTGGTAGGTTTGCCAGTTACCGTCCGCATCAGGCAGCAGACGGGCCAGCAGTTGCACTCCCTCATCGAGCTTGATCACACCCAGGGCATAGGGCAAATCGCCCTCAAAGCCTTCAGGCGCTCCGGCGCGAAGCACGGTGAAGCTGTGCAGCACCCCGCTTCCCGTCGATTTGTGCCACCCCAGAGAAAGCGATTGGCAATAGGGACAAGCATGGCGCGGATACATATTGAGCTTGCCGCAGTGGTCGCATTTTTGTATGAGCAGGTCGCCGCGCGCCAAGCCGGCGCGAAAATCGTCACGTATCGGGTTGCTCACGATTGTCGCCCCTTGGTGCGCCGCTCCAACAGCAACACCTGCGCATCCATGTAGCTGCCGCCCGTGCCCCCGACGATGCAACGCTGCACACCGGTCACCTGACGCTCGGGACCTGCGCGTCCCAGCAACTGGCGCACGCCCTCGACCAGCAAGGCCGTGCCGCCGCCGACCCCGGTGTGGCCGGCCGACAGCATCCCGCCATTGGTGTTGCAAGGCAGCCTGCCGCCGGGATCCGCCGCTCCCGACGCAAACCAGCGAGCGCCGTCGCCGGGTGCACAGAAACCCAAACCCTCCACGGCGATGGTGGTCACAGCCGCATAGGTGTCGTAGATCTGCGCAATCTGCGCATCCTTAGGGCCCCACCCGGACTGCTCATACGCGCGCCGAGCGGCCGTTGCCCACCCGAGGGCGGCGAGATTGGGCTCCTGGCCGATGCTGTAGTGGCTCACGCAGCCGCCCGAGCCGGCGACTCGAACCGTGTCCAAGCCGCGTGATTTTGCGTTTTCGGCGCTGGTCATGACGAACGCCACGGCTCCATCGGCCAGCATCGGGCACTCGAGTGCGTGCAAGGGTTCGGCCACGATTTTCGACGCCAACACTTTTTCCACCGTCAATGGCTTGCCCCGATACATGGCGTTTGGGTTGAGTTGCGCCCACTTGCGCAGGGTGACGCAGAACGAGGCCATATCCTCCGCGCTCGACTGGGTGGCGTGCATGTAGCGCCGGGTAATGAGGGCCCCGATAGCGTTGAACTGCAAGCCCGTGGGCGCTTCCCATTCGTTCGGAATGCCGTACTTGCTGAGCATGGTCACCATCGCGTTGAGGTCGGCGGAACCCCAGCGTTCGCAATGCAAGACCAACACGGTGCGGGCATGGCCGGACGCAATCAACCCGGAGGCGAGGCGCACCGCGTTATCGCTGGTCGAGCCGCCCGAGTGCACCATGAAGCTCGACTTTAGGTGACCGAGCAGCCCCAATTCCTCGGCCATTCGAGAAAAGATCAGATCGGCTTGGTCAAACGGCGAATGCAAGCAAGGTATCAGCAGGATGGTGTCCACGTCGCGCGGCACCATTTTGCCGTCGGCTAGGGCGAGCAAACCCACATGAGTCAGGTCGCCAATGAAATTGCGCTCGGGATAACGACCCGACGGCAACTCGCCGACGCCGACGAACACCGGATCATTGGGCGAATTAGCGTCGATGTGGAGGGGCCAGGTGTCCGCCATCCTCATGTCCCCTGCGGCGCGTGCCGCCGCGCCAACATGATCTGCACAAAGGCCATCACTTCTTCCTCGCGTTGGTTGCGCACCGAGTAGTTCACATGCAGGGTGCCGTACTTCGGATTGCTGCCTTCCGCCAGTTCCACCACCTCCGCATGAACCTTCAAGGTATCGCCTGGTGTCACCGGTTTGAGTGCGCGCATGCTCTTCACTTCCACCAGCGCTGTGATCGCATTGCCGTAAAAACCGCTCATCCCGACCAGGCCGACGGCGAGGGCGAACGTCAACGGACCGTGCGCGATGCGCGTGCCGAAGCGCGTGGATTTGCCGTACTCCTCGTCGGTGTGCAACGGGTAGTGATCGCCGGTGAGTCCGGAAAACAACGAAATGTCGCCGATGTCGACCGTGCGCCCGCGGGTGATGACCACGTCCCCGAGCGCGAAGTCGTCAAAGGTCTTTTCTTGGGGGTCGTTGCAGATCCGACCGGGCATCTTCATTTCTCCAAACAAACAATCATTTGTTTGTTTAACTCTAATTGCGATTAGGCACCCAAGTCAAGCGCCCCCACACTACACTCAACGCGTGTGGTGGCCGCGTTGGTTGACATCGGCGCCCGACATGCCCACAATAAAACAAATGATTGTTTTTTACCAGCCCTGAATTTGCCCGCAGAGGGTGCCATGTCGATCAAACTCACGATCACCCCCGTAGCCCTCGAGGCATCATGACCACGGATAACGCGCTTCTGATGGCACAACTCGAGCGGGTCGTCGAGCCCTGCAGCCTCTCGATGGGCAGCCCGATGAGCATTTGCGACATGGGACTCGTCGAAGAGTTGCGCTTCGATCGCGGTGTGGTCAACGTAGTCCTGTGCCTCACGGACCCCGGCTGCATCAACTACCGGAAGATTCGAGAATTCATTACCGATGTGCTGATGGAGGTGCCCGAGGTCGAATCGGTGAAGGTGAGCCTCAGCACCACGCAGCTGTGGACGCCCGATCGAGTCCGACCAAAGCCAACGGATCAGCCGGTTCACTTCGTGCGCGCGGCGGCGCGCGCGACGAACAAACGAGGAGCAACATGAGCAGCCAAGCCAAAGACCCGAGTTTGGGTCCCCAATACCCGCTGCCGCCGCGCACTGTTGACGCTGCCTACTACCTGGATCCCGCGCAGTACGAACGCGAGATCGAGCGAATTTTTCTCAGGTCTTGGATGCCCGCCTGTTCGTCCAAGGAACTGCCGAATCCGCGTGACTATGTGGTGTGGGACCGGCTGCGGCAGTCGGTGGTCATCGCTCGTCAGCAAGACGGCAGCCTCGCCGCCTGGCACAACGTCTGCCGGCATCGTGGTGCGCGTCTGGTGGAGAAGTCCGGACACTGCAAGTTCGGGAAATTCAAATGCCCGTGGCACAGCTTTACCTACGATCTGACCGGCAAGTGCACCGGCGTGCCGCTGCGAGAGACCTTCGACGAGCGTGCCCTCGTGGGCTTGCGAACCGTGCCGGTGAGGGTTGCGGAGTGGAACGGCCTGGTGTGGGTGGCGTTGCACGACGATGTCCCTGAGCTGCGGGAGTATTTGGGCGATCTGTGGGACGAGCTTGGCTACTACCATATGGAGAACTTCGAGATTCGCTACCGCCACTCTGCGGAACTGAACGCCAATTGGAAGGTGGTCATCGATGCTTTCAACGAAACTTGGCACGTCCCGTCCACGCACGAGGAAACGCTATCCGGTCTGATGCTCTGGCGCGATGCACGGCTCAAGATTTGCTCCCCGCATTCGTGGATGACCTTGCCGATTGCCGGCTACACTGAAGAAGCGGGCCCGAACGCCGATCACCATCAAGCCAACGTGTGCCACTACACTGCGTTCCCAAACACGATCTTCAGCTGTTTTCCAACCCATTTGCAGATGTGGAGTGCCTGGCCGATGTCGCCTACCAAAACCTTGCTCACCGCCTGGGGCGTGGTGGGACCTGCACCTGAGGGTCTGACGGAGGAGAAGTGGGCGGAGATCAGCGATCGCAATTGGGCGCATTTCTTGAGCGTACTCGCCGAGGACTCGCGGGTGCTCAATGGCTTCGGCACCGTCGCCCAGTCATTGGGCTTCAAAAACAGTCTCTTCAATACCGCCGAGGGCCGCTTGAGCGCATTTCATGACGAGGTGATGCAAAGAGTCGGCCCACGCTGATACAAACATTTGTTTCGTTGGTGAACGACGCTAAACTGCGTGCAAGTCGGGCATCGCCCGTTAGTTGGATCACGGCACTGAGGCGATCGAATGAAGAAGAGGCAGGTCAAGAGTTCCAGTACACGTGAGGTCATTGCCGACGTCGCCGTCAGGCTGTTCGGCGAGCATGGGTACACCGGTACCACGATGCGCGACATCGCCGAGGCAGTGGGCGTCCTGCCGGGAAGCCTTTATGCGCATATCGACAGCAAGGAAACTCTGTTGCTCGAGATCGTCAAAGACGGCATCGCGCGCTTTCTGGCCATCGAACAATCGCTCCAGGGTTCCGCCGAATCGCCGGAGGCGCGGCTTCGCAAAGCCATTCGAGCGCACGTCGATGTGGTTGCGGAGGACCCACAACGCTCCCTGGTCGTATTTCACCAATGGCGATTCTTGAGCGAACCGAACCGGGCCAGCGCGGTTGCCATGCGTAGGCGATACGCCAACGCTTACGTGAAAATCGTCGAGGACGGCAAGGCGGCCGGAGTATTCAGCCCGCGACTCGATACGCACATCGCCGTGTTCGGCGTGCTGGGCGCCTTGAATTGGATACCCGAGTGGTATTCCGACAAGGGTGCTGCGAGCCCCGGGGAGATTGCGGAACGATTGGGGGAAGCGCTGATATTTGGCTTGCGAGAAGGACCCGCCTGGGCCGAGCCGGGCATAGATGCACAGCCCGCGACTGTGGGGCGGTCGGCGGCGCCCAAGTACCGCGCCGCGGCCAAACGTCGTACCTAGCCGAGCGGCGCCATATCCCGAAGAACGCCGCCGGTTGCGCGCCCCGGGATCCTTACCGCAGCTTCCCTTGACAGTTGAAACCCAAGGGATTAGTCTTGCAATAAAACAAGTGTTTGTTTTTTAGCTGGCAATGCACACCGGAGATCAGAGCGATGGACGAATCGAGCCGATGTCCCATCTCGCGCCGCAATCCTGAAGTGAAGGTAGAGCCAGGAGCGCCGAGTCCCGAAGAACTCAAAGCGCGCTTCGGCAGGGACATATTCCGTGATTTTGATTACGACGCCCCGGAATTCAATGAGAAATTCGTCGATACGCTGGAGGCGCATCTAACCTACTGTCCGGTGGCACGTAGCAATGTCGGTACCGGATACTGGTGGGTCAGCCGCAACGAAGACGTCCGCCGCATCGGCCAGGATTGGAAGACGTTCTCGAATGCGAAGGGCTACCAGCCGAACCGTCCTGAAGGCTTGCCGCTGCTGATGCCGGAAGAGAGCGATCCCCCGCGCCACACCGCCTGGCGCAGCGCAATCAATCCGCACCTGAGCCCGAAGGTCGTGGCGGGGTACGAAGCCAATGTGCGGGCGGACGTCAATACTTTGATCGACCGGTTCATCGACAACGGGCAGTGCGAATTCATCAGCGACTTCGGGGCCATCCTGCCCGGCTGGGCGTTTTTCAAGAACATCCTGGGCGTACCCGTCGAAGACCTGGCGCTGTTGGTGGACGGGGTCGAGCAAGGGTCGTTCGGTCCGGTCGGCGAGCGGGCCGGGCATTTCGCCAAGGTCTTCGAGTGCCTCGACCGCTACCTCAAACAGCGGTCAAACGAAGCACCGCGCGGCGACATGGTCGACACCATTCTCAAGGGAGTCACTTATGAGGGCGGCACGAGCGCGCCCTGGGAGCACAAGCTGAGCATCCTGGTCGATCTGACTTTCGGCGGCATCGCAACCACCACTTTCGTGATGGCGTCGGCGATTCACTACCTCGCCACGCATCCTGCGGATCGTGAGGCGCTGGTCGACAATCCGGACATGATGCCGAACGCCATCGAGGAGTTCGCTCGCGTGTTTCCGCCCGTCGTCGGTCTGGGACGCACCTGTACTCGCGATGTCGAGGTCGCAGGTACCCCCATGAAAGAGGGCGATTTCGTGATGCTGGCCTACTCGGCGAGTTCACGCGATCCACGCACGGTCGAGAACCCGAGTAAGGTCGACATCACGCGCGCCAGTGTTCTACATTCGACCTTTGGCGTGGGTCCGCACCGCTGTGTCGGCTCCAACCTGGCGCGCCTCGAGTTGCGCGCCACCCTCGACGAGTGGCTGAGGCGCATTCCCGAGTTTGGCGTAAAGCCTGGAACCGCCCCGATCTACGAGACCGGATTTCTGCGCTCGATGCGCCGACTCGAATTGGTGTTCTGATCGCCATGTCGAACGAATCATCGAAATTCGAGCGATACCGCCAGCGCTATCACAATATCGATTTGCAGCGCGAGGACGGCATCCTCACCATGCGGTTCAACACCGGCGGCGGAGCGTTTGTGTGGAGCGCCGAGGCCCACGAGGAAATGGGTTTATGTTTCACGGAAGTCAGCGGCGACCGCGACAACAAAGTCGTCATCATGACGGGTACCGGCGCCAACTACTGCGTCGATATCAATGCCGGCAGTTTCAAGCTGAGCACGGCGGGCGACTGGGACCACATCATCCATGACGGTCGGCGGCTGCTCACCAACCTGCTCGATATTGAGGTGCCGGTGATCGCTGCGATCAACGGCCCGGTGCGCATCCATCCGGAGATTCCGGTATTGGCCGACGTGGTGCTCGCCGCCGACACCACGCTGTTCCAGGATGCGCCGCATTTCATGTCCGGTATCGTGCCGGGAGACGGCGCGCATGTGGTGTGGCCGCATTTACTTGGCCCGAATCGCGGCCGCTATTTTTTGATTACCGGCCAGGAACTCGATGCGCGTACGGCATTGGAGTACGGCGTGGTCAATGAAGTATTGCCCGGGGACAAGCTGCTGAGCCGGGCCATGGAACTCGCCCGCTATATTGCCGCGATGCCCGCGCTGACTCGCCGCTATACGCGGCAGGCCCTCACTCAGCGCCTGAAGCGCCTAATGCAGGAGGGCCTGGGACATGGTCTGGCCCTCGAGGCGCTTGCGGCCATAGATCAACTGCCCGTGTCCGGGCGCATGAAAGATGTGCGTTGAATTCGAAGGGGTGAAGCAATGAAAGCCAAAATCGACGGTGAACTCTGCACCGGCCACGGCCGATGCTGCGCGGTAGCCCCGGAGTTCTATCAACTCGACGACAACGGGTACAACGCGGACCGCGGCAAGATCTTGGACGTGCCTGCCGGTATGTACGATGCGGCCCGGCTGGGTGCGCGGAAGTGCCCCGAGCGAGCCATCACCATTCTCGAGGATTGACGCGTGGCGGCCACGCCCGAACTGATTTAGGTGTTTTCAACCGGGCTTTCCACAGGCCCAACGGACTTGGAGGAAAGGCAAATGGATAGTGAAACGAAGCGATTGGTACAGATTGCGGTCGCCTGGTGTGGCCCGGTGTTCGTCGTCGGATTCATCGTTTTTTGGGCGGTGCTTGGGCATAACGTGCCGCCGCCGAACATGATGGGCATGACGTCGGCGCAGCTGATTTCGGAGTATTACGGCAAGTACCAGAACGAAATCGCCGTCGGCATGATCGGATCCGCGACCATGGGAATGTTCTACACCCCCTGGTCGTTGTTGCTGGCCACCCTGATGCGCGACGAAGACGGGTCCTTGGGCGTATTGAGCTTGATCGAGGCCGCCGGCGGTATCCTGACCGGATGGCTGCTGGCCTTTTGTCCGGCTATCTGGGCCGCCTGTGCCTTGCTGGCGACGAGCGTTAGTCCCGATCTGATCAGAGCCATGCATGTGATGACATGGATCATTTTTGACTGCACTTATATGATCACGACCATCCAACTGCTCGCTCTCGGCGCCTACATCGTGCTCAACAAGAAGCAAGCCACATTTCCGGCCTGGACGGGTTGGTGTGCCATCGCCATCGGCATCACCTTCGTGCCATTGGTGCTGATGCCCTTTGTCACGGAAGGGCCGTTCGCCGTAGGCGGAATGTGGAACTTCTTCTTCATTTTCAGCATTTGGTTGTTCGCCTTTCAAATTCCGATCGGATTTTTTATGCTGAAAGAGGTTATGGGGCACAAGCAAGTTGCGAGACACGTGTTATCCCACGCGAATTGAGTGGGAACGAACGGCGTCGACATCCGAAAAGGCGACCCTGAGCCGGCGCCTTGAGGTCGCGATTGACCGCGGGTCCGACCGGTTTCGTGCAATCACCTGAGGTCAATTCGAGGGCCGCCCTGCCTGCGCGCGGCGCGCCCGGCACCGACGGACTGTGGACATTCGTGTTCATCGATATGGTCATCTTCCTGATGATCTTCTTGACGTTCATGAGCGAGCGGCTGGGACATGTCGAGCTCTACGCCGCGTCTCAGTTGCACCTGAAGGTGATTTTCGGGTTCGCAAACACACTCATCCTGCTCACGAGTTCCTGGATGGTCGTCGAGGCGATCCAGGCTGCGCGGCGCAGTGACGGGACGGGCATTCGCTGGTTCCTGGGCTGGGCTTGGCTGTTGGGTCTGGCTTTCTCGATCGACAAATTCGTCGAGTACACCCTGACGATTCGTGCTGGCATCACACCCGCGACGAATGCATTTTTTTCCTTCTATTTTTTCATCACGATCGTGCACTTCCTGCACGTGATTGCCGGCATGTTGTTCATCGGCTACTGCCGAGGCAACGCGCGGCACCGCGCCGGGACCGCAGGCTATATAACGGGTTTGGAGAACGTCGGATTGTTCTGGCATTTCGTCGACGTACTTTGGATCTTCATTTTCCCGCTGCTTTATCTGGTCGGACGACGATGAAGGGGCTGCGGAACTCACCGGCGGTAGTGTGGTGCATTCTGTGCGGGTTGACGGTCCTATCGGTCGCGCTGGTCGAAGGAGGCGGGGGCCGCGCGCTTGCCTCCATCGCCATCATGCTGATAGCCGCCGCGAAATCACGACTGGTCATCCTGCACTACATGGAAGCACAACGCGCCGCTCGACACTGGCGCTTCCTGTACGAAACCTGGAACTTTGCCGTGACCGCGACGATCGTTATCGGCTACCTGATGAGTCGAGGGGCGTGACAGATCAGATGGCCATGAAATCGCCGCGTACCTGCCGTCCACTTTCCTGAAGGTCTGCAAGTACGGTCTCTGGTGAGCCGCTCAGCCGCACGTCGATATGTTTAGAGGTCCGAGCGCGTTCCAGCCGAAGTTCAGGTACGGCCGCCTAGCCACGTCCGCAGCCCATTATTGCGAGAGTACACAGCTTTCCCCCAACTGGGGGATTATCGCGGGACGGTGGACTGTTCCAATCTGAAGTTCGACCTTCATGGGACTTTGCTGTGGATCAACGCCGATTTCTCTTCAAGGCGGTGCCGGCCGCCGTTCGCAACGGCATTCGCGAGGCGAATGCCGGCCCCTCGAAGACGGACAGTAACCGTCCAAAGGTGAGAGCTGTCGAGAATGTAGGAGCACGAGCATGACCTTGGTCAACCGCATTTTTGCAGCCCTGGTCGTATTGATGGGACTGGGGTTGTTGCTCGGCGGCATTTACCTCGCCACGCTCGGCGGTTCGCTCTATTACGTGTTGGCCGGATTGGCTTATCTGATCGCAGGTATCGCGCTCTGGCGGCGACAGGCTCGCGGGGTATTGTTGCTGGTACTGATCGCCGTGTTGACTATTCCGTGGGCCATTTGGGAGTCAGGTACGTTCTACTGGGCTCTGTTTCCACGCCTTCTTGTTCCTTTGGCATTGGCGAGTCTCGGTTTGCTCCTATTGCCGTGGGTGTTGCCTGATGCCTCGCGGGGCAGCCTCGGTGTCTTGGCGGTCCTGGGGACGATCGTATTCTTCGCGCTTGCCTTCGTGCCGCACGGCGTCGTTTCGCCAATTCCGAATTCGCCTTATACGCAGGCGGCTGCAAACATGACTCCTTCGGATTGGTCTGCGTATGGTCGTACCACGGCGGGTACGCGTTATGCGCCATTCACGCAGATCAACCGCGACAACGTGAAGGATCTGAAGCTTGCCTGGACCTACCACACCGGCGAGAAGACTTCGTTGGAGAAGGGTGCCGTCGATCAGAATACGCCTTCGCAGATCGGCGATACGGTGTTCACCTGTACACCCGATGATCGCATTGCCGCGATCGACGCGGATTCGGGCGCGGTGCGCTGGCGGTTCGATACCCACAGTTCCTCCCCGATCTGGAATCGCTGCCGTGGCGTGGGTTACTACAAGCTCAAGGAAGCCCCGGCTGACGGGGTCTGCGCCGAGCGCATTGTCAATTCCACCATCGACGCGCGTCTGTTTGAACTGGATGCCAAGACCGGCAAGCCGTGCCCTGACTTCGGCAGCGGCGGCATCGTCGATTTGAAGCAGGGCATGGGGGAGGTCAAACCCGGATTCTACTTTCAAAGCTCCGCGCCGCTGGTCGCACGAGACAACATCATCATTGGTGGCTGGGTGGTCGACAACTACAGTCGCGGCGAGCCGTCAGGCGTA
>Ga0209006_10004823_pt1 | contig 12234 bp, 12 predicted proteins | sample JacPin_JW_Ref_O2_FD_188567 | JGI IMG/M metagenome (GOLD analysis project Ga0209006, IMG submission 188567) | Forest soil microbial communities from Algoma, Ontario, Canada - Jack Pine, Ontario site 1_JW_Ref_O2 (SPAdes) (version 2) | ecosystem: Environmental > Terrestrial > Soil > Boreal...
GCCCTGGCGGTTCGTGCTGGTCGAATCGGCCGATCGTCGCGACGAAGTGAAATCCAGCTTCGCGCGCGCTAATGCGCGAGCGCTGGAAAACTACGACGGCGAACAGCGCGCGCAATATGCGAGGCTGAAGCTGGAGGGCCTCGAAAACGCGCCGGTCCATGTCGCCGTGTTTGCCGATGAGGCAGCCGAAGAGGGCAGCGGACTGGGCCGCCGCACCATGCCAGAAACCCTCCTCTATTCGGTCGTGGCCGCCATACAAACATTGTGGCTGGCGGCGCGCGCCGAGGGGTTGGGGCTTGGCTGGGTCTCGATCCTGGAACCCGAGGTCGTTCATCGGGCGCTCGACGTGCCGCCAACCTGGACGCTGGTCGCCTATCTCTGCATCGGCTGGCCGGTGGAGGAGCATCTCGATCCCGAACTCGATCGTCATCGCTGGCAGCAAAGGCTGGATGTCGAACGGATGATTTTCAGGCGTTGATGTGTGGCGGGCACTGGTCGTCCCGGCGAAGGCCGGGACCCATAACCACCGTACCCGCTATGGACAGGACGGCGGCTCCAGCATCGCGCAACATCGACATTGGTGGTTATGGGTCCCGGCTCAAGGCCGGGACGACGCATCGTATTCCGTCGCGATACTCGCGTATTTCCTGATTTGAATTTCAAACAGCCACGTCTCAACACCGTCATTGCGAGCGAAGCGAAGCAATCCACTCTTGCTTCCTTGTTGCCACATGGATTGCTTCGCTTCGCTCGCAATGACGGTAAAACACACGTCCACCTTCCCGCGGCATGATACGCCCGAGTTGTGCGAGAACCATCCGCCCGAAATCAGAGGGCGCAGGGAAAGCCGGGTGCCCGCTGCACCCGCAGCCCCGCGTGCAAAGTGTAGAAAGCACGCGAGTGCGTCACCACAGGTCCACCGGAACACCCGGCCTTCCCTGCGCAATGGTTTTAACGGTTTCCTTCGCGCTCTCCCCGGTGATCGGGCTTTTTTGTCACCGTCACCTCGCAGATACTTCTGCGAAGCTTGACGCCAGCGTCGAGGCGTCAGGACCACACGACTTCGCCGTCCGCAAGCCAACGCCCTCGTCAGAAGCGCTGCCCGCGTCCACCGCATCCCGCCCCGCGTTCATGACGATCGCGAGCCGCCCCTCTGTGGGACGAGACGGTGAAAGATATGCAGGTGATTTGGGTCAGAGGGATACGAAAATATTTTTGCAAGGGGGGACTGGACAGGTAGCATCAGCTTGATCTGGCTCAGTAAATTTAGCTCGGCGCGCAGGACGAATTCCGCGCCAAAATGCAATCTTGCATCGCAACCGGGGTATCAAAGCGGTGGCCCTATCGCAAAACGCTGCAAGACTTGGCCCGCTTCCGGCGCTGGGCAGGGGCCGCTTCAGCGCCCTGCGTGGCGTGCGGCATAAGCGCGGGAGAATTAGGAGGGGTGAACGACTAGTTTTTCTTCGGCAAAAAACTGGAGCGCACCGTATCCTCCCATATCGACGGCGTACCGGAGGCTGCCTTCAACTGTCGGAAACACGGCGATCACTATCCCGACTTCATGGTCGTCAGCTGCATTATCGACTTTCTCGCCAATCGCAAACTTCGACATGGAGAACCCCCTTCTGGAATAGTCGATGCCGAGCCTAGCGCGATTCGTTAAAGCTGGGGTAAATTTGGGGGCCCGTAGTATGCCGGGGGTCGCAGAAAATTGGACCGGTCCGCTCCGTCGCGGATTCAATCAGTGAACGTTGGCGGCTACCGCGCCCGATCGAATTACGGTGACAGTGCACTTAACTGGTTTGTGTTGCGCAGCCACATCAGGTCGATTAAATGCACTGTCACCGTAATCCCCGAATTCTGCGCCAAAAGGCTAGCCGACCCCATCCTCAGTCATTCGGTTTCGCGCTTGAGCGGGCGACCCGCAATTCACCGCTTTAATGACCTGTCAGTCGCGAGGACTGGATAGGAGCTTGGCATGCCCGGCTGCATTGTCTGATAGTTCGCGGGATATACGGACGAAAAGATCGCGAAAGTCGGCGCGATTTATATTTAGATGATTTTCAATGAGCCGGGCAGCCTCATCTCCGTGCGCCTGTGCGATGGCATCGGCGATATCGACGTGTTCGTCGGCTGAGACTTTCATGTGCCCGGGAAGATCGAACGTCATGCGTCTGAAAGGAGCGAGCTTCTGGCGAATTCTGTAGGTATTTTCCCCGAGCAGATGGTTCTGCGACATTTCGTAGATCTGTTCATGGAATTTCAGATTTAGACGAGCATAGTCGTTGAGGTCGCCAGCGGCGGCCATTGCCAAACAGTCATTGGCGGTCGCACACAATTGTTGGCGTTCGCCAAGTGTTGCCCGCCGCGAAGCCAGCCGGGCGGCGAGTGCCTCAAGCGCTCCAAGAATTTCATAGGTGAGCAAAATTTCTGAAACGGTCGGGGTAGGAACGAACGCCCCTTGATGGGGGCGCGATTCAACGATTCCCTGGGACGCCAGTCTGCGTAAAACTTCGCGAATCGGTGTGCGCGAAACTCCAAATCGGATGGCGAGCGTGCGCTCGTCCAATCTGTCGCCGGGGCGAAAGGCGCCACTCGCAATTTCGGCCTCTACGGCCTTGGCCAACTGTTCCTGGGAGTCCTGCGACAGGCGTTTGGTGGGTTCAATATTCGTCATTGAAATTTGTCATTGAAGATTTTCTGGATTGGCGAGGTCGCGCAACGCGGCCTGTAGGGGATTCGAGTGGTCGCAGCGCATGCGACCGCATTTGGGATTCCGTCCATACGCTATCTGTCGTCCTCGGGTCGACGTGTTTTGAAGAGAATGTTTTAAGTCCAATTCCGCGGCGCGGAGATCGGGGCGTGATCGCGCTCCACGGCATCCGAAATCTTCGCTCGCGTTTCTACGCGGCGGTCGATTGACGGACAGCGTCGCAATCCGCCTCGCGCAGAGGTCTGGATCGTCTCACTCCTCGGCAAACGTCGGCATCGGTACCGCCTCGACGCTGCCGGGAAGAACTCCTGCTTTAGCCCTTGACTATTCCAGCATGGATAGCGTACCAAAACCAAAAATGGTATGCAATACATGAATATGGCATACCAAAGATCGGAAACGCCGTATTGGGATACCGTCAGGTGGGCGCAAGCAACCTCCACGTCCCCACGTTCGAAGAGGTTTCCCGGGTCCAGGGGCGCTGTCGGCAACGCCGGACCGAAGGCGACGCTGCGTTCAACGCACCCATGTTCAGCCCCTGGATCGTCGGCCAATCGCGCAACTCCAGCTCGATCACACCGCCGCAGTTCTCCCGAAATACGCGCGGTTGTTCGCGCGTGCCGAATTGACCACGAAGAGTCGAGATCGAAGTAGGCGGAGCTTCCCAACCGCCGTGTTGCAAAAGCATAAACAAAAGGAGGAAAGCCGTGCACCACTATGAAGAAAGATTTGGCTATGAAGAAAGATCTGGCCTGTCGGGTATCGTGGCAGGTATTGCCGCTGCCTTTGTCGCATCGTCTTTGCTCGTGTCTCCGGTCAAGGCGGAGAGCGGCGTTGAATGGACGACCTATGGAGGCGATCTTGCCAATACGCGCTACAGCACGCTGAAGCAGATCGACACCAAGACCGTCAAGGATCTGAAGGTCGCCTGGGCCTTTCCGCTCGGCGTACTGGAAGGGCAGGAAACGACCCCGTTGGTGGTGGGCGGCACGATGTATGTGACGTCGCCGAAGGGCCCGAAATTCGTCTACGCGCTCGACGCAGCTACCGGCGCCGAAAAATGGCGCTATGCACCCGAACTGCCCGCCGACGTTGCCGCGGCGGTATGCTGTGGCCTGGTCAATCGTGGCGTCGCCTTTGCCAATGGCAAAGTCTTTGTCGGCAGGCTCGACGGCTATCTCGTCGCATTGGACGCCGCTACCGGCAAGGAACTCTGGAAGGCCAAGGTCGCCGACTACAAGGCTGGCGACGACATCACGTCACCACCGACGGTCGTCAAGAACATGGTGGTGATCGGATATGCCGGCGGCGAATACGCCACGCGCGGCGCGATCACCGCCTACGACCAGGAGAGCGGCAAGGAGGTCTGGCGGACCTACACCATCCCGGCAGCGGGCGAACCGGGCAATGATTCCTGGCCGTCGCCGGAAATCGCGGCGCGCGGTGGAGCCGATGCCTGGCTCGTGGGGTCATACGATGCCAAGCTCAACCTGATCTACTACGGCACCAGCAATCCGGCGCCCTGGGCCGCACACGCGCGCGGCACGGACAGCAGCGAGTATGGCAAGTATACCAATCTCCATTCGTCATCGACACTCGCACTCGATGCCGACACCGGCAAGATTACCTGGCACTACCAGCAGACGCCGTACGATGCCTGGGACTATGACGGCGTCAACGAGAAGGTGCTGGCCGATCTGAGCATCGGCGGCAATAACGTCGAAACGCTGATGACCGCCGACCGAAATGGTTTCTTCTACGTGTTTGAGCGCAAGAGTGGAAAGCTGATCTCGGCGACGCCCTTCGTCCATGTCAACTGGGCCAAAGGCGTCGACGGCGACGGTTACCCGATCGAGAATCCGGAGATGCGGCCGCGCAAGGACGTCTGGGCCCGTGACGTCTGCCCGAGCTTCTACGGCGGCAAGAATTTTCCGCCCGTTTCGTACAGCTTCGATACTCACCTCGTCTACATTCCGACCTTCAACATCTGCATGGACGAAGTCGGCCGGGACGCGGGTGATCCCAAGAAGGGCATTTTCTTCCTCGGAACCGAATTCGATGCCGGGAAATATGGTCCAGGCGGCCATGGCGGCGAGTTCGTCGCATGGGACCCGGTGGGCCGGAAGAAGGTCTGGGGCATCAAGGAATCGATGCCATTTGTGGGTGGAGCGCTTTCAACCGCCGGAGGGTTGGTCTTCTACGGAAATATGCAGGGCGAGTTGAAGGCGGTGGACGCCAGGAGCGGAGATGTTCTGTGGCGTTTCCAGACCGGATCCGGCATCAGCCAGGGGCCGGTGACCTATGAGGTTGGCGGAAAGCAGTATCTCGTTGTCGCGTCCGGGCATCTGCTCGGGCCGCCGAGCTTCATGGGCGAGACAGGCAAGAAGATCCTGGCGTCGACCGTTGAAGGCGGAACGCTGTTCGTGTTTGAATTGCCGAGCCATTGAGCTAGAGCGTTTTCGAGCGAAAGGCTGCCCCGGACTTGATCCGGGGTGGATGCCGGTTCGCGTGAAGAAAACGCGTCAAATTAGGAAGTTGAGCCTCCGTTCCGATCCTGTCGGAACGGAAAAGGCTCTGCGCGAATCGAGCCGACGGGGCTGCGGCCCCGTCGTTCTGTTACCACGGGATTGTTCGATATGACGGCAGTGCGCTTAGCGGCGGCGTTGGTATGCCTGATCGCCCTCGTTGCCCGCGATGGTTCAGCCAACTCAGAAGAAATAGCGGGCGCAGGAGCCGTATCGGCGACGGGGAAGCCAGCGCAGGCATTGACCGCGGATAACGCGGCCGCCGTCAAGGAGGGCCGCTCGCTCTTCAACCAGACCTGTGCTCACTGTCACGGGCCGGATGCGTCGACGGGACAATCAGAACGCAACCTCAGACGTCTTAGCGCGCGCTATGGAGACGACATGCCGAACGTCTTCCGATCGACCGTCATGAATGGACGGCCCGACAAGGGAATGCCGGTCTGGGGCGAGGTTCTCGACGAGAAGACAATCGATCGGATCTACGACTACCTGGTAACGGTGCAGGAGGGGGCGCAGTAGAGATCATCTGAAATCCGCCTGCCGGGGAGTGTCCAAAGGTCTCGGTCACCAAAATTTCCAATACCGCCATTTCGTCGGGACAGTGAAAGCAAGCAACGTAAAAAGGCTTTCATTCATCCAATCGTACTCGCGATCGTAGCGATAGCCGGTCAACTGATCGCCCATGTGAACCGGAATGTCGAAGAAATCTCCATCTGCACGCGTCATCCGTTCATGCCGCAGTGTGTTGAACATCTCGGGGAGTTGACCCGTAGACTTCAAATCCTTGTCGTCGACGTCACCCGAATGGCTCACACTCCATTGCTGTGAACCGCCCCGCCAATATTCAACATGAGAAAACATGACGTGCTCCTCCAGACTCTGGAGAACAACTTCGCCGCTTTCCGAGAGCTTCGCTAGTGCAGCCTTCGTGAAGCGACGCTCGTCACAAGTATTTGACCAGATCATGTGAAATCCGGACGGTAGGTTCACGATAGCAACAGTGCCTCGCTGCACGAGTGGAAGGTTACGGCGTTCCGCGGTCGTAGCCAACTGAAGCTCGTTCAGCGTCTCCTCAGCGGACGGTCCTCGCACGAAAAGCAGACTTATCGAGATGCCCAAGTGAGCCTCCATAGCAGCATGCGATCGCTCTCGCTCTCAACGCGAGTCCAATCATACATTTGGTCGACCTTAGTCCCGTAGGATGGGTTGAGCCCTTCGCAAAACCCATCATCTCAGCAAGCTGCAATTGATGGGTATCGCTTCGCTCCACCCATCCTACGCGCTCATACAAAGACGAAATACCATCGAGGCATCAAGCCATCCTCAGCTGCCGTCCCTTAGTCATTAGTCTTCGGCCGACATACTAACTTCGATATCGTCGCCTCGGCGTTGAAGGTGCTCTTGGCGCGCTTCCTGAATTACAGAAATCATTAGAGATATGTAGTCAGCCACTTCTTTGGGCGCGCCGTTAATATTTGTAATTCGGACAACGTATGGAGGCTCGACCCTGTTCATGCCGCCGTAGATCATTGAGTCCACAAACGCGTCTGGACTCATTCCATGTATCTCGGGCGAGCCAAGGGCGGCCTTGAGCGACCGAAGAAAATCGAGAGGGCTATTCCATCCCTTAGCATTAAGCTCAATCAGGTGCATGCCGGTGCCTCTTACGGGCCTCCATTCTAGCACGCCATATCGCATGTTGGCACTTTTCGGACATGGCGCGATGTCCGAGTTGAGTCCGTTATGCTCAACAAAGCGGACTCAACCTTCACAAGGAATACGGGCATATTTCGGTTGCAATGCGGGCAGCGACCGCTTCCGGGTTATGCCGATGCGGCGCTGGATGCTGTCTCCCGCCGGATCACGCGGTATATTGAGCCCACAATGATCGGCGGTTTCATGATCCATGTCAGCTCACTCAGTGCTCTCAACAGTGTCACGGCGAGCCTTCACAGCTTCGACCTGCTGACGCTGTTGTCGCCGGATTATCCGGACGTCGACTGGCGCGAATTTGCCTGCGAGCGGCATCTGCGGCTGGCGTTTCACGATATCATCGAACCTGTTCCGGGCCTGACGCCGCCGGACCGCGACATGATGCAGGCCGTTCTCGATTTCGGCCGCAACACCTTGCATCAACGCACGCTGTTGATCCATTGCTGGGCCGGGATCAGCCGCTCGAGCGCTGCGGCCTTTGCCATTGCCTGCGATCGCAATCCGGGATTCGAGCGCGACATCGCCGTCGAACTGCGCCGGCGGTCACCGTCCGCTACGCCCAACCAGCTGATGGTGCGGCTGGCGGATGATCTGCTTCAGCGCTGTGGCCGGATGGTCGATGCGATCGACGGGATCGGCCGCGGCGCCGAGGCGCGCGAAGGCGAGCCGTATGCGTTGCCGCTGAAATGGCCTTGAGCATGACGAGATTAGATCGATCCGCAAAGGCAACGGCAACGAGCTCCTGAAGCGGTGAGAAGGCATGACGGAAAGACGATCGGACAGCTTGCCGACCTGCTCCGAAGCCATGCGAGCCTCTTATTTAGCGAGAGTAGTAGGTCTGAGCGACTTGTTCTTCGGTGTTTTTCCCGCAGCTGATCACGGGATACCTCGCGGGGTTCTCCGCGGATTTGCAGCTCGGGAAAGCGTCCATGGCAGCGTCGTAATTTACGCCGAAGAACTGAACAAGCGAGTAGCGATGCTGCTGGGTTAAGTTGACGACACGATGCGGACGAGAAAGGAACAGATCGTTGCTCCAACGTTGCATCAGGTTGCCGATGTTGATGACGAAGGTACCATCGATTGGGGGCACCTCAATCCAATCGCCGCCGACGCCCTTGACTTGCAGACCGGGTTGCGCTGACTGCCAGACCGTCGTGAAAATCTCATAGTCGCGGTGCGCGCCAATGCCGATCTTGCTCACGTCCCAATCCGGCTGCTGAGGCGGATAGTAGCATGCGCGCATCCGCGACATCGGCTTCGTATAGATCGCGTCGAAGTAGTCTTCTTTCAAATCCAGCGCCAGAGCGAGGGCGCGGAGCATCTTCTTTCCGAACTCGAGCTGGGTATCGAAATACGTCCCCAGGGCCCAACGGAAATCCGACGGTTCGTCAGGCCACGAATTTGGCCCATAGAACTTCAGGCCTTTCAGGTAGTCCGGATCGTCCGCCGGAAGGTCCTGCGCGGCCTCGAAGGCCTCGTGCATGTCGCCGCCCTTGAGTTCATGATCCGCCTTGATGTCGCCGTGCGCCACGTAACCGCGATGGTTCGGGGTCGACTGATAATGAAGTTCCATCTTTTTGGCGCGTGGCAAGGCAAAGTAGCGCTGCATGGCCTGGTAGGCCCGGAGCACTACGGCATCGGGAATCCCGTGGTTTTTCAGGTAAAAGAACCCCACTTCCGTGCAGGTCTTGCGCAGCTGCGCGGCAATTTGCTGACGATCTTCAAGCCTGCTCGACAACATTGGGCTGAAGTCAATTACCGGAATGATGTCGCTCGTGTTACGCTTGAATCGAATACCGCGGCCGGCGGTGATGACTGTTTCAGTGCTGTCTGACACGGCTGCTCCCTCCTTGCAGGATGGGGAAACCTACGCGGCATGCTCCCTCGAACGCTTGACGATGGATGCACATCGAGTTGCGCTATAGCGACAAAAGCGCTTGTTGGCTGCCCCTGAATTGTGACGACCGAGCCTTGTGACGACCAAGAGTTGGGCAGAGGCTGGATCAAATCTTGCAAGGATTTTCCTGAGGAGGCTGATATGCAGGCGACCAGCGAAGGTTCGGAATCCGACGGCGTCGCAGCCTGGCAACGCACGATTTCCGACACCTTCTACCACCAGGACGTCCTGGCCGGGCCCGAGGGGACTTTTCGGGGTGACTTGTCGGCTTGGAATATCGGCGGCCTCTCGCTTTCGCATATCAAATCGTCAGCCGTAACCTACAGGCGTTGCCGCAAGCATATTGTACCGCACGTCGAAAAATACCACCTGATGACTATTCCATTGGCAGGAGAGCTTTTTTTCGAGCAGCAAGCTATCCAATCGCGCTGTCAGCCCCGATGCCTGTTGGCGGAACGAGGGGATTTGCCTTACGAGCTTTATCAGCCGGGCGTGAATGAACTGGTCGTGCTCAAGGTGCCCGAATCGCTCCTGAATATGCGACTCCCTCGCGGCAAGACGTTTACCGGGCAAACGGTCGGATTGCCCGGCGGCATAGCGGGGCTATTCGTCGACTTGGTGCAATCCGTCGTCTCCAATGTCGGCGCTCTCGAACCTTCGCATTATTCTCTCGTCAGCGGGCAGCTCCTCGATCTTCTGGGCCTGACGCTTTCAGCGGGTGATAGCGCCTTCGAAAGCTCCGAAAGCTCGGTCAAGGATGCGCATTTTCGCCGGATCATGATGGCAGTGCGTGGTCAGTTGTTCGACGCAAAGCTGTCGCCGGTCGCGATCGCAGCCCAATGCGGTATATCCGTTAGATATCTTCACCGCCTGTTCGCATCGAAGGGAACATCGCTCGGGCGCTGGATTCTGGAGGAACGGCTCCTTGCCAGTGACGATACTTTGCGTAACCCTCGCAGCCGCGAGTCGATCGCAACGATCGCGCATCGGCTCGGCTTCGCCGACCAACCGCAATTCTGTCGTCACTATAAAAAGCGTTTTGGCCGGACCCCGAGCGACACTCGTGCTCTAGCGAGATAGATGCAGTTTTAATTGCTGTAACCGATTCAATCAAAAGCCATGCCGCTCTATCGGATGCCGGCGGCGACGCCGAGCAGGAAGCCGATCTCGAACATCTGCTCGATCGCGCCCAAAACATCGCCGGTATAGCCATTGATCCGCCGGCGCGCCCACAGGGTGACGGCGGCGGCGAGTGTTGCGCCGAGCAGGAGTCCCAAGATGACCGACAGAATTGACACGAAAGCGAGCGGCAGCAGCGCGCACAGGACGACGAGCAATGCGAAGCGTTGGTCATGCGCGCTGACCGGCGCATCGCTATAGCTGACTTTCATTGCAGCTGTATCGCCGGCGTAGGGCAGCGCATTCATCACAAAGGCCGGCGTGATGCGCGCGGCGGCATGGACCGATATCAGCGCCGCGGCCGCGGTCCATACCGGCATGTCCGCCAACGCCGTCACCCGGAGCGAAAGACTGAAGACGAGTGCAAGCGTCCCGTAAGTGCCGATCCGGCTGTCTTTCATGATGGCGAGTCGTTTTTCAACGCTCGAGCCGCCGCCAAGACCGTCAGCGGTATCGGCGAGGCCGTCTTCGTGCAACGCGCCGGTGATGGCGATGCTCGTTGCCACCGCAAACAATGATGCGACAACTGGACCCCAGATGCGGTCTGCCAGCAGCAGCACCACGGCCGATACGATCCCGATACCGACACCGACAACAGGAAAATATTTCGCACAGCGCGACAGCCAATCCGGTGCGATCTCAGTATCGGCCGACGGCACGGGAACGATGGTCATGAACCGCAGCGCATTCATAAATTCGCTGTTGCCGGTCATCTCAGATGTTTCCGGCCAGCACGTCGCTGAGATCGGCAACGTCGGTCAATAGCCGGGCCGCCGCGCGCACCAGCGGCACCGCGAGCAGGGCGCCGGTGCCTTCACCCAGTCGCAGGCCGAGATCGAGCAGCGGTTTTGCATTCAGGGCGGCAAGCAACATGTCATGGCCCTTTTCCGCGGAGCGATGCGCGAAAATGCAATAATCGCGCGCCGCCGGGCAAAACCGTATCGCCACCAGTGCCGCGGCGCTGGAAATGAATCCGTCGACCAAGACCGGCCGGCGTTGCGACGCCGCGCCCAGCACTGAGCCTGCCATCATCGCAATTTCCAGCCCGCCGAATTCACAAAGCACGTCGAAGGGCGAGGCAGCGTTGCTGCGCGCTGCGGCCTTTTCGATTGCGGCACGCTTGCGGGCCATGCCGGCGTCGTCCTGGCCGGCGCCGACGCCGATGCAATCTTGAAGCGGCGCCGGGGCGAGGCGATGCACCAGCAGCGCCGAGGAAGCGGTGTTGCCGATTCCCATTTCACCGAGCGCGATAATGTCGACGCCGGCGGCGATTTCTGACATCGCGATCTGGCAGCCGCGGGCCAGCGCATCGGCGGCCTGTTGCGGCGTCATCGCCGGCTCGCGTGCCGCATTGGCCGTGCCCATGCGGATTTTGGCGGCAATCAGATTCGCATGCGCGGGGAGATCCGCGGCCACGCCGGCGTCGATGACGCAAATCGTCACATTACTCGCGGCGGCGAAGGCATTGGCGCTGGCGCGGCCGGCCAGATAGGTCATTACCATCGCCACCGTCACGGCGGAGGGATATTGCGAGACGCCTTCTTCGGTGAGGCCATGGTCGGCGGCGAACACCAGCAGCACCGCCTTGTCGCCGCGTGGCGGGTCGGGATGCCGGATCATGCCCAACTGCACGGCCAGATCCTCGATCCGCCCCAACGACCCCGGCGGCTTGGCCTTGCCATCAATACGCCGGCGCATGTCGGCGGCGAGCGCCGGATCGAGCGGCGCAATCGGCGGCGGCTGCCAGAAATCCTTCAAATCGGATGTCATCGGGTTCCCTTTTTGCTGGGACTTACCTGACGCAACCGCCGCCATGAGGTCAACTCCGCCACAACACGGTCTTGGCACGGTTGACCCCGGCGGAGGCGCCAGCTAGCGTCATCCGCGATGGTCCTTCCGCGTGGAAGGTGAAAAGGGAAGCCGGTGCGAGCGTTCTCAAAGTGAGAACTCTCAACGCCGGCGCTGCCCCCGCAACTGTAAGCGACGAGCCCTCGCCGGTGCCACTGGGAAGTTCCCGGGAAGGCGGCTGACGGCAACGACCCGCGAGCCAGGAGACCTGCCATCACGAACTGTGCTTTGGAGGCGTCGTCGGGGCGGGGTGCACCGGACGGGAGCGAGCTTGACGGCGATCAACCGTCGAGCGCGACCCAACAAAGCTCGCGGCCGCTTGCGGCCTGACCATGAGCCTGTGATGGATCGCGAAAGCG
>Ga0209006_10004824_pt1 | contig 12233 bp, 12 predicted proteins | sample JacPin_JW_Ref_O2_FD_188567 | JGI IMG/M metagenome (GOLD analysis project Ga0209006, IMG submission 188567) | Forest soil microbial communities from Algoma, Ontario, Canada - Jack Pine, Ontario site 1_JW_Ref_O2 (SPAdes) (version 2) | ecosystem: Environmental > Terrestrial > Soil > Boreal...
GACAATCCCGCCGTCTCGAACTATCACGCGCGCGTTTTCAGCGAAGAAGGCCGCATGATGCTCGAAGACTTCGGCAGCCTGAACGGAACATTCGTAAACGGCCAGCGCGTAAAGATGGTCACGCTCAAACCCGGCGACTCCGTTGCGATCGGCAAGCACACCATCGTGGTTACCGACTCCAGCGAAATTCGAGGCACCGCTCCGGGCGGTTCAAATGGCAATGCCTGGCCCACCGTCCCCAAGATTAACGAAACCGTGATGCTCGACACCAAAGAGCGTCGCGAATTTCTGCGCCAGGTCGCAGCCGTGGGAGAAAGCGCTCAAGTAGCACCGGGCCGCCTAAAATTACCCACTCTGTTGGTTCGCAAGGGAAAAACTAATCTGAAGGAATACACGCTCAGCGACAAACTCACCGTAATCGGTAAATCCGCCATGGCCACAATCAAACTGAAAGGTTGGTTCGCGCCGAAAGTGGCTGCGCAGATTACCCGGCGCGACGACAACGCTTTTTACATTGGCAAGGCCGAAAAAACTCCGATCGTAAATGGCGTCTCCATCGAGCAACCCACCAAGCTCTCCTCCGGTGACGTTGTCGAGGTTGCCGGCATCGTCCTGGAATTCGTCTATCGCGATTGATGCCGATACTGGCGGGGCCAGTAAAAGGATACAAGTCTCACCGGGCGAATTGTGGGTGTAAGCGATGAACCTTTTCGAGCTTTTATTCTTCTGGGTGTTAGTTGCCCTCGTAATCTGTTCGACCAGTCTCGCCAACATCTTCGGCATACCAACTGCGGCGGCGGTTGTTCTGATAATCAGTTCCCTAGTCTTGTTACTGCGGGCATCTACGAAAATTTCTCCTCGCAGATTGATAATTTGCTCAAGCCTTTTGGTTGTGGTGACTTTTCTTTCGATCGGCCTTGCCCGTCTCTTAGGCATGCGCCAATCGATTTTTGCTATTCCAATGTCAGCCGGACTCGTCTTTATCGCTATCCAGAGCGGGTTAATAACGTGGAGAAGGCTGAACACGCCTAATAAGACTAAGCACGAATGAGGTATCATTCTGCGATCCGGGCACTTTGTTCGCGCCAACTTCCGTTACGTACCCGCTGGTACCGTGGTTCTATAGCCAGCGTCCATTCCCACCGCTAGATTTACACTGTCCGCGACCCTGATTGGTCCAATTTGGGAGGTCATCCCGTGGCCACAGCAACACTTATCGCCCCTGAACTAGAAGTTTCGTCGCAGGCCAAGCCGAACCGGAATTCGCGACGCCGCGAACGCCTGAAAGTCTCGCTACCCCTCGAAGTTCGGCCGTTTGACGCCCGCTTCGCCGAGATTGCCGACGTGGGAGAAGTCCTGGATTTCACCCGCGACGGCCTGTACTTCGCCACCTGTATGCCCCATTATTTCATGGGGATGCGGCTACTCGTGACTTTCCCCTTCGGCGAGAAGATCTCTGCCCATAAAAAGTTTTTGGGTTCGATTGTCCGTATGGAGAATCGCCCAAACGGAACCCTCGGAATCGCCGTCCGATTTCTCCTCTAGCATCACCTGACTGGTTGGCCTTTAGGCATAGCGCCCGGCGATAGGCCTTGTCGTCCCCTCCCCCCGCGGCGACAATATTAATTAGAGTAACCGATGAGCCAGCGCCGGGCACACGCGTGCCAAACCAGCGCCCGGCTAGACTCGGACCTAAGGACAGCGTGATGCACAGTTCATCAGATAAAAAGAAAACGCACGCCGCACCCTCGCCCGCAGTTCAAGAAGCGGAACGCCGAATCGCTGAGCGCCACATGTTTACTGCCGGTGCGGAAGTGATCGAGCTGAAATCCGGCGCGCGATTCTCCACGCGCACCACCGATCTAGGCCCCGGTGGATGTTTCGTTGACACCACAGTTCCCTTTCCAATCGGTTCGCATGTCCGCATCACTCTAAATAAGGGCAAGAAGGCTTTTGAGACCGCCGGTAGCGTGGTTTATTCGCAGCATGGCCTCGGAATGGGCATCGCATTCACCGATATCGACGCGGAAAAAAGGTTGGAGCTAGCCGACTGGATCGCTGGAATTACCGGTGACCGTCCGGCGAGCCACGATGTCGCGAAAGCGCCCAAGGACACAAATCCGAATCAGGGCCGTGACTTTGTCGCGCTAGTCCGGCTGGTTCGCCTGATGATCGGAAAAGGTATTTTGACCGAAGCAGAAGGCACCTCGATCTTGCATGACCCTGTTCTGTAGAACAACGCCCCAAAGTTCGGTCGAACAACAGTCCCAAATTCCAGTTCTCTGACCCAAGTTGGAACCCACAATGGCGTGCCTTTGTCACTCTGACCTCGCTAATTTCACTCTTTATTTTCCATTTTGGGATTTTCTGAGCTTTCCTGCCGAATCAGGAAAATAGTCCCTAGCTCATGTCATATTTACACGTCGTTAATATATTAAATCCTTTATTTTCTTCATGCATGGTACTACCAAGATGGCAATTAGAGTGCTCCCTGTAAGCGGGGGTACCCAATGGGGGAACGCAGAAAAGCAAGGAGATACGAGCTTTACCTTCCGGTTCAGGTTTGCCTCCCGCGCGAGCGCCCGGTCGAGTTCTACACTGGTCAGCTTCGCGACGTATCACGCTCAGGCATTTTCTTTCACTCGCATCTTCCGCTCGATCATGGCACCGCTCTTGAGCTGACCTTTTCACTGCCAGCCGAGAGAGAGCGCGGCACATCAGTGCTCGTGCGTGCCAGCGCGAAGGCCCTGCGGGTTTCGGAATTGTCTGGCGATGGAGCGCCCGTGTACGGCGTCGCGGCAACTATCGATCGCATCGATTTTGTGCGGCCGGTCGTTTCGAGCGCGGCATAAGTCATCAAACATCTCGATCTTACAAACTTGATTCCTGGGGAAAAAAAAGGCGCGGCTCTTCAGCCGCGCCTTTTTTTTTCGCCCATCATCGTAGGAACGCCTGAAGTTACCGAACGTCGCCACGCTCGGACAAACAGGATAAGCTGGTCACAGCGGTTTTATGCCTAAGCAGAGCCAGGCACAGCAAGTGTTCGAGTTGGAGCGCGAGACTTTGTGCGCTCTGTGCGTTCGCGCGAGTTTGAACGCGCAACATCCCACCGCCATGCGCGAACTTTCGAACCATATCTGGCAGGACGCGGAACATCGCGTCGTGTTCGAAGCGATTCAGAGACTTAGCAGCAGCGACCCCAAACTTTTGCGCGAGCAATTGCCTGCGCAGACCACACGCATGGGATTTCCCGATGTCAGTTGGGAAAACTACTTCAGCCCTGCGCCGGAACACGAAAAAGATTTCGAAGCGCTCGTGCGTGAATTGCTCTCCGCGCCTAAAGCCACGAAATAAACTCGCCTATTTCGGCCTATGAGATCGTTCTTTCATTCGCTCAAGGTCTGTCATCCCGAGCGCAGCGAGGGATCTGCTCTTCGTTCCTTCTTTTAGCACGCTGACCCTTGCTGTCGGGCAATGATCGTTTTTGTAGCGGCGGCCTTCAGGCCGGCGATTTTCAGGGTAAGCGGAATGTTCAAAATCGGTTTCTTCACGTTGAGCGATCATTTGGCAGGTAGTCCGAAGGCCCGTGAATGAAATTCCAAAGACGCTGGGAAATGTTCCGCCACATAGTTCCAGTCGTGCCCTCCGGGGTAGAGATGGAATTCGTTTGGGATGTGCCGAGAGTCCAGCAGGTCGTGGAACGCCTTCGCCCCGGCGTCGAACCCGTAATCATCCTCGGTGCCGCAATCGAAATATATTTTTAGGGGGGTCGGGTGAGCGACGGGAGGCACTTCCGCCCGGGTCACCAAGCCGCGAACGATCGTGAACGGATTATTCTGCTTCCAGTACGCGGCATCCGGCGGCGAACCGAACGCGCTGCCGAGAATACGATTCAGTATTGCTCCTTGATAGTCTGTGGTACTTCCCGTCGGAAGACTTGCCAGCAACGCAGCGCTATGCGCGCTAACCGAGCCAAAAAGTTGCGGGTACCGAAGGCCAAATCGCAACGCGCCGTAACCGCCCATCGAAACTCCGCTCACGCCACGATGTTCGCGATCGCTGCGGACGCGATACTGCTTCTCGATGTAAGGAATAAACTCGTGGATAAAGAAATCTTCGTAACGCACCTTGCCGTCGCGCGAGTTGATATAAAACGACCGGCCCGCGTCCGGAGTGACGACCAGAAATTCGCCGATTTTGTTTTGACTCCACAGATCGTTTATTAAATCCATTCCGCCGGAATTAATCAGGATTTCCGAATTCGATCCAAGCCCGTGCAGGAAATACAAAACGGGATAGGCCTGTTTGCTGGAATCGTAGCTCGGAGGAAGAATCACGCAATATTGAACAGCGTGTCCGAGAATTTTGCTGGGCATCGATCGGCATTCGCCGCGTCCGAGAGCAGCAGCTTGCGCTGTGGAAGGAATCCCAGCCCCTGCCAGAAGTAGGATTAAAAACAAAAAAATAATCGCCCCGTTTTTGCGAGTTGCAACGCGATACCCCGCAGGGCGAGCGCGACTACTCATAGCGAAGAGCCTCGACCGGGTTCAGCTTCGCGGCTCGCGACGCGGGATAAATTCCCGCGGCCAGGCTCACTACGATAGAAAAACCGATTGCGCCGGCCACCATCCACCACGGAATAGAAGATAAATCGATCGGCGGCAGGTCGCGTTGGCGCAAATACACATTAGTCCCGAACGTGAGCGCGGTCCCTATCAGCCAACCCAAAGTCACGCCAAAAATCCCGCCTAACAGACCCATCACACCGGCTTCGGCGAAAAAAAGCCTGCGAATATCGCGGTCGGCAGCGCCCAAAGCTTTCAGGATGCCGATTTCTCGGCGGCGTTCCAGGATTGCCATCACCAAAGTATTGACGATGCCCAGTGAGGCCACTGCGAGCGCGAGGCTGCCGAAGATTCCCAGAAATAAATCGAACACAGCAAACACCAGCCGCAGACTTTTTGTCGCATCCAACAACGAAAAAGTGCCGTACCCCATCTGCTGGATCGTGTCTTCCACACTTTTTACTTGCGTCGGGCTTTTTACGCGTACCGTCAGGCTGTCGTACGTTTGCTTGGAGCTCGAACGCCGCAGAAGGCCTCGCAGATCGTTGGCTTGCGCCACGCGTAGGACTTCGGCAACCTGCATCGGAATCAGCAGGCGCCCTCGGCCAAATGACCCGACGCTTGTAGCGGGCTCTGTTTCGACAATGCCGATAATCCGGAAAGTTTTTTCGCGCGGCACGATCGAAAAGCCCGGCGATTGCCCGGTGATTTCGTCGGCAGAGTCCGCACCAGGGGCAGCATTTTTACTCTTTTTAGTCGTTGGCTCCGCCGGAAGCGGCTGGCGCTCAGCATAACGAAGCACTAGGTTTTTTCCGATCAGCGAATCGGGCTGGCTGGAAAGATCTTTTGCGAACTCGATTTGAAGAATCGCTTCATCGGCATCCGGATTGGAAAAGAAATTTCCTTTCATGCCATCGAAAGCGCCTTCGGCTTTGGCCGACGGCGGAATTCCCGCAACTGTAGTGGAATATGGTTTGCCTTCGAACTGGATCTCGGTGGGAAAACGAATCTCAGGATAAACTTCGACAACGTTTTGGAGCGCGGCGATTTTCTGGCGCGCCTCATTGTCGAGAATCTTGGCAGGCTCTTTGGGCGTGGAAGATTCCGGCGGATTCTGGCGTCCGATGCCCCGCTGGTTTGTTTTTGAACTTACGAAGACAGCATCAAATAAGCCGGACTTCGAAAGTTTTTTGTTGGCAAGTTCCTGCAATCCCACACCAAGCGACAACATAGCCACAAGTGACGCTACGCCTACCGCAATACCCAAAGTGGTCAGCGAATTCCGCAGCACGGCTTCGCGCAGGTTGCGCGCGGCGAGTTCGGTAAGGTCGCGCGTCTTCATATTTTGGTCCCGTCACTCAACAGTTTTCCATCCCCCATCGTGATGATGCGATGCGCATAACGCGCGGCGCGGTCGCGATCGTGCGTCACCATCACGATAGTCATGCCTAGCGATTCGTTAATCTCCTGCAAAAGATGAAGAATGGCGTCGCCTGTCGCGCTATCGAGATTCCCCGTGGGCTCATCCGCAAGCAGAATCGTCGGCCGATTTACAAGAGCTCGCGCCAGTGCCGCGCGTTGCTGTTCCCCGCCGGACAGTTCACTGGGCCGGTGCGTCAAACGAGCAGAAAGCCGCACACGCTCCACTGCTTCGCGTACGCGCCCGGCGCGGTTGTTCCGATCCACTTCGGCCAGCCGCAGCGGGAGTTCCACGTTTTCTTCCAGCGTCATCCGCGGAAGAAGATTGAACGCTTGAAAGACCATCCCGATCGTGTGGCTGCGATGTTGCGCCAGATCCTCGGAACTCATTTCGGCGAGATTCCGTCCGTGCGCAAAGATCGCACCCGAAGACGGGCGGTCGAGTCCCGCCATCAAATTCAGCAGCGTGGATTTGCCTGAGCCGGAACTTCCCAGCAGCGCTACGAATTCTTTCGGGCGAACGGAAACCGTGACCTCATCCACGGCATGCACCAGCGCGTCGCCCATCTGGTAACTTCTCGAGACCCGCTCGGTTCGTATCGCGACTTCATTAGATGTTTCCGTCATTTTCCCCACAACATTATTATTACGGATGGCAGCGCTGATAAGTTACTTCAATCTTGTTCTCAGAACATGAAGGCAAGCTAGAGGTTTAGATGGCCGTAACGCCCCGTCGAGATGGATTCCGCTTTCTGCAATGTTTTAGCTGGCGTCGCGCCACGGGGGTTGCTCCATCGGCCCGGGATTTTCAGCCCGCAATTGGGACAGTGCCCGTCTTTCAGCCTGTTTTGCTGCACGTCATGCCACGAGCGGCGAATCAGCAGCGTTTCGCACGAAGGGCAGGACGTGTGCGCCGCGTCACTGTGAATATTTCCCTCATACACATAATGCAGGCCGGCTTCCAGCGCGATAGCCCGAGCGCGGTGCAATGTTTCCGGCGGCGTTCGCGGTTTGTCCTGTAACTTGAAATCCGGATGGAAGGCCGTGAAGTGCAGCGGCACGCCTGGACCAAGATTCTCGAAGATCCAATCTGCCAGTTTGCGAAATTCTTCCGAGTCATCATTCAGCGTAGGAATAATTAAATTCGTAATCTCGAACCAAACGTTCGTCTCATTTTTCAGCCATTTCAACGTATCCAGAACAGGCTGCAAATGCGTCAAAGTGATGCGGCCATAGAAATTTTCGGTGAAAGCCTTCAGGTCCACGTTAGCAGCGTCAACATGATCGTAAATATCGTGAAATGCGTCGTAAGTAATGTAACCGTTCGTAACCATCACCGTGTTCAGCCCGTGTTCTTTGGCCGCGCGGCAAATGTCGATGACGTATTCTCCCCAAATCGTCGGCTCGTTGTAAGTGAACGCAATTGATGGGCAGCCATTTTTGATCGCGAGCAGCGCGACATCCTCAGGCGAAACGTGCGTCGAACGCACTTGATCCGAGCGCGATTTCGAAATGTCCCAATTCTGGCAAAAGAAGCACCCCATGTTGCAACCTGCGGTGCCCATGGAAAAAACCCGCGTGCCCGGCAAAAAATGATTCAGCGGCTTTTTCTCAATCGGATCAATTTGAATCGCCGCAGGCGAAGCGTATCCAAGGCTGTAGAGCTTTCCGCCTTCGTTCACGCGAATAAAGCAGAACCCCGCCTGACCGTCGCCAATATGGCAATGCCGCGGACAAAGATAGCAATGCGCTTTGTTATTCGCCTCAGGTTCCCACCAGCGCGCTTCGTGCAGCTCCGCAGTTTTTTGCAGGATTTTCAGATCTTCCATGGCATCGCGTCGACTAGCGTCGCGCTAATGTTTATTATACGCCACATACCAGACTCGTGATTTAGCGGTAAATCCATGCGGAATAGGGATAATAGGGCATGTCTTTTTGGCCACGTCGCTTCGCGGACCCGAGGATGCCGAGCGCTCGCGCGCATATGAGAATGGCAATCGTGATTTGCGCGTTGCTAATGACAGCGCAGCGCGCCTCGGGTCAAGCTCCCGGTCCGATTGTCGAATATAAGGAAGTAGTTCCGGTCTCGGCGGGCCAGATCCGCGATAAAGATGTCTGTATCAACTTTAGTCCGGTGATGACCGCAGGCGATTTTTTCGATGGCTTACAACGCCACGAAACCGCCTCAGGCGATCAGTTCCGCAAAAATTCGCAAGTAGTAACAACTTTCCCCGACCAGATCACCGTTCAAGTCCAAACCGCCGTCACAGTTTGCGACGCCGACCTTTATACCCCCGCGCCGCTCCCCTCTTTTTTCAACGGCCTTCAGTTCAAGGTCCAGTGGAAGCGAGGCCTAGTGATGCGTTCAGTTGCGCAAGTCGTGGTCCAACGTGTGATGTTCGCCTCGCAAGAAGGCGACAACCGCCTGATGTTCTTGCTGAAAATTCGCGATCACAGCGTCCCATTGACCGACCACCTGATCATTTCCGTCCTCTCCCCCCAAGGCAAACTCCTAACCCGAATGTCCGGCAAACTCTAACCCGCCACCCGCGGGGTAAGCGCCTAACCTAACGCGAATGTCGGCACACTTTGGTTCCATGCCCGCGTTACCAATGCAACGACTCGCGCAATGTCGGCCGGAGGTTTCCAAGGTTTCAATGTAGCGCCGGGGCCTTTAGCCCGGCATCTTGCCGTTGCTTCAAAACTTCTGCGCTGAACGGCGAATGGCCACCCATTCCAGAAAACGTTCCATGCGCGCCCGCTCCCTCCACATCAGGCCGAAGAATTTACGCGCGTCGAGCGAACCTGCCTCCTTACCAAAGAACGTCTCCATGCGCCACCGAATGTACGGCGACGCCCACGGCCGCAGCCGATAACCCTTGGAAATAATCCAGTAATAGCGCAGAGCGTTCAGCATCGCGCGAATCCCGCGAACGCGCGTCGCCATTCTTCAGAGCGTTGTGAACTTGCATAGCAACGTGCCAGCAGCAACTCGAATGCGGCCGAGCCGAACGCTGAGAACGCGTCCAGTCGGGATGGTAGTATTGGAGCGTCTGCAAAAGGATCGTAATGACCGCGGAAGACCACTATTACTCTGGGATTGATTTCTTCGGCGAAGGGAAACTCGATTCCGCAATCCAAGAATACGACCGCGCGCTGGAGCTCGATCCAAAGTTGATCGACGCGCTTCATGGCCTGGCGCAAGCGTATCACGCCAAGGAAGATTTTCACCGCACGATCGAAGCCGCCCGACGAATCCTCGCCTTGGAACCCGACGACATTCTCGCCTGGACCACTATCTCCCGCGCCTACCAGCGCCTCGGCATGATTCCCGAAGCCGAAGAAGCCGGCAACAAAGCGCGCATCCTAGGTTGGAAGCAACAACTCCGCGATCAAAAAACAAAAGCCCAGTAACTCGACGCGCCGTCCAGCGCTCACAATAAAAAAGCCGCGTCACCTTTGTGGCGCGACCTTTTCGTTCTTAGCGAGAAGCCCGCGGCTGACGTCCGGCGCGGCTGGTTTTGTTGTGATGCGAGGGCCGCTGAGCTTGCGCATTTGCTCCGGACTCAAGAAGCGCGCTTTTTCCCTTCAGCAGCATCAAAATGCGACCCTCCCCTTTTTTTGCTCGCATAAAACCAAAGGCCGCGTCACAAAGTGACGCGGCCTTTTCGTTCCTAGCGCGAGTGCCGGGCTGCAGCCCGGCGCTACGTTCGTTGCGACGCCGAGCGGCCGCGCCGCATTTCATGCGGCGCTAGCGTGCGCGCGGGGCGTGCGGTTATACCGCACGCAACCGCTTTCTGCGTCGCGAACCTACAGCGCGGAGCAGACGGACTTTACTTCGGTGTAATTCTTCAGCACTTCGTGGCCCATTTCGCGTCCCCACCCGGACTGTTTGTATCCACCGAACGGGAGCGCTGCGTCGAACACGTTGTAGCAATTGATCCACACGGTTCCGGCGCGAAGTTTGGCCGCCAGCGCATGAGCCTTCTTGATGTCGCGCGTCCAAATTCCCGCTGCGAGACCGTACACCGTATCGTTGGCTTTGGCGGCAATTTCGTTGATGTCAGTAAACGGAATCGCCGTCAGCACCGGCCCGAAAATTTCTTCCTGCACCACTTTCATGGTGTCGGTAGTGTTGACGAGCACGGTAGGCTGCACGAAGTAGCCGCGATTCCCCGAGCGCGATCCGCCGGTAACCGCCTTGGCGCCTTCCTGCTTGCCGGATTCCAGGTAGCCGCAAACTTTGTTGAATTGCTCTTCGGAAACCAGCGGCCCCATGTCAACGTCAGGATCAAATCCCTGGCCAACTTTGATCTTGCTGGCATTCTGCGCCACGCCGTCAACAACCTTGTCGAAAATTTTCTTGTCAACGAAGAGCCGCGAGCCCGCGCAGCAAGTCTGCCCCTGGTTAAAGAAGATTGCGCTGGCCGCGCCGGGAATAGCGGCGTCGATGTCGGCGTCGTCCAAAATAATGTTGGGCGACTTGCCGCCAAGCTCAAGCGAAACTTTCTTCAAGTTGCCGGTAGCCGCTTGAAGAATCAGTTTGCCCACTTCGGTGGACCCGGTGAACGCAATCTTGTCCACATCAGGATGTGCGGACAGCGCAGCGCCGGCCGTTTCGCCGAAGCCTGGAACGATGTTCACCACTCCCTCTGGGAAGCCTGCTTCCATGATCAACTCGCCCAAGCGAATCGCGGTGAGCGGAGTCTGTTCCGCCGGCTTCAATATCACAGTGCAGCCGACGCTGAGCGCGGGAGCGAGTTTCCACGCCGCCATCAGCAGCGGGAAATTCCACGGGATGATTTGTCCCGCCACGCCCACCGGCTCGCGCACAGTGTACGCATGGAATTTTCCCTGCTTCGCGAGGCCCAGCGAAATCGTGTTGCCTTCAATTTTTGTGGCCCAGCCGGCGTAGTAGCGGAAGTGATCGACGGCGAGCGGAACGTCGGCAACGCGCGCGATCTTCAGCGGCTTGCCGTTATCCAGCGATTCGAGCTGCGCAAATTCTTCAGTGTGCTTTTCCAGCAGGTCGGCTAGCTTCCAGAGCAAACGTCCGCGCTCCGAAGGAGAAATTTTCGACCACGGCCCGGTTTCGAAAGCGGCGCGCGCTGCTTTCACCGCTCGGTTGATGTCTTCTTTGTCGCCCGCGGCCACGTTGGCCAGCACTTCGCCGGTAGCAGGATTGTAGGTGGCAAAAGTTTTGCCGGAAGCTGCGTCCACCCACTTGCCGTTGATCAAAAGCTTGCCTGTCTTGGATACGAATCCGGTAACGCTGCTATCTGGTTGAACCACTGCTGTTGCCATGTGATTTTCCTCCGCTAATTTGAATTAGAAATCGTGCGTGCGAGATAAGAGCCAAACTCGTGTTTGCCGCTGTGGCGCAATTCTTACCGCCTCCGAAACAACTTGGGCGCGCTGCGTAGATCGATGGCGTTGTAACCGCAAACTGGCTGACTGGTCCACTCAAACTTACTCCGCCGCAGCGCAAAATTCAAGTGACCCCGTGGTTGGGTGGTGGGTCAGTTTCCCAACATGTCCGCTTATCCGTGCGGGTTCAGCGGGTCGCCGCAACACAAGCGCGTTTATAGAGACTAATCAGACCGACGAACCGATAACTTCCGGCTTGTCCATCACTCGCCCGCTGAAGTCTCTCGGTGCCCACCGGACCGTTTTGCCAGCCTTCGTTTTCCACGCAAGAGTGTGGACAGCTACGAGTTGCTGCGTTAAGCTGCCCGCTCGCACGGAGGCTTTATGCGAGACGACGATCCACAATCGGGCCCGTCAAATACCACCCGCCGGGCGTTTCTTTTGACCACAGGAAGTACTGCGGCAGCAACAATCATTGGGGCCTGCGCACCGGCGCTCGCGAACAGCCCTGCCGGGCAGAGCGGCTCGGCCGCAGCAAGTGCGGACGGGCCGAACATCGAAGGCGCGGTCCCCATCACGCTGCGCATTAACGGCAAGGACCACCAACTTCGCATCGACTCCCGGACGACGCTGCTGGATTGCCTGCGTGAGACCGTCGCTCTAACCGGAACGAAAAAAGGCTGTGACCACGGGCAGTGCGGTGCATGCACGGTGCATGTGAACGGCAGGCGCGTCAATTCATGCCTTAGCTTTGCCGTGATGCACGACGGTGAGGAAATCACAACCGTTGAGGGCCTCGGCACGCCCGACTCATTGCATCCCATGCAGTCGGCATTCGTTGCCCACGACGGCTATCAGTGCGGATATTGCACGTCAGGCCAG
>Ga0209006_10004825_pt1 | contig 12233 bp, 8 predicted proteins | sample JacPin_JW_Ref_O2_FD_188567 | JGI IMG/M metagenome (GOLD analysis project Ga0209006, IMG submission 188567) | Forest soil microbial communities from Algoma, Ontario, Canada - Jack Pine, Ontario site 1_JW_Ref_O2 (SPAdes) (version 2) | ecosystem: Environmental > Terrestrial > Soil > Boreal...
AGCCTTAACGAAAAGCGGCACGGCTGAAGCCGTGCCCTTCCAGACCGAGTTCTCAAGCGGTCCCCAAAAGAATGTGATTTGCCGTTGCCCCGCTCACCAGATAATGCAGCGATTTACCGGCGCCATTGGCTGGCCGGCCTTGCAGCTAAATGCCCGCTGGAACTCCGGCAGATTCAACACCACTCCGTTGGCGCGAAACTGCTCCGGCGAGTGCGGATCCGTCTGCATGCGCAAGCGCAAATTTTCCGGCCGGTTGTTCTGGCACCAGTTCTGTCCGTAAGCCACAAAGAATTGCTGCTCCGGATTTAGGCCTCCGTACTCCGCGCCTCCCTTCTGATTCAGGTCGATGCCCTTCTTCTGCGCCCGATCGAGGTAGGCCAGAAAAGCCAGCTTGAGTCCGCCCAGATCGGCAATGTTTTCGCCCAGGGTAAGTTTGCCGTTGACATGCAGGTCGTCCACACCGACAAACCCGTCATACTCCTTCGCGACACACTCGGCGCGCTCATCAAACTGCTTACCATCGGCCGGCGTCCACCAGTCTTCCAGGTTGCCCTTGCCATCAAATTGCCGGCCCTCGTCATCGAAGCCATGAGTCAGCTCATGCCCGATGATGGCGCCCACCGCACCGTAGTTCACCGCATCATCCCGGCTGGGATCGAAGAACGGTGGTTGCAGAATTCCGGCAGGAAAGTTGATGTCGTTCATTTGCGGATTGTAGTAAGCGTTCACGGTCGGCGGGCTCATTCCCCATTCCCCGCGATCTACCGGTTTGCCGATTTTGGCAATGTCGCGCCTTTCTTCAAAGGCAGCGGCCTGGAGCGCGTTGCCCAACGCATCTCCGCGAGTGACGATCAACGTAGAGTAGTCACGCCATTTATCCGGATAGCCGACCTTATTGGCCACCTCATGCAGTTTCTCTTCGGCCCGGACTTTGGTGGTGGGGCTCATCCAACTGAGTTGTTCAATGTCCCGGCCCATCGCTGCTTCCACATCATGAGTCAGTTCCAGGGTTCGCTCTTTGTCTTTAGGACTAAAACGCTGCTCAACGTAAACCTGGCCCAGCGCTTCACCCAACGCTTCATCGGTTGCCGAAACACACCGTTTCCACCTCACCTTCTGTTCCGGTTGGCCCTCAAGCACCTTGCCATAAAAATCGAAAGACTCATGGTCAAGCGCCTGGGGTAAGGCGGTGGTTGGCAAATGGCGGATCAGGGCCCAACGCAGGTAAGTCTTCAAGTCATCGAGACTGGTGCCGGCAAGAAGCTGGTTCAGGCCGGAAAAATAACCTGGTACGGTAACGTTGAGCGATTGCACTGGCGGTGTATGCGCCGCACGCAAAAAGCTAACAAAGTTGAACTGCGGCGTGCTGCTGTCAAGTTTCGACAATTCCGTTTTGTGGTAGAGGTTGGCGGGATCGCGCCGCTCCACCGCGCTCAGTGAGACACCGGCGAGCGCTGTTTCAAGCTTAAGTATCTGCGCCGCATCCTTCGCCGCCTGAGCCTGGGGTTCTCCAAGCAGCTCGAACATACGCGCGATGTGGACCTGGTATTGCTCACGCAGCTTAACGGACTTATCATCCTTGCGTTCGTAGTACCCCTTTTCCGGTAGACCTAGGTCCAACTGGTCAAGAACCGCGATCTGCTGTGTGGCATCTTTGAAGTCCTGGTCGGAGCTGAAAGCGAACAGCGTGTTCACACCAATGCTGTCCAGATAGGCCGTCAGCTGCGGCAACTCATCTTTTGATTTGAGCGCCGCGATGCGATCCAATAATGGTTGCAGCGGCTTGAGCCCAGCCTGGTTCACCGCTTCGACATTCATGCAGGTGCCGTAGTAGTCGCCGATTTTTTGTTCGTTGGGGGTCCGCGAGCCCTTGCCGCCGGCAGCCTGCTCAAGAATGGACTTCAGCACCAGCAGATTCTCGTCACTGATTTCGTTGAACTGCCCGTAAGAAGATTCGTCCGCGGGAATCGGGGTTTGTTTCAGATATCCACCACAAGCGTACTGGTAGAAGTTCACGCAGGGATCGGCAGTAGTATCCATCGACTTGGGGTCGAACGCCTGCAAAGTCTTTTGCGACGTTTGTTGCTGTCCCCACGCTGGAAACAATGCTGCAAAGAGCAGAACCAATAATGTAGTGCGTGATTGCATAAGACTCACTTTCGCTAATAAAGCCGAACTTCAGACCATGAGTGGGTGACCAGGTCTCGCTCTTGAGACCCGGGCCACCCACTCAATATTCGTCTGCATCATTTGACGCTCAATGGATACTCTGTGTCACAAGGCACCCGGATGATAGGTCCGCTCAGTGTGCCCCTTCAACTGTTCGGGATAGAAATAGACCTCGCGCAAGTTGCCGGCGGTATACCGGTCAACCTGATCGCTGAAGTGCCTCGACTGCGGATGCCCGCTTTCCCCACCGGCGGTGACCGCCCTGGCTTTTACTTTATCCCCAAATTCCACCACGGCAACGAAGCTATTCCCTTTATACCCGTACCACTTCTTTGTCCCAGGATAGGCTTTGGCTCCGAACGCCGCCAGCGAGCCCCAGTTGGACGAAGTAAATCCCACCGGCGTGCTCGGCTTGGCATCGTTGAAACTCTGCACGATATCCCCAGTCAGGCGCTGATAACGATTGATCTGACCCCAGGGGACTCGCCAGGTTCCGAAGTCTGCTGTCAGCTTGTCGGATGCCCTGGTCAGTGCCTGGAGGGTCGCATCCGGAGACAATCCCGGCGGCGAGGTGTCTTCGTGCCCCGGCCCGATCATCTCCTGGCCCCAGAAGACCGCCAGCGAAGTCGCCACGGAATTGACACCCCAGCGAAGATCCCACCGCTGAAGTTCGCCGACCTGGGCGGCCAGCGAGCTCTTCATCGGGGATTCGGCCGGCAGGTCGATCCAGGCCCTCGTAAGCCCAGACAGCGGCTTGATAAACCACGGTAGATAGCTGTCGTAGGCCGCAGCCACCAACCCATCCAGGGTGAAGTCTTTCCTGCCCTGCAGCAACCGCATGGCGTGCAGACCGCGAGCTGACTCCTTGCCGGTTTCCACATAGGAAGGGTAATCCTCCCGGTGCAAACTGCTTTCTCCTGCGCCATTCCATGGGGAGTCGTTCACGTTGAACAAATATCCACTCTTCGGATCGAGCAGGTGGGGCGTCTGCTCTACCGTCAGCAGCCCCTGCCAGTCGGTGGCGGGGTCGCTGCCGTCCACTGGCTTGGTGAAGTCGAAATGTGTATCTCTGCGCGGAATATAGTTACCGTGAAAGTACGCTATGTGGCCATCCGCATCCGCATAGACGGTGTTGTTCGAGGAGTTCGCCTGCAACTCCATGGTCTTCAGGTATTCCTGGTAGTTTCTCGCCTTGGTACGCAGGAAAGACTGCATGAGCGCCTTCACCGGCTCTTGCATCAGCTTGATCGCCACCCACTTTCCATCCTGCTCGCGAATGACCGGACCGTGCTGCGTGTAGTAGACGGTAAACTTTTTCTCCGCCATTCCATGCGCGGTGCTATACGGGACCGTGATCTGCTTCTCGACGACCGGCCGCTGCTCGTCTCCGAACTTGTAAACATAATGGCCGTCTTTGCTCTCGACCGTCTCCAGATATTCATCGACCGCGTCTACGCCGCTCGAAGTATGCATCCATCCCACTCTGGAATTGAACCCCTGGTAGATAAAGAACTGTCCCCAGGTAACCGCGCCATACGCATCGAGCCCTTCTCCGCTGGCCATCTGCAACTCTGACCGAAAGAAAAACAAGGTGTGCGGATTGATCAGCAACAGTGAATGATGCTGTATGGTGTTTGAGGGCGCAATCGCGATTCCGTTGGATCCCCCCGGCTCGCCCTGCTCTTGCTGAGGCAATGCGGAGACCTCTTTACGGCCGCCGTAAAACGCGGCTAACTGTTTGAGGTCGATTCGCTCGAAATCGCCGCCGATGCTGCCTTCGGTGAACGAAAGCGCCATCCACGGTTCAAAGTGCCTGATCACGCGCGGCTTGACGGTGGGATGCTTCGCCAGATAGAAGTTAACTCCGTCGGCGAAGGCGACCATCAACTTCTGCAGCCAATCCGGGCTCTCCCCGTACTCTTTCTTGAGGGCCTCGGGATCGACGAACAGCTTCATGCGCAGGTCCTGATAAATCTTGTCTTCGCCCTCGGTCTCGGCCAGGCGGCCCATGGCGTTGAGGTAGTTGGTCTCTACCCGGTTGAAGTCGTCTTCGCACTGCGCGTAGATCATGCCGAACACGGCATCCGCGTCGGTATCTCCGTCAACATGGGCGATCCCCCAATCGTCGCGCACAATCCTGACGTGCGCGGCCTCTTGTCCCCACCGGGTTGTTTCGTTGGAATTCTGTCCGTGACACGGGGTAAGCAAAGCACCCAGGATGAAAGCAGTCCCTACAGCGAGGCGTTTGTTTGTATGCATCTGGATCTCATCAGGAAAATAGTACTAGCCGCAACCGTGCTGGGGATGATCAGCATGAGCAAGCCACGCTGATAGCTTCCGGTAAAGTCTTTTGCCAGGCCCATCCCCAAAGGACCAAAGAAACCACCCAGGATTCCGATTGTGTTCATGGTCGCGATCCCGGCGGCCGCGGATTTACCGTGCAGGAAGCTGATCGCGAGCGCAAGCAAAGGGCCCTGCAGGGCGAAGTAGCTGAGAGACGCCATCGCCAGTGCAGGAACGGCAATGAAAGGCACTATCGATAATCCAGCGATCAGATAGCCGGCGGTCACTAACAAAAATGGGATGGCGATATGCAGGTAGCGTTCCCCGCTGCGGTCTGAGTGCATGGCGTTAAGGATCATTGCGGGAGCTCCGAGCAGATTCATCAGGGCCACCAGAAAACCCACATTGCGAATGCTCAGGCCGGTGAGCCCCTGCAGAATCGCTGGAGCGGAAAACGTGTACGCGTAAGAGGTGCCAAGCATGCAAAGAAAAACCAGGCTGATTTGCCACACCCGACGATCGAGCAGGGCGCGTCCGATATGGATGCTGTGCCCATTGACTGGGCTGCTGGGACGCAAATGATGCAGAATCCACTGCCGTTCCTCCTCCGTGAGCCACTTCGCCTCTTCCGGGCCGCAGGGCAGGAAGATCAGCAGGACGATACTCAGCACGATGGCGGGCAGCCCCTCAAGGAGAAATAGCCACTGCCAGCCAGCTAAACCCGCTTTGCCCTGCAAGCCGAGAAGGAACCCTGCGATCGCACCCATCAGCACCTGGCTGATAGGTAAAGCGATGTAGAAGCGGCTGATGGCGCGCGCCCGCATCTGCTGTGGGAACCACTGGCCAAGATAGAAGATGACACCAGGGAAGAAGCCCGCCTCCGCCATCCCTAACAAGAACCGCATGCCGTAGAACTGCACCGGCGTTTTGACGAACATCATGCCCATCGCCAGCAGCCCCCAGGTGAACATGATGCGAGCAAACCAGCGACGTGCGCCCACGCGATACAGCACCAGGTTGGAGGGTAGTTCACAGGCGGCATAGCTGACGAAAAAGAGGCCGGCGCCGAAGCCATAGATGGACGCGCTGAAGTGCAAATCACGGTTCATCTGTAACGAGGCAAAGCTGATGTTCACCCGGTCCATGTAGGCGATGCAGTAGCCGAGGAAGAGCAGCGGGATCAGCCTCAAGCCGGCCTTGCGCAGGGCGGCGCGTCCGACCGCATGGTCCAAAGGCAGTGGCTGAGCGACTGACATGCCGCAGGATAACATCCTTACTTTTGGCCCTCTGCAACTAGAATGAACCGCAAGAGGTCAAGGAATGGAAGAAGGCCTGGCGGATCCCAGACTCTCTGGGGAGTGGTTTGCCGTTGCCTGGTCGCGGGAAGTTGCGCCCGGCACGCTTCTGGCGCGCAGGCTTCTGGGGTGCGACGTGGTACTTTGGCGCTCGCACGAGGGTATTCACTGCTGGCGCGATCTTTGTGTTCACCGCGGGGCAAAGCTTTCCTTGGGTCGATTGTGCGGCGATCGCCTGGTGTGCCCTTATCATGCGTGGGAATACAACTCCAGCGGCCGGTGTGTGTTGATCCCGGCCAATCCCAAGCAGCCTCCTCCGGCCAAGGCGCGGGCGCAAACCTATCTGGCGCGCGAAGAATACGGACTGATCTGGGTCTGCCTGGGAGAGCCGCTGGGCGACGTTCCAAGATTTCCTTATGGGGCTGACCCGGCGTTCCGCCTCATACTTGCCGGTCCTTATCTCTTTCAAGCCCAGGGACCCCGGGTGATCGAAAATTTCCTCGATGTCGGCCATCTTGGTTTTGTGCATGCGGGGCTGTTGGGGGATCCGCAGCATGGTGAGATCGAAGATTATGAAGCAGGGATCGGACCTGATGGGCCTGAAGCGCATGAAATTCGTATCTGGCAGCCGGACCCGGACGGCACGGGCAAGGGCGCTCTGGTCACCTATCACTACTGGGCCTCTGCTCCGCTCACGGTGGGACTGGAAAAAGTTCACGGCCGGCAGCGTTTCGGAATCCTGATGCAGGTGGCACCTGTCGACGCCGATACGTGCGAGTCGCGGCTGGTGATCGCGATGGACTACGCGCACGAGGTTCCCGAGGAAGAGATCATCCGCTTTCAAGACCGGGTCACCGCACAGGATAAGGTTGTGGTGGAGTCACAACGGCCTGAGCTGTTGCCCCTCGACCTGCAATCGGAATTGCACTTACGTTCAGACCGAATGGCGATTGCCTATCGCAAGTGGCTGCGGGAGATCGGCTTCCGATATGGAACAGCCTGAGTGGTTCAGCGCCGGAGACATCGATGGATTCTTCGGACTGTTCTTCAGCGGCTTTCCTGATCTTCTGCTCATCGTTGGCCTGGCGCCTGTCTGCGGTTTTCCTTTAAGCTTCGTCGCCAGCCGCATTCTTCCCGGCGCGGCGATTTCCATCCTGGCGGGAAATATCTTCTACGCGTTCCAGGCTCGGCGCCTGGCTCGAAGAGAAGACCGCAGTGACGTCACGGCCATCCCTTTCGGCATCAACACACCAACCATCTTTGCTTATGTGTTCCTCATCATGGGCCCTGTGTATGTCAGGACCCATGATGCGAATATGGCGTGGCATGCCGGCGTGTTTGCCAGCCTGATGAGCGGCGTGGTGCAAACCGCGGGCTCATTCGTGACCGATTGGCTTCGCCGCAACACGCCGCGGGCTGCGCTGCTCTCACCACTCGCCGGATTGGCCCTCGCCTACCTGTGCCTGGGTTTCGTGTTCGGCGTCTTCCAACAACCGGCGGTTGCGCTCTTGCCGATGTTGATGCTGTTTAGCCTGTATGGCTCGCAGCTGAAGCTTCCCTATCGTCTGCCACCGGGCCTGCTGGCCATCGGCATTGGCGCGGTCCTGGTGGCGGTAATGCGCCGGCTGCATATCTACACCGTTCCTGTGCCTGCAGTGCCGGAAGTGCGACTTTACCTGCCCCACGCCGTGAATATCTTCGCGCTCTTCAAGCAACAAAGTTATTGGCCCTATCTCTCGATCATTGTGCCCCTGGCCGCGCTCGACACGCTGGCATCGTTGATGATTCTGGAAAGTGTCAAAGTTGCCGGCGATGATTACGCGACCAAACCGTCCCTGTTGATGAATGGGTTAGGCACGATCGCGGCTGCGTGTTTGGGCAGTCCGTTCCCTACCACGCTTTACCTTGGCCATGCCGCGCACAAGGCAAATGGCGCCCGCTCCGGCTACTCGCTTCTGAATGGGTTGGTGACGTTGGCACTCTGTACCACTGGAGTCCTGCCGATCGTTCTTCGTTTCGTTCCTCTGGAGGTAGCCGCTCCAGTCATCATCTGGTTCGGGTTGATTACGGTGGGACAAGCGGTCACTGAGGTACACGCGAACCAGGCGATCGCGGTGGTCATGGGTCTCATTCCGGCGCTCGCCCAATGGGCAACCAGCATTGCGGATACGGTGGCGCGCAAAGCAGGCAGCAGCCTGATGGAGATTGCGCCCCGCATGGGCGGCGACCTGGCCATGGGCGGCTTGATTGCCCTCGGTCAGGGGTCGCTATTGACCTCGATGCTGTGGTCCGCGGCGTTGGCATTCATCGTACAGCGGCGCTTTTTGCCGGCGGCCGGATGGGTGGCCGCCGCGGCAGGATTTTCTTCCCTGGGAATTATCCACGCCTACAAGCTCACGCCCAACGGCGTGGAAAGCCTGATTGGCTGGTGGGTTGCGCCGCAGTTTACTCTCGCTTACGCAGGCGGCGCGGCCTTCCTTCTAGCCTGCGGCTGGTACGCGAAAAGAAACGGAAACAGTCACGGATCGTAATAAACGAGCCCTAAAACTCCATCCCCGCACCATAAGCCGGGTGCCCCATATCTCGCTCGTTTTTCGCGAGATGTGGGATAGCGCAGACCTCGCCCTCAAGTCTGGGGCGGATCCCACGGACCAAAAACTCCAGACCCGGCTGTAGACGCCCTACTGCATATGGGAGTAGAGTGACTACATCTATGATGACCTGGAAAAAGCGGGAATCTATATCAGAACCGGGTCGAGTTTGAGTTGAAGGAGGGTAAGCCATGAGCTGGTGGCAATTCTTCACACGGCGCAGGCGCGATCTCAATGAGGAGATTGAGGCGCATCTGCAAATGGCTGTGCGCGAGCGCGTGGAGCGAGGCGAAACTGCGGCGGAAGCGCGGGCGGCAGCCGCCAGGGAGTTCGGTAACGTGCCGCTGGTGAAGGATGTGACGCGCGAGACGTGGGGCTGGCAGTGGCTGGAGCGGGTCGTGCAGGACTTGAAATATGCGTTACGCCGGCTGCTCAAGTCTCCCGGCTTCACCCTTGCGGCAATTGCGACCCTGTCGCTGGGCATCGGCGCGAACACGGCGATCTTTGAGCTTCTGGATGCCGTGTTGCTGCAATCGCTACCGGTGGCCAATCCGCAGCAACTGGCGGAAGTGCGGGTTGTCGATATGGATAAAGCGCGTGGGGGCGTCTTCAGCGGCTATCCAGTGGTCACGAACCCTATCTGGGAGAAGCTGCGCGAAGATCACCAGGGCTTCTCGGCAATTGCCGCATGGAGGGATACCGGTTTCAGCCGCGACTCCGGCGGTGACGCGCGCTTTGCAAAGGGGCTGTGGGTGAGCGGCGACTTCTTCCGCGTGCTCGGCGTCAGGCCGATCCAGGGGCGGCTGTTTACCGCGGAAGACGACCATCGCGGATGCGGGTTGCCGGGCGCGGTGATCAGCTATAGCTTCTGGCAGCAGGAGTACGGCGGCGCCCCGGCGCTGGGCCGCAAGTTGATGCTCAACGACAAACCCGTAGAGGTGATTGGCGTGACCCCGGCGAGTTTCTTCGGCGTGGCAGTCGGGCGCACCTTCGACGTAGCCATGCCGATCTGCTCGCAGCCTTTCCTGGAAACTAACAGCAACCGGCTGGATTCAAGTACCAAGTGGTGGCTCTCGGTGATCGGAAGACTCGATCCTTCCTGGCCGGTGGAGCGAGTGGCAGCGCGCCTGGGAGCGGTCTCACCCGCAATTTTTGCGGCGACCCTCCGCCCGGACTATCCGCGGGAGAGCGTGAAAGACTATTTCGCCCTGAAGCTGACGGCCGCACCCTCCGCGGCCGGCGTCTCAATGCTGCGCGACCAGTACTCTGATCCGCTGCGGTTTTTGCTGGCCATCTCCGGGCTGGTGCTGCTGATCACGTGCGCGAACCTGGCCAGCCTGATGTTGGCGCGGACGAGTGCGCGTGAACGCGAGATGGCCGTGCGGCTTGCAATCGGCGCGGGGCGATCGAGGTTGATCCGGCAAGTGTTGTCGGAGAGCCTGCTGCTGTCGCTGGGCGGCGCCGTGGCCGGTGCGCTGCTGGCCCGCACCCTGAGCCGGGGATTGGTCGCTTTCCTCAATATCGAGAACAATTCGATCTCTCTGGACTTCAAACAGGACTGGCGCCTGTTCGCGTTTCTGCTTGCGGTATCGCTGGTAACGTGCGTGCTGTTCGGGCTTGCCCCGGCGCTGCGTGCCTCGCGTACCGCTCCCAGCGCAGCGATGAAGACCGGCGGTCAGGGAATGACCGCCAGCCGCGGGCGGCTGGGGTTTCGCGGCGCGCTGGTGGTGTCGCAGGTTGCGCTGTCCCTGGTGCTTCTCTTCAGCGCACTCCTGTTCACCGAAAGCCTGCGCAATTTGCTGACGGATGATCCAGGGTTTCGGGCAAAGGATGTGCTGATCGCCGGGTTGGACTTTACCCGCCTGCAGATTCCGATGGACCAGCGTGGAGCGTACCACCGGGTGCTGCTCGACCGCATACGGGCCATTCCCGGCGTGGATGCGGCCACCGACACGAATATCGTTCCCCTGGGCGGCAACGGCTGGAGCAACGCAGTGTGGATTGACGGCCACGACGGCACTCAACGGAAGGATTCGAATTTTAGCTCAGTCAGCCCGCAGTATTTCAAAACGCTGCGCATTCCGATGCTGGCGGGACGCGACTTCAACGAGAACGAGACGATGCAGTCGCCGCGTGAAGCGATCGTCAACAAGGCGTTCGCGCGCTTGCTCGGGTTGGGTGAGAATCCTGTCGGCATGAGGTTCCGGCGGGAGGCGACGCCGACGAGCCCGGAGGAAGTGAACGAGATTGTTGGTGTCGTGCAGGACACGAAATATCACAATATCCGCCGCCCGGTTGAAGCGATTGCATATGTTGACATCTCGCAGGACAAGCAAGCAGACAGCTCGATGCAGGTGTTGGTACGTGCGACTCTACCGATGGAAACGATCGAGGCCGCAATTCGGCGTACGGTGCGAGAGGTGAGCTCAGGAATCAGCTTCGACTTCGAAGGTCTGCAGGATCAGATTCGGCAGTCGATCGTGGCCGAGCGCCTACTGGCGACGCTCTCGGGATTTTTCGGTGCGCTGGCCGTGGTGTTGGCGGTGATCGGTCTGTATGGGGTGATGTCGTACACGGTTGTGGATCGCACAAGCGAGATCGGCATCCGCATGGCGCTGGGTGCGCGGCGCGCGGATGTGACGGCGATGATTCTCCGCAAGGCAGCGACGCTGTTGATGGTGGGCCTGACTCTGGGTGGGGGCCTGTCCCTCGCTGCCGCAAGCGCTGCGAGTTCGCTGCTTTTCGGGTTAAAGCCGCGTGACCCGGTGACGCTAGCGATAGCCGCTGCTGTTTTGGCGGCGGTCGCACTGGGGGCGAGCTATCTGCCGGCTCGAAGAGCCGCTGCCCTGGACCCGATAGCCTCTCTCAAGCAGGAATAACCCAGAAACGCCTCCAGCCTAAAGCCGCCTGGATGATTCGGTAAATCGCTTCCCTCACGCGCCAACTGTGATACTTCGATGCGGAGCTGCTTTTCACCGGCGCGCGGGAGGGTGTAGTACCGGGCGCGGCGGTTACCGGCCGTTACACCCCACTCCTTCGAACCTGAGTGCCGGTTCTAATCGCAATACGAGGTCCGATCAACCGGGGCCTGTTCTATTCCCTAGAGGTTGGCCGTTAACCTGTATCCCCGCGCAAGGGCCTCAACGATTTTGAGCCGTCCGTGCCCAGGATTTGGGCGATAGCTGGTCCGCAATAGACCTGCCCTTTCGAGAACAGCCACATCACGGCTAACTGCCCGAACATCCCGTTTGAGACTGTCAGCAAGGTCAGAGATAGGCAGCGATCTTGTCTTAGCACACCCCAGCAACCGAACGCGCTCGGATGTCAGGATGTTAAGAAGTTCCATCGGATCTTCAAAAGAAATCGTAATCTCGGCGGGAAGGCTTTCCCCGCGATCCAACTTTTCAGCACGTCCCCGCACGCGGCGAAAAAACTCATCGCTGCTGCCAGTCCTGACGGTGACCTTATTCTTCTTCATCTTCGAGCCTCCACAACTCCTGGACTTCGCCGATGAACCGTTCAACCAAGGCGGCATAAGTCGTAAACTGAATTGCCTCTACCACTCGCATAAAATGGCGGTGATGGTAATCGTGGCTGTTATCGTAGCCAAGCACCCGTCCGTTGTCTGCCGCACAACGTCTCAGGTTGATGTAAGCAAGACTGTAGGCAACTAGTTTGTCGCCCTCAAACCAGACTTGCTCCTTCAGAAGCGCACCCTTCCTCTTTCCTTTGAGCCGGTGAATCTCACTCGTCGTCGCCTGAACGGACGATCGCTTCTTCGCCACAGCTCGATTTTACCACAGATGGGATCTATGGCATCCTAGCTGATCATTATCCAAGTCGCGAGGCGAGGTGCTTTCCGGTCAGCGACTTGCCTGCTTTCAGCAGCTCGCGT
>Ga0209006_10004826_pt1 | contig 12233 bp, 7 predicted proteins | sample JacPin_JW_Ref_O2_FD_188567 | JGI IMG/M metagenome (GOLD analysis project Ga0209006, IMG submission 188567) | Forest soil microbial communities from Algoma, Ontario, Canada - Jack Pine, Ontario site 1_JW_Ref_O2 (SPAdes) (version 2) | ecosystem: Environmental > Terrestrial > Soil > Boreal...
CGCCCGGCAGATTTGGTGATGGCGATGGTCCTTGCAACGCGCCGTTACGCCGCACCGCCGTATCGGGGTCGAGTGTTGCTCTTCAAGCAAACCGAAAATCGCAAAGGACGGTTCCGCTTCACGGACTATGGCTGGGGTGAAGTGGTGGCGGAGGGTCTCGAAATCTGCGAGATTCCCGGCGACCATCTGGCATTGTTGGTCGAACCTGGAGTCGGGACGGTGGCGGCGAAACTCGACGCCGTGATGAAATCGGCATGCGAATCTGCGGTCGAGTCGAAATCGGCAGCCGCCTGACAGTTTGAACTTGCGACAAAGTGGCGGTCCCTCCATGCTGTTGGTACGATTGCGTCCGACTGGTGGTTCGATCTGGCGGGCCGGTTGTGATCGGACCGGGGGTGCGCCGACGGGATAGTTAGTTGACTGGGTTAGTACGGACGACGGCTGAATTTGTATGACCGTGAGTTGTATGGGGCGGATAGACATGCGCCAGGTGCTGGAGGAGCAGTCCCGGCAGAACCCGAATAATTTTGCGCTGCTTGCGCTCGAGCGCGCCCCACTCACATATTCGCGCCTGCTAGCTCACTGTTATCGCGTGATCGCCGACTTGAATCATGCCGGGATTTCACGCGGCGACCGGGTGGCGGTCGTTCTGTCCAACGGGCCCGAGATGGCCGCTTGCATGCTCGCCGTCACGATGGGCGCGTCGTGCGCGCCGCTCAATCAGAACTATCGGCGCAGCGAATTCGAGTTTTACCTGTCGGACCTGGCGCCGCGGGCGTTGATCGTCGAAGCGGGGGCGGATCTGCCGGCGATTGCGGTGGCAGAGTCGCTCGGCATCCGCGTGATTCGGCTCCGTCCTTCAACCGGCGACGAGGCTGGTATCTTTACGCTGGATCTCGAGCCCGCTCCGGCGAATGTGATGCCGGTGTTCGCGCAGTCCGGCGACGAGGCTCTGGTCCTGCATACGTCGGGCACGACGGCGCGGCCGAAGATGGTGCCGCTGACGCAGGCAAATCTGGCGGCCTCGATCGACAACATTATCGCGACGCTGGCGCTGACGCCGCGCGATCGATGCCTCAACGTGATGCCGCTGTATCACGTCAGCGGAATTATCGGGGTTTTGCTTGCGTCGCTTTCGGCAGGCGCGAGCGTGGTGTGCACTACCGGCTTTAATGCCCCGCTATTTCTCGATTGGTGCCGCGAATTTGCGCCGACCTGGTACTTTGTCGTCCCGACGATGCATCAATCTCTGTTGGCGCAGGCGCGGGAAAATCCGAAAGCGACCGCCAGACTTCAGTTACGATTCATTCGATCCGCCTCGGCGCCCCTTTCGCAAGAACTGCTGGCAGAGACGGAGAAGCTCTTTGGCGCGCCGGTAATCCATGGCTACGGTCTGACCGAGGCGGCGCAGCAGGTGAGTATAAATCCGATTCCGCCGGGCGTGCGGAAGCCCGCTTCCGCTGGCGTTCCCGGCAAGACCGACATTGGAATCATGGACGAAGTTGGCGACCTGCTGGCATCCGGTCAGACGGGAGAGATCGTGGTGCGAGGGCCCGCGGTCATGGCGGGTTACGGGAATAATCCGACGGCCAATCGCGAGTCGTTTACCAAAGGATGGTTCCGCACGGGAGACGAAGGCCGGATCGACGCCGACGGTTACCTGTACGTCACCGGACGAATCAAGGAAATCATCAATCGCGGCGGCCAGAAGATTTCGCCGCGCGAAATCGATGAGCTGTTGGGCGCGCATCCGGCAATCGCGCAGGCGGTAACATTCCCGGTTCCCGACTCCCGCCTGGGCGAGGACATCGCCACAGCGGTGGTCCTGAAGGTCAAAGATTCGATCACCGAGCACGAGTTAAGAGGTTTTATCTCGGCCCGGGTCGCGGACTACAAGGTTCCGCGTCAAATTTATTTCGTCGATAAAATCCCGGCCGGTCCGACAGGAAAAATCCAACGTCTCAAATTGGCCGAGCAGCTTGGGATCGCAGAAGGTGACGCCAGCGTATTGATCGCCCGGGCGCCTTACGTCGCGCCGGGCACACCGACCGAGCGGATGCTGGCCCAAATCTGGCGCAGCGTACTCCGAGTCGATCGGGTGGGCATCCACGATCATTTTCTTGCCCTCGGCGGCGACTCGCTGCTGCTGGCGCAAGTGACCTCGAGGTTGCGGCAGGCGGGTGGTCCGTCGATCTCGACGCTGACTTTTTTCGAGCGACCCACAATCGCGGGACTTGCCGCGCTGATAGACTCTGAACACCACTCGGGATCCGGTCGAAACGATGCCGCAAGGCTGGAGCGCAAAGGCTCCGTAAACCGGGCATCATCGCTCGCGGCGGTCAGCGACGAACGCGCTGGCGCTGCTAATGGAAATCGCGACGCGGCGATCGCGCACTGGCCTATTCAGCCGCTCGGGAAGCGACCGCCTCTCTACGTGACGGGCAGCTTCAACGGATTTATTCCTCTTGCCCGTAGGCTTGGTCTCGATCAACCCGTGCTGGGCGTTGCGATTCCGAACGAGCTCAAGCTCCGGATACCTTATCGGCTCGAAGAATTGGCCGCGGCCCAGGTCGAATCAATCTTAAAGGGCCAGACTTCAGGCCCGTACTTCCTGGCCGGATTCAGCGCCGAAGGTGTACTCGCGTTCGAGGTTGCGCGGCAATTGACCGCGAAGGGAATCGAGGTGGGACTGGTGGTGCTGGTGGACAGTCCATGTCCGGCGGAACCCGATCCTTTTTTGATTCGCATGATGCGCAATGCGCAAATCCATATATCTCACGTCTCGCAAGGCGGACTCCGGCAGTTGCGACTGGCAGCATCAGGAATCGCGCGCCGCCAGATTCTGAGATTTAAGATCAACAGTTGGCGGTTCGGGCGTCCGTTGGGGATCCCGGTCGGCAGGCCGGCACCTCGTGAACCGATGGACGTAATTCTGGCCAACGTAATCGCCACCCGCAGCTACGTGCCGCAGCCGTACTCGGGGCGGGTCTTGTTGTTCAAGCGGACCCGAGATCTGACTGGAAGATACAGGCAGCCCGACAATGGATGGGGTCGTGTGGTGGGCGATGGACTCGAGGTGTTCCGAATTGAAGGCGGCCATCTGGACCTGCTGGCCGAGCCGGGAGTCGGCGCTCTGGCCGAGAAGCTGGCGGCGGCGATGGGAATCAATCGAGACGAGCGGATGATTCAAAGATTGCCAGCGGCAGGATTCTAGTTTCGACGTAAATCCCTGATGCTCCCATGAACGGTGATTTTGTTTTTCACTGTCACGTCGCCAGAGACCCGGTCGAAAGCGACCTCGGTTTGATACAACTCCGATAGTTACTTATGGTAGGTAATATGAACACTGTGGATAGGTTGTTCCGGGGCAGCGAACGAAGGAAAACCCGTTTCCACGATGAGCGTGGAAATCTGATCGATCTGAAAGGCGCCATTTACGCGCCGAGAGCATTGGTCGGCACGGTTGCGCGCAAGTTCTTCGACGTCCGGCCCGTGAGGCCCTGGATTTCGTACCGCGCGGTGAAGGTTCTCGACGCGAAGATCAGACCAGACTGGCGCGTGATCGAGTTCGGATCCGGCATGTCCACGTTATGGTTTGCCCGCCGCTGCGGGTTCCTCCACAGCATCGAGAACAACCCGCGTTGGCATGAGCTCCTGTCGCGGCGCTTGCAGGGTGCGGAGCACGTTCGCTACGAGCTGCGGTCTCTCGACGAATACAGCAACGTGAGCGACTACGCCGACAAATCGGTGGATTTGGCCTTTGTCGATGGAGCCTGGCGTTCGCGATGCGTGGAGAACGTGCTCTCGAAAATCCGTAAGGGCGGATTTCTGTATCTCGACAATACCGACCTCGAAGGCGATCAGCCCGACGGAGACATCCACCGTGCGGAGGCCATGGCATTGAGCGCGTGCAAAGCGCGCGGCGGTACCTACCGGTATTTCGTGGACTTCCGGCCCAGTCGATTCGAGGTCACCCAGGGATTGCTGGTGCAGTTCTGAGCCGTCAGTTTCAGTACGTGCGATCGATGCCGCTATAATCCTGCGTGTGGAACGCTCGCGAGATTCGGTGAAACTCGAAGCCGGCGAAGTTCACGTGTGGTTCGCCCGGCTTGACCGCACGCCTGCGCGTTTGTCGCGAATGCGGACCGTGCTGACCCCCGATGAGACCGCGCGAGCAGACCGATTCCTGATGGACGTCCACCGCAATCGCTTCATCGCGGCGCGTGCCCTGCTACGCGATTTGTTGGCCGGCTACTTAAGCCAGCCTCCGGAGGCGATTCGTTTCGCATACAACGAATGGGGCAAGCCGGCGCTGGCGCCGGGACTGGCAGCGAGCGACCTGCGCTTCAACCTGTCGCATTCGCAGGATCTTGCGATGTACGCCTTTGTGCTCGAGCGCGACGTCGGTGTCGATATCGAGACCGTTCGCGCCGATATCGCGAACGAAAGAATCGCGGAGAATTTTTTCTCGCGCTGGGAGGTCGAGACGCTGCGCGCTCTTCCGCGCGAGCATCAGGCGGAAGCGTTCTTCAACTGTTGGACCCGCAAGGAGGCCTATGTGAAGGCGCGAGGCCAGGGACTGTCGATCGAGCTCGACAGCTTCGACGTATCGCTCGCACCGGGAGAGGAGGCAAAAATTCTTCGCGGGGACGATTACCTCAGTTGGTCGATGTTTTCATTCAAACCCGATCACGACTGCGTAGCCGCCATGGCAACGCAGGGAAGCCTGCTTCAAATCGCCGAGCCGCGCTGGCTCTGAATGCCGGCACCCCCTGAACTTTTGAGCCTTACGCTTACGATCGTACGGTGCAAAACTAATCGTGAATGATCAACTGGACATCAGGCACGCGTGGCTCATTGCCGGACAGATTGCATTCAAATGGTTGTGATCGTTGCGGGTTGCTTGGCCGTTAGCGAATAAACCGACCGGCAGGGCAGTTGCAGCGTATGCATTTAAATAAGGCTTCAGTACGGCTCGTTGCGCTCGTGATTTCTATTCCGCTGGTGGTGCTTGGCACGATAGTAAGCGCAGTGGGGCAGGCGCCGCCCAACCAACCGCCCCCGGGTGCTTATGTACCGATCCCGAACTACACCGGTGTCGGGGCCGGGTCGCTGTTCCGAAGGGCCATTAACGATCGCTTTTCGGGTACGCAGCGGATGGCGCCGGCAATCGCAACGGCGTCCTTCGCAAATCTACCGATCGAACAGGACGGGATGCTGATCTATTGCCCGGATTGCAAGCTTACTTCGCCCTGTGCAGGAACCGGAACCGGCGCGTGGGCTCTGGGAGCGCGCGGGCAATGGTCATGTGCGAGCGGAGCGTTGGAGGCGAACCTCAACGCAAACGGAAACAAGATGACCAATCTGGCGAATGGGACCGTCGGCGGCGATGCGCTGGATTTTGGACAGCCCGCAGGCAGCGATCTCAGCGGATCGTTCCCCAACCCGATCGTGCAGACCGTGCTGGGCGGCAAGACGCCGGTTTACTCGAACCAATCGAATCCGCAGTTGAAGGACTCGATGCTGCCGGTGCTCGGCACAGCTACAAAGGTAATCGTGCAAGGCGCGGCGAATTTCACCCTGAACAAGCCCTCGACCGTCGTATCAGGCCATACGATGATTATGGGCTACTTCTCGAACGTCACCGCTGCACCGACGCCACCGTCAGGCTGGACGCTGATTCGCAGCGACACAGCCTGCGGTATTTTCGGAACGATGGGCAGCTACTATAAGGTAGCGGGCTCGAGCGAACCGAGCACGTACACATGGACAATCTCCGGCGGAAGTAACTACCATTCTGCGGCGCTGATCGACGTCGGAGTGACGGCGGCGAACCCGGTAGACGCAATCTCGCCGGCTGTTTGCGCATCGGGGCCCACGCTGGCCGGGCTCACTCTCGGCGCACAACCAGAGAAGGTGATCATCTTCGGCGGCGGATCGAACAATTTTCTCGGGTCCGCTACTCAGATCGTGTTCAACCAGGGGACGCAGTTCGCGCAAGTAACCGGCAGTGGGGTCGTGCCCTTTTCGGCTGCCCACTTAACCGCGAACTACGCCACCAGTCCGGCTGTCACGATGACGATCGGCGGCGGTGCTGCGCAGATGATCGCAATCAAGCCGGCCGCGAGCTACGGATCGAGTCCCGTGCTCCAGGGCGACAACTACGCGGAACTGACGAAGATATCCGCGACCTTCGGCAGCAATGCCTCGATCGAGCGTTTCAACATCGACGGGCGCGTTAACGTCAAGAATCCTATCTACGGCGCGAAGGGTGACGGCCTGACTGACGATACTGCCGCAATTCAAGCTGCCTACAACGCGACTTGTGCGGCAGCTATCGCAGCGAATAGCGCCAACGCAAATATCGCAGCAACATTATGGTTTCCGGCTGGCACTTACATCACGTCGTTTTCGCTCATATCCAACTGCTCACAGCCGATCACCTGGAAGTGTGAGAGTGAAGGTGCTTGTACGATTCAGGCGGTATCGGAAGGCATATTCCCGATCATCATGCACGAGGCGAATAGCTATCTGAACGGTATTACTACGCAAGGTGCCATCTTGTCAGCGTCGCTCGCGACAGGGTCTGGATCGTCGTTGAATTGGGGTCCGGGTTCTGCGCAGTACTATGATCTAAAAGACGCGCAACTTGGACTTAGTTCTACTGGATGGAACAACGCAAAACCCATCAACGGGCAATCCGCGCTCAGCGCCGAGGGCTTTTTCAATTATGCTGGCGGCGCTTCGGGCAGCGCCTTCATTCTCGAGAGCAACGGCGACGACCTTAACATACCTGTTGCCGGAAACCCCGGCTCCAGCGCGATTCAACTCTTCCTTGTGCCGGGAACGCCGAACAAACTTGCAGCTTGTCTCACGACAACTGGAAGCGGCTTCGTGTGCACTCCCGCAGGCGGAAGCATCACAGCTACTACGACCTACGAATTTGAGGCCAGTTATGATGGTTCGACGCTGCGGGTATTTGTAGGGACACCCGGTAGCACTACCACGCTTGCTGGCAGCGTCGCGGCGACCGGGACTATCGTACAAAAGCCGGGCGAAGTCTTTGCTCTAGGTGATGGCGGCGGTCTTACAATCGGAGGCACCAATTTCGCCTCGGCGCATTGGATCGGTCAGCTTGATTCCATTCGCATTTCCAGCACTGCGCGGCATACTGCGACCTATACCGCACCCACCGCGAAGTTCTCCACCGACGGCAACACACTTATCCTGCTGAACAACCTTGCGCAGAGCGATACGCTCCTGCAAGTGACCAACGTGACCGGGGCGCCCCTACCGATGTGGATTCCGCTGCACTACTCCGGACCTTTCGGAAGTGGAGGAGTGCCGGGAAACGTACACGCGAACTTTGTGAATCTCACTCTCCAGGGTGGCAACTATGGGCTACTCGGCGAGAACGTGCTCTATACGACTTTGGATCATATCAGTGCTTTTGGCGCTTCCCATGATGCAATTAAGTTCGAGTTTATTTCCTACGGTACTCGCGTCGAGCACCTGACAACCTCGCTTACAGCATTCGGGGAAGCTAACGTCGTTTTCTCGCACACCAATGGGTTGATAAACCTGCAATGGTTATTCTCAACCGGTGGCTACTATGGCATGGAGCTGATTGACTCAGGTGGAATTTATTCCTTGCTGTTTATGAACCCTAGCAGTACTTCCGTCGCAGATTTGGACATTGGCGGTAGCACGGTTTTCTCCAGCACCGCGATTAACGAGATGAACGTGGATTTCGAGAGCGGCGGTACTCCAATACCGGCAAAGATATGGGGCCAGGGCGCTGTTGAGTTCTATGGCGGCGACTGGCAGTTCGACCCGAGCGTCAACGCAATCTGGGTCGGGTTGAATAGCGCTAATATAGGACTCGCGCTTACGATAATCGGTGGCCAGGTTGATATCCTCGGACCTCCCGTGAATCCACTGATTAGTTGGAAGGGAAGTGGTTCACCGGCTACGCCTGCAACATGGATAAATCCGATAATAGACGGCAAGTCGCTGTCGGCATCAGGTATACCGCTGTCAGATAATCCGGACTACGTACAAGCACTCGGCGACGTGCTGATTCCACCGGTCAAGACCGTTGCGACGCTGCCGGCCTGCAACAGCGCGGCCAGAGGATGGCAAGTGCAGATCAAGGACTGCAATACGAACTGCGCGACTTATCTCGGGACGACGTTCACTGGCGGCGGCTCGACCCGCTCGACGGTGCAGTGCAACGGGACCGCCTGGGAACTTCATTAGACTGAACAACGAGCGGTGCGACGTGCGCGACCTGCCGCCGGCGCGCGCCCGCCGTAATGGCTTGAACGACTTCGCTAGCCTCTCATTCTTGGAATAGTTCCGAACGGAACCAAACGGCCGGTTGACTATCTGTGGCCTTCCTGACCACATATAGTCAAGTGGTGAACGTCGGAAATATACTTCGGTCGCTGATTCCGCAGCGACTGCATAATGATCTCTTCCGCCTATCCTCCGCCCGGGTGAATGACGATCTTCGACACTACTACGCGTCTGGAATGTCGATGTGGTGGAGTCTTGAGAATCTAAGGCGATGCGGGTTCCAGCCTGCAAGCGTGATCGACGTCGGCGGATTCATCGGCGAATGGACCCGACGAACGCGCGCTATCTGGCCTGAAGCGAAATATCTCATGATTGAGCCACAACCCAATAAACAAGAGCGCCTGCGTGCTTTGTGCGATGACTCGGTTTCCCTTGAGCGGGCCCTGCTCGGTAGGGAACCGTCGGCGGCAGTGCGCTTTCATATGGATGACTTCGGGAATTCATCGGTCCTTGAGTCAGTTCAGAACAAATGCCCACTTGCGGAATTTCTGCCTATGAAGACGTTGGACAGCGTGGTTGCCGAGCGCAACATGAATGGTCCGATCTTGCTTAAGGAAGACGTCCAGGGTTTTGAGTTAGAGGTGTTGCGCGGCGCAAACGAGACGCTGCGAAACACTGAGGTGATCCTGCTGGAAGTCTCGACGCTTCCCTACAATGTCGGGGCGCCTCTTTTCTCCGATGTCGTAGCGTTCATGGCCGACCGGCGATTCCTGCTTTACGACGTCTGCCACTTGCACCGTCGGTATACCGATCAGGCCGTGTTCCAAATGGACGTGCTTTTTGCTCGCGAAGACAGTGCGCTGAGAGCGGAAAAGCCGTTTTTTCGACTCCCGCAATCGGAATGGCGCGTTAAAAACGCTTTTTGAGGCTGACGCCTTTTGGAAATATCGGTACCAACACTGTTGCCCGAGACCCAGCCGACGTTACCGCGTGAGTCCACGATAGAGCGCAATGCATCCGATCGTTAAATTGAGGCAGACCATCTTTGCCGGACGCAAAGTGATGCTGCCCATCACGAAGGATGCCCGCGTCCTCGAGGTTGGCGGCGGCGACAGCCCGTCACCGCGTGCTGACGTGCTGGTAGATTTCGCGCTCGAGCCGCGCGAACGATGGGGCGGCAGAATAGAGCGCGATGACCGTCCGCTGGTCCTTGCACGCGGCGAGGCATTGCCTTTTCGCGACAAGTCATTCGACTACGTGATTGCTTTCCATGTGCTGGAGCATAGCGAGCATCCGGAGTTGTTCCTGTCTGAATTGCAGCGGGTCGCGTCGGCCGGATACATCGAGACGCCGAGTTTTTGGTCGGAACGTGTTTTGCCGCTTTCGGTACATCGCTCGGAAGTTGCGGCAATCAACGACGGTCAGGGGCCGATGCTGATAATCTGCAAAAAACCGGTACCGGTGTGCGATCCGCTGCTCGAGCGCGCGTTCAAGCAGAAGATGAACGAGGGTGCGCTTGCGGCTATCAGTCCAGAGGCCTGGGTGACGCGTTTTCACTGGAAGGATCGAATTCGCTACACAGTCGTGAACCCGGAGGTCGAGTCCGTCTGGCCGGTGGAGCCGGCGTCGCACGATGATTTCAATCCCCGCACGCGCGTCAGGCGTATCCTGATAGCTGCGGCCGCGACTATGTTCGCCCTGCGGCGCCGCCTTCGCGCCTCGAGCCTGCTGAATACGTAATCGAAAAGCCATTTGCGACAAGGGTCGGCACTGGAGTAGGTAGAGACGCACCAGGGACGAGGCTTGGGGTCGGCGCGATGCCACGAAGTAAACAGCTTGATGGCTTGCGTGCCGTGGCGTTCTTGAGTGTGTTTGTTCATCATGCCTTTGGTGCGCCGCTGCTCTGGGTCGGCGTCGATGCTTTCTTCGTTCTGAGCGGATTTCTGATCACCGGCATTCTGCTGGAAATGAAAGCAAGTGGCGGCCCGTTCTTCAGGCCCTTCTATCTTCGCCGGGTACTGCGGATTCTGCCGCCATACTGCATCGCAATCGCGCTGAGTGCGATGCTGTTCAGTTTCGATTGGGGTCGGATCTGGTACTGGTACGCGTTCTTTGCGGCCAACATCGGCGACAGCCTGGGGCGTGGTGGCGGGGGAGTACTCCAGCCGCTCTGGTCGCTGGCCGTCGAGGAACAGTTCTACCTTGTATGTCCGCTGGTTGTTTATTTGGTTCCACGGCGGCTGTTGCCGCGGATTCTGATCGGCGCGGTCATCCTCGCGCCGCTTCTGCGCATCGTCCTGACCCTCACCAGTGCCACTCATTTCCCGGTTTATTTCCTGACTCCGTGCCGGATGGATCTGCTGGCGGCTGGAGGTCTTCTCGCGATCTACCGACCTCAGATGGAACAACGACCAGCTGAATCTCAGCGCTATTCACTTTACTTCGGCGCAGGGTGCGCTCTCGTTTTTGTCTGCTTGACCGTTTCGTTCGCGTCGTTTCGGACGAGTGCCAATTCCATCCTCTTCAATAGCGTCGGCTATAGTCTGAGCGTAGGTTTCTTCACCGCTGTTCTGGCTTACCTGATCGTGCTGAAGCGAGGTCCCGTGCTCTGGGTTTTGCGACAACCCGAAATGGTCTACCTCGGGAAGATCAGCTACATGATGTACCTGGTCCATCAGATTGCGATCGATCTGGTTCCGTCCTCTGGATTGATCGCGCTGCTTGGAACCATTCTGTTTTCGGCGCTGTCATGGAAGTTTATCGAGGAGCCATTGCTCGGGTGGGGCAGGAGAATACAGCAAAGGGTTGACCTGACTGCGATCTCTCCGGATTTGCCCGTCCGCGTCCCAAACCTGAAGGCATAGCGGATGTTGCTCGCACCATCGGTCGCGGCGATGAAGGTGACAGGCGCAGCCGAGCGAAGATGCTCGACGGTCCCCGGAGTACCTCCGAGCTGAAACAGCCCTGCCGAATGCATTGCCATAGCTGCGGACACCAGTCCGATCGCAATGATCGACGGCCATGTTTTCGGAAGTGACCGCTCGAACACCCATAAGAAAAACGGAAATATTGGAAGCAGCATCCTGGCGTAAATGCTGGCCGCCCAATGCGGAGAGTTGTAACAGAGGATGAATGCTGAATAGACGAGAGCGAATCCGAGCTCGAGAGAATTGCTCGAGGCTCGCTGTCTCAGCCTTGGACTACACGCTACGAGAATCAACGCTGCAACGTGAAGAAAGATGTATCCAGCCTCGAGGAGTTCGGCTGGCGGATTTGAGAAATACTCTCCATTCCTCAGATTCGCCAACACCGCGCCTAATGGACATGTGATTGGCGCGCCACCATCCCAGTCCACCTGCTGATAACCATGGTAACCGACCAGCGGATCGTGAAAGCAAATAGCCAGTGGCAGAAAATAGAGTGCCAGGATCGCGCAACTGCCGATGCCTGTCATGATTGCGGTGCGCAATCCACTCTCGCGCAAGGCCCATATGCCGATTAACGGGAGAAGTAACACTCCTGCCGGCCTCACGCAGGCGCTTAGTGCCACCAGAATCGCAGCCATGGGCCAGCGGGAACTCCGTGCTGCGAGCAATGCGCCAAATAGTAACGCGAGCGAAAGGGGCTCTGATCCGCCGAAGGCGCTGAGTTCGATCCATTTGAAATCCGCGACCGTGAAATAAGCAGCCACCCACGGCCCCCACAGTCGGAACACGAGGTAAGTCGCGACCAGCGCGGATAGGATAGAGACCGTGGCCACCGCTGCCACATTCGAGATCCGCAAAGCGGTCGCGATCAGAGCGGCCGAGAAAGGAAGTCCCCACGCGAACTTGGTGGGTCCTGCTGCATCGAGGTCAAGCGCGCGGACGGCAGCGGTCATCGCGACATAGGAGTCGTTGTCGCCATGGGATCGCAGAGTCTGCGTCAGCGCGGAC
>Ga0209006_10004827_pt1 | contig 12228 bp, 5 predicted proteins | sample JacPin_JW_Ref_O2_FD_188567 | JGI IMG/M metagenome (GOLD analysis project Ga0209006, IMG submission 188567) | Forest soil microbial communities from Algoma, Ontario, Canada - Jack Pine, Ontario site 1_JW_Ref_O2 (SPAdes) (version 2) | ecosystem: Environmental > Terrestrial > Soil > Boreal...
CCACCGCTGTAAAGCCCGGCGCCTTCGCCAGCATTCGCCATCCGTAACGCAGGTCTTGAAGCAGGGCGTCCATTCGGCTCTCTTTTTTCCAGACTTAGTTCACAGCGATTACGATCAGCGTTGCGTCATCGTGCCAGTTGCCGCCGCAGAACGAGCCAACCGTTTGTAATATAGTTTTCTGCAATTGATCGGCGGATGCTTCGCAGTTTTCCTGCAACAAGTGAACCAGGCGGGCTTCGCCAAATTCTTCGCCATCCGCACCGCAAGCCTCCGCCACACCGTCGGTGAACAGCAGCACGCGATCTCCCGGCAAAAGCTTTTGAGTACCGAGCACAAAATTCTCGGATGGGAAGATGCCGAGCACAGTTCCACCCAGTTCCAGGCGGTGGTGCGTGCCGTCGCGATGCGCGACGATAGGAGCGTTATGCCCGGCGTTCGAATAACTCAGTTCTCCGGAGGCTCCGTCCAAGTGCGCGTAGAAAAACGTGATGAAGCGATCGCTCGCGATGTTCTTGTAAATCGTGGCGTTCAAGCGCTGGCACAAAATTTCCGGCGATATCGATGGTGAAGCAAGTCCGCGCACGGCCGCCTGCAAGTTCGACATCAGAAGCGCCGCGGGCATTCCCTTTCCCGCCACATCCGCAATGCACAGGCCAAGCGTATCTCCCGGAAATCCCAGAACGTCGTAATAATCGCCGCCGACGACGCGGGCCGGCTGCCACTCGCCCGCGATTTCATATCCCGCAAGCTGTGGAATTTCCTTGGGCAGAAATCCCAGTTGGATGGCGCGGGCTTCTTCAATTTCGCGTCCTTGACGCTGAAGCTGGGAAGCGATTTCGTTTTGCGAGCGATTGTTTTCGATGGCGCTGCGGCGCGCGGTGCGGCGTTCGCGCCCGATGTCTATTTGTTTTTGAAGTACTTCCAGAAGCCGCGCGTTGACCCAGGGCTTTTCAACGAAATCACCCACGCCCCGCTGCATGGCCTCCACCGCCAGCCCGACGGTGGCCCAACCGGTCATTACCACAATGGGGGGCGCGTTTTCGGAAGCTTTCAGTTGATCCAGAATATCCAAACCTTCCCGGCCGGAGGTAGTGTCTCTCGCGTAGTTCAAGTCCATCAAGATCAGGTCGAATTCCGCCCGCCCGAGGGCATCCAGCAAGCCAGCTGGGGACGTCACCGCCTCAGTGGTGTAACCGTGGCCCTTCAATAGCAGGCGTAGAGCCTCGAGGACGTCGGGCTGGTCATCCGCTATTACGATGCGCGTCTGCGTGGGCCCTGCTTGATTCATCAGATCAACCGCCATTGTGTCCATTTCGGTTGGCTCAATCGCTGAAAATCAGCTGGAACGCTATTGGGGAGCCTCCCATATATGGGCAGTTCAGATTCCAGCACGCTGCGACTCTAACTGTATTGTTGAGAGCAGATTACGAGAGCTATGCGAACGACCATAGGCGCTAGATGACCAGTTACGGGAATGTTTGTCGCGATTCCGAACAGTGCCCTACAGTCGCGATGTTACTCGTAGTGTAGCGCGATCATCGGGTCTACATTCATCGCGCGCCGCGCAGGTATATAGCACGCCGCCAGAGCTACAGTTGCGAGAATAGCTGAAACTGCAATGTAGGTGGGCGGATCCATGGGGCTGACGGCGAGAAAGCTCCCAAATAAGCGCGCCGCTGCCAGTGCCATGGCGATGCCCAGGGCCAAGCCGATGACGATGATAAACAGGCCCTGGCGGAAGATCATCTTTAGAATGTCCATCGGCTGCGCTCCCAGGGCCATGCGGACGCCAATTTCATGTGTTTTCTGGCTGGAGGCATAGGAAATGACGCCGTACACCCCTACTACCGCGAGGATCAGTCCGAGGATTCCAAGTAGCGCCGCCAGCACCGCGCCAATCTGATAAAACAGCAAACCATTCAGAGTATTCAGCGCCTGGGTCATGGTGTTCACGTCGAATACCGGCAGATCCGGAGCTAGCGTTCCAATCACTCGTTCAATCTCGGGAGCCATGGCCTCTGGGGCAGCGAACGTGCGCACCTGCAAGGTTCCCAGCGAATTCGCGGCGTACTGCTGCAAAAACGGGAGGAAAAAATAAGACTGAACGTTACCGCGCAGCCCCTGGAACCGCGCATTTTTGACCACGCCAACCACTTGTATCCAATGTTTTGGATCAGCGCCAATCTTGAATTGACGCCCGATCGGATCGGTATTGGGCCAAAATTCCTTGGCCATGGCTTCGTTAACGATTGCAACGTACTGCGTGTTTGCGTCGTCGGTCGGTTTGAAGTTGCGCCCGCTCACCATGGGAATTTCCAGGGTTTCGAAATATCCCGAGGAAATTATGTTGAATTGACAAGCCGGCGGGGGCTGATCGGGCGTCGGTTGATAACCTTCGATCGTAAGCGTGTCACCCGAGTTGATATATCCAAGCGGCACCGAGCTCGCGATAGTAGCGGACTGCACCCCGGGAAGGGCGCGCACGCGCTCGAGCAAGTTCTTGTAGAATTCTCGATACTGCACATCGTTGTACCCAATCTCGTTCGGGTCCATGGTCATATTCAATAAGTGGCTCGAATTGAAACCCAGGCTCGTTTGTTGCGCTTTTCCCAGGCTGCGGGTGAAGAGTCCAGCGATGATGAGCAGCGTCAGAGAACCCGCTACCTGCGCCACGACGAGCGAGCTGCGCAGCCGATTCTTGCCGCCCACTACGCCGCGTCCGCCCGCGTGCAAGATTGTGTTTAGATTTCCGCGCGACGCGCGAATCGCCGGCACAAGTCCAACGACGATTCCGGTTACAAGCGCGAACAAAAAGGCGTAAGCAAAGACGCGCCAGTCAAAATGAAAATCAAATCGAAGGGGCAACTCGGTTCCCAAATGAAGCGAGCTAAACGCCGAACTCCCCCAATGACCGAGAAGAATACCCACCACTCCTCCCATCAGCGCCAACAGAATGCTTTCGGTAAGCAGTTGCCGGATCAAACGTGTGCGTGCTGCGCCCAGTGCCGCTCGAATGGCCATTTCGCGTTCCCGTATGGTGGCGCGTACCAACAGAATGTTGGCGACATTCACGCACGCCAGCAACAATACCAAGGCCGCTAGACCCAGGAAGAGGCTGGATACTACCAGCACAGTGTTGTTGGGATCGGGATTTGGCCGCGAGCGCAACTCCGGATAAGCTTTCACACTTAAGTCCTTGTCAACGTCAGGATATTGTTGCGAGAGACGTTGGGCCTCCACTCCCAGCGAGGCGTTTGTTTTCTGAAAGTCGGTACTCGATGCCAGACGCCCGAGCACGAAGATCATATGGTTCGAGCGATTGGTCATAAAATCGCTCGGATAACCTCCCATCTGCGCCAGGCTTATGGGCAAATAACCTTGAATGGCGACTATGGGACTGACGCCATAAAAACCTTCAGGAGCCACACCGATGATTGTGATTGGATGGCCGTCCACAGAAACTTTCTTGCCAACAATCGTGGCATCGCCGCCAAAGTGCGATTTCCAATATGCATAGCTGATTACCATTATCGGATCAGCTCCGACTGTTTCGCCCTCCGATGGCAAAATGAACCGCCCCAGAGCCGGCTTCAAGCCCAGCATGGAGAAAAAATTGCCGGAAACATAGGACGTCATGATGCGCTCTGGTTTTGCTCCCTCGGAGCTAAGCCCGTCCAACCCAAACAAGTAAGCGGATAATCCCGAAAACGATTCACTAGTTTGTTTTTGAATGTCCTGGTAATCAGGGATGGAGAATTGCGGTTGCACTCCCCCGTTTTTCTGCTGCATAGCGAGAACCGCGATCCGTCCCGGGTCCTGCAGCGGAAGCGGCCGCAGCAATAAAGAGTCCACCATACTGAAAATGGCAGTATTCGCCCCGATCCCGAGGCCAAGCGTAATAACGGCGATGAACATCAAGCCGGGGTTTTTTAGAAGCGTCCGGATACCATACCGAATATCCTGCATCAGCGTTTCCATGGTTCACTCCTCATCCTCGTCACTTGGCGCGTCCTGCGCCCGCTGGAGCGTTAGCCCGTTCGCGTATCTTGTAATACGTGGATTCCTCTATTTATGTTTCCCAATCCGAGGTCGGATTGGAGGAAGCTATTCGTATCGAAGGGCAACCATAGGGTCCACCCCGGCGGCTCGACGGGCTGGAAGCCAGCCGGCTAGAAATGCAACGGCTGAGAGCAGAGCAGCCGCGGCTAGAAACACCAGCGGGTTGCTCGCCTTCACTCCAAATAGCTGAGACTCGATTAATTTCCCGATTGCAAATGCGGCCACCAGCCCGATAGCAAGTCCCGCCGCCGATATGCGCACGATTTCGCGCAGCACCATCCACGCAACATTTTTTTGCGTTGCTCCCAGCGCCATGCGGATTCCGATTTCGCGAGTTCGCCGCGAAACCATATAGGCCATCACGCCGTAGAGTCCGATGGCGGCTAACAGCGCGGCGAGCAGGCCCAGACACAACGAGAAAAACGTCAGCAGCCGCTCTGAATATGCAATTTCATCCAGGTCCTGGTCCAATGTTTCCAGACCAAATACGGGCAGGTTCGCATCGGCAGTCTGCACAGTTCTGCGCAGCGTCGAAGCCATCGCCGTGGGTTCAACGTTGGTGCGCACATAAATTGTTGCGTTTCCCAGGTTCTTTTCTTGTGCGTAGGGCACATAGACAAGCGGCCGGATCTCCTGTCGCAAGTCCGTATTTTTGCTGTCTTTCACCAAGCCCACGATTTCGATATCCGGGTGCACTGTGTTGCCGGAACCGAACGCAAAATGGCGACCGATTGGATTCTGTCCTTGAAAGAAAGTTTTCGCCATTCTTTCACTTACGATTGCTACTTTGGGCGCAGTGGAGCTGTCGCGATTGTCGAATTCGCGTCCCGCAAGCAAAGGAATTCCCAACGTTGAAAAGAAATCGGGGCCGATCGCATCTTGTTGCACGTCTGTATTGGTATCTTCCGTCATGGGATACCCTTCCGGAGTGATGTTTGTGTAGGAGTCGCTGTTGGCGAGCAACGCAATTTCTGCAGCGCTCACGGAGCGCACACCGGGCAAAGCGGCAATGTTTTCTCGCAATTTATCGACGAACGCGATCGTTTGCGCCGGAGTATAACGATTCAACTCGGGCGAAACGGAAAATTGGAGGACATGGTCGGTACGCACTCCGAGATCCTGGCCCTTCAGATTCATCAAGCTGCGCACAAAAAATCCGGCTGAGACCAGCAGGACCACCGTCAGAGCCACCTGCGAAACCAACAACACCTTCCGCAATCTCACGTTTGATTTGCCGCCAAATACGTTTGCTCCCTGCTCCCTCAGCGTACTTTGCAAGTCCGCGCGCGTGGAGCGCAGTGCAGGCAAAAACCCGAATAGAATTCCGGTCAGCACGGAAAGTCCCAGGGAGAATGCCAGCACGCGATAGTCGAACTTTCCTTGCAAGCCTGCCGCGCCCATATTTTCAGGGACGGAGCTAACCAGCGCGCCTAGTGTCCAAGATCCAACGATTAATCCCGCAGCTCCGCCTGCCAGTGAAATCAGCAGACTTTCTGTTAAAAGCTGCCTCACCAACCTCCATCGGCCCGCTCCCATGGCCATACGCACTACGATCTCTCGCTGCCTAGCTTCGCCACGAGCCACTAAAAGGCTAGCGAGGTTTGCGCACGCGATCAGCAGCACCAATCCCACCATCGACAGCAAAATCAACAGCGGCCGCCCAGCATCGCGCTGCAAGATGGGACGTCCACGCGATCCGGAGTCGAGCAAGACTTTCTTTTCCAGAAACTCTTTCTTGGTTTGTGCCGATGATTTCAGCGTTGAAGCTTCCGATTGCAGGATCGCGCTGTACTCGGGCTGAAGGCCCGCTTGCGCTCGTGCGCGGCTCACGCCCGGCTTCAATCTCCCCAGAATGGCAACCCAATGATCCTGACGGTCAGCCAGTCCATCCGAGTTCGGCGTCATCTGAGCCTTCATCGTGATGGGAACAAAAATGTCGGGCGTCTGTCCTACTTGAACTCCAAAAAATCCGCGCCGCGCCACTCCCACAACCGTCATGGAAGTTCCATTCACAACCAGCTGCTTGTTCAGAATTCCGGGATCACGGCCGAACCGGCGCTCCCAGTACCCGTAGCTCAATATCACTACCGTGTTCGCGCCAGGCGCGGTTTCATCTTGCGAATTGAAGACGCGTCCGAGTGCCGGGGACACGCCGAGCGTTTCAAAGTAATTTCCACTTACAAGTTCTCCGTTTGCCAGCTCGGTGTTTCCTTGACCCGAAACGCTCGCTTGTATCGGAAATCGTGCGAGCAGGCCGGAGAAGACTTGGTTGTGATCGCGCAAATCTTTGTACATCGGATACGACCACGCCGCGCCTCTGTCGCCGTCGCTCCAATTTCGGCCAGGCTGCGGTCCGGGTGCGTGCAGCACAACCAACTCCTCGGGATTCTGGACCGGCAAGAGACGCAAGAGCACCTGGTCGGTGACGGAAAATATTGCAGCATTCGCGCCGATGCCCAGAGCCAGCGTCAGGATTGCAACGACCGTAAATCCTGGACTCTTCGCCAACATTCGCAACGCATGGCGCAAGTCTTGCAGTAACGATCCCATTTCTTCTCCCGAGCTTAGCGCGCCGCAAAAACTGCGAGGCTAAGCCAACAAGAACTTCCAATCCCGATGAATTTCTCAAAGCTCATTGGCAGGTTTACTCGTAACGCAGCGCGATCATGGGATCCACGCGCATGGCTCTCCGCGCCGGAATGTAGCAAGCAAGGAACACCACGGCGAAAAGCATAGCGACCACCGCGGCGAAGGACACCGGATCCGTGGAACTCACGCCGAAAAGAAGGCTCGAGAGAAATCGCGTCAATGCGAGTGCCGCCACCAATCCGAGTCCGACCCCAAATAGCGCGAGGCGCATTCCCTGGCTTATGACCAAGCGAAGCATGTCGTCGGGTTGCGCTCCGAGAGCCATGCGAATACCGATCTCGTGCGTACGCTGCGCCACGGTGTAGGAAATCACGCCGTAGAGGCCGACGGCTGTTAAAACCATCGCCAGCCCGGCAAAAATCGCGAGAAGAAAAGTATTGAAGCGCGGTACAGCAATGGTGCCATCCAAATACTGCTCTACTGTTTTGGGCGCATACGCCGGCAAATCTTTATCGAGCGACTGCACCGCGGAAGCAATAGGTTTCGCCAAACCCTCAGGATCTTTCGACGAGCGCACCACGAGCGTTATTGAGCCAAATTGAAGTTGTCCGTAGGGGATGTAAGATTCCGGGCTGAATTCGGTGGTCAGATCTTCGAACTTTACGTTTCCCACCACCCCTACGATTTCACGCATGGGTGCCGTGTCTGGCCCAGAGTTGGAGATTCCGGCGCGGATGTGCTTGCCAACGGCGTCTTCACCCGGAAAGTATTGTTGCGCAAAGGCCTGGTTCACAATGATCACAGGAGCCGTACTCGCTTCGTCGCGTTCGCTGAATTCTCTTCCTTGAAACAAGGGAATTCGCATAGTGGCGAAATAATTGGGTGTGACGCAACGAACGGAAGTATGCGGCTCGTCACTTTTGGCCACTGGCCGGCCCTCGATCTGGAAACTCGTGCGGATCTCGTCTCCGCTCATGGGCAACGGGAACACCGCGGCAGCCGACTGCACTCCCGGTATCGCTTGTAGTTGGGGGATAAGCTCGCGGAAAAATTCTGCCTTCTTGGGATCGGAATATTTTGCGTCCGGAAGATCCAGGCTGGCGGTCATCACGTTGCGAGGGTCGAATCCTGGATTCACGTCTTGCAAGCGAAGCAGGCTGCGAATCAGCAAGCCTGCGCTGACTAACAAAATCAGCGCCAGCGCCATTTCCACAACTACCAGTGAACTGCGCAGCCCGTGGCGGCTGCGCCCCGCGGTCGTGCTCAGCGATCCTTCTTTCAAGGCTTCCACAATATTCGAGTGGGTCGATTGCAACGCCGGCGCCAGACCAAACAGAACCCCAGTCAGCAGCGACAGGCCCGCTGTGAAGGCCAACGCCCAGCCGTCGATATGAATCTCCGAAATACGGGAAAGATTTTCAGGGCTCAAGCGAACCAGAACGTCGCTTCCCCAGACCGCTAAGGCCGTTCCCAGCACACCCGCTGTTATCGCCAGCAATAAACTTTCCGTTAAGAGCTGCCGCACCACGCGGATCCGGCCCGCGCCCATCGCCGTGCGAATGGCGATCTCGCGGCCGCGGGTTGTGGCGCGCGCGAGCAAAAGATTCGCTACGTTCACGCATGCAATCAGCAATACAAGTCCGACTGCGATCATCATCACGAGCAAAGCCGGCCGGATCGAACCCGTCAGGCGCTCCTGCTCCGAGCTCAGGTGCACGGACATATATTTGTTACTGTCGGGATACTGCTTGCTCAGCGAACTTGCGATCACGTCCATGGCTGCTTGCGCTTGTGCCAGCGTGACGCCGGATTTTAATCTCGCGATGCAGGTCAGGAAATGCGCGCCGCGGTGCTGCACCATCGGCGGAGAATTGTCAGTGGTCTCATTCAGCGGCGAAAGCGTTGACCAAATTGCTTCCGGCTCGCGTTGCAATGGGTAGCGGAAATTCGCGGGCATTACGCCGACCACGGTATATCCCTCGTTGTCGAGCGTAATTGTGCGTCCGATAATTCCAGGATCACTTTTGAACTGTTGCTTCCAGAGATGATCGCTAATGACGACCACATGATGATTGGGTCCGTCCTCGCCCGGCTGGAACGTTCGGCCCAACTCCGGGGAAACCCCCAGTAGATCAAAAGTTTCCGCGGAAACACTCGCGCCTTCCAAATGCGCCGGATTTTCCTGGCCGGTCAGGGTAAAAGTCGCTCCGGTATAAACGGCCATTTTTTCGAAAACCTGATTCTGCGAGCGCCAATCCATGAAGTCGGGGTAGGAGACGGAGCCATTCGAGGAGTGCACGCGCGAATTGGCGGTCGCCACACTCACGAGCCTCCCGGAATTGGGGAACGGCAGCGGGCGGAGCAATTCCGCGTTCACCACGGAGAAAATCGCGGTGTTTGCTCCAATCCCCAGAGCCAGAGTGAGCACGGCGATGATCGTGAATCCTGGATTCTTGGCCAGCATCCGGATTCCGTAGCGCATGTCCTGCATAAATGTCCCCATCGTTTCTCCTCGCTACTCGTACCTCAGCGCTACCATCGGATCCACACGCATCGCTCGCCGCGCCGGCAGGAATCCAGCCAACGCGGCCACCACCGCGAGCGACATTGCGGAAGCTACAATCGCAACGGGATCCACCAGGCCCAAGCCGAACAACATGCTCTTCAGCAAATGGGTCCCGGCGAACGCTACTGGTAACCCGACAGCCACTCCCACCACAACAAGCAGTAACGTTTCCCGCAAGACCAGCCACAGCACACCGCCAGGTTGTGCACCGAGTGCCATGCGAATTCCGATGTCTCGCGTACGGCGCGCCACGGTGTAGGCCATGATTCCGTAAAGCCCGATGCTCGCTAGCACCATAGCCAGCAAACCAAACACGCCCGCAAGCCTCGCGACAAAGCGGTCGGTGTGCAGCGAATCGTCCACCAGGGCAGGCATCGTTTTAATTTCAATGGGCTGAATCGCAGAGTTCGTCTCTTGCACGATTTTGCGCAACAAGGCACTTACGCTTGCAGGGTCCGCCTGTGTACGGATTTCGTAGAAAGCATAGGAATGCTCCCACATAGGGTTGAAATATGGTGCGTAAATGCGCGTGGGAGTTTTCTCTCGCAAGCTGTTGTATTTTGCATCGGCAGCAACACCGACAATTTCCATTTCCTGCGGATTTCCAGGATAGACGTCGCGTACTTTCTTGCCAATCGGATTCGTGTTCCCAAAAAAGTGCCGGGCAAATTCTTGATTAATAACCGCAGCCCTCGGGCCGTTGCTGCTGTCCTGCGGCCCAATCTCCCGGCCGATCAGAATCGGAATTCCCACGGTAGAGAAATATTGCGGGCCGACATGGTCCATCCGGGAATTCGGACTCTCGCCGGACTTTTCCGTGTATCCCTCTACCCTTACCGGGTCGCCCGACTCTGAATGACTGAACAGCCCATTGCTGGAAAGAGTTGCCGCGCGCACGCCGGGGACATTAGAAAATTTGTCCAGCAATTCTTGCTGGAAGCGAAGATTGGCAGCGCCTGTGTAACCACCTCCGGCGCCGTCCACTTGAAACAAGAGCAGATTCTCCGGATGGTAGCCGAGGTTCACCTGGCTCAATTTTGAAAGGCTGTGAACGAACAGACCGGCAGCTACCAAGAGGATCAGCGAGATCGCCACCTGCGCAATTACAAGCACTTTGCCGGCAGACAGACGGCGGTTTCCCGCTTCGCCAGTGGTTCCGCCCGCGCTCGATTTCAGAATTGGCGATAGATCGACGCGCGTAACTCGCAGCGCCGGGATCAAGCCGAAAAATATTGCGCTCAGAACGGTTACACCGAGTGTGAAAGCCAGCACACGCGCATCGGGTCGCAAATTAATTTGAATGACCTCACGCCCCGTGGATGCTCGCGAAACCATCTGCAGCAGCAGCGTGTCAACCCATTGCGCCAGTAGAATTCCGGCGGCTGCTCCGGCGAACGCTAGTAAAAGACTTTCGGACAGAAGTTGGCGTATCAAGCGGCGCCGGCCCGCGCCGATCGCTAGACGCACTGCAAATTCCTTTTGCCTTGCCGCGCCCCGAGCGAACAACAAGTTGGCAACGTTGGCGCAAGCTATCAGTAGAATAAGGCCCACTAAACCCATCAGGACCTTGAGCGGTTCGCCATACGCTTCTTGAAGTGTGGAACAGCCGCGTGCGCCGGCTTGAAGGTTGATGCGCTGAGACAAAAATTCTTTGCGCTCTTCCGGATTTGCGGTTGAACCTATATTGGCTTCAATCATCCGCTGGAAGACGACGTTGATGCTGGCCTTGGCTTGCTCCAGCGTAATGCCCGGCTTTAGACGCGCGATCACTTGTAGCCAAATGTTCTTATTTACCTCACCCGGCGATGGGCTCAAGAGATCGCGCCCAGGGTAGATTGCGTCTTGCATCGTGATGGGTATCCAAACGTCCGCCGCCTGTCCTGTGGTTTCGCCAAAGAATCCCGGTGGAGCAACTCCGATAATCTCGAAGGATGTCTGGTGAATCTGGATAGTCTTGCCGAGGATTGCAGGATCGAAATTGAAGCGCTGCTTCCAGAAGGCGAAACTGGCCACCGCAAAAGGAGCGCCACCGCGAACGTGGTCCATTTCCGGAGTAAACACGCGGCCGATCACGGGCTTCACCTGCAAGGTGGAAAAATAATCCCCGCTGGCCAGCCGAACACGAACTGTTTCTTCTCCGCTGGCCGCGCCGCTCGACGAACCGCGGATTGTTGCGGGCCTTTCCTCGTCGGTTTCACTGTCGGCAGCGAAAATCGAAGAAAACACTTCGTTGTGGTCGCGCAGATATTGAAATTCCGAATAGGCTAGCAGGGAACGGTCTCCCCCTTCACTGCCAAACGAGGAGCCATGTGAATCCGGATCGGTCAGCAGAACCAGCTGTTCGGGATGGGCAACCGGGAGTGTCCGCAGCAAGACGGAATCGAGCACGCTGAAGATCGCGGTGTTTGCGCCGATGCCGAGCGCCAGTGTTAACACCGCGATCGCCGTGAAACCCGGATTCTTCAGCAGCATCCGGATGCCGTAGCGAATGTCTTGTATTAAAGTTGCCATCTTCGCCCCCGAAGATTGCTCGTTATAAATCAGCGGCGGCGCGATTCGTGCGCCGCACCGTTTTGTTTTTGCCGAAGATTCACAGACACACTCGTACCACGGCAGCCGAATGCTTGCCTCGCCTGCTGCATTCACGAAGTTTTTCGGAATTCCTGTGCGAAACGACTTAAACGGACGCGGCGTGCGTGCCGACGGTTTCCTCGACGATGCGGCCGTCGAAAAGGTGGATGGTGCGGTCAGCGACGCTGGCGTAGCGCGGATCGTGCGTTACCATGCAGATCGTGGCGCCTTCGCGGTGCAGTTGGCGCAGCAAGTCCACCACCGCTTCGCTGTTCTTCGAGTCCAAGTTTCCAGTCGGCTCGTCCGCCAGTAGGATGGAAGGAGAACCGACCAGCGCTCGCGCAACGGCCACGCGCTGCTGTTGACCGCCGGAAAGCTGGGAAGGATAGTGCTTCATGCGGTGAGCCATGCCGACGCGCTCGAGTACTTCCTGAACGCGCTTC
>Ga0209006_10004828_pt1 | contig 12226 bp, 16 predicted proteins | sample JacPin_JW_Ref_O2_FD_188567 | JGI IMG/M metagenome (GOLD analysis project Ga0209006, IMG submission 188567) | Forest soil microbial communities from Algoma, Ontario, Canada - Jack Pine, Ontario site 1_JW_Ref_O2 (SPAdes) (version 2) | ecosystem: Environmental > Terrestrial > Soil > Boreal...
GCTGTGCGGCACCGGAAGCGGACGCAGCAGCAGGCCGTTGATAAGAGAAAAAACTGCCGTATTGGCGCCCACTCCCAAAGCCAGCGTAAGCAGCGCAATCGCCGTAAATCCCGGAGATTGCTTCAGCATTCGCAACCCGTAACGCAAGTCCTGCCACAAAGATTGCATCGGTTTCGCCCCTAGACTCTGCTGAAGTGAACGCAAATACTCGTCCGAACTCCCGATTAATTAAGTTGCGACCTTATATAGGGTTAGGAGCCTGGCAACAGGCAGCACCGTCCGCAATCGCGCAATCGCGGACTGGAACTGTCGCGGAACCGCACACCCTTGCCGGCTCCCCGGGACTGGCTATGAGACCGCAGAGGTTCCCTTGGCTTTGCAAGAAAGTCAGATTGTCTTCGACATCCCAGTCCTCGGCGATGCGACCATCGGCGACGCTATAAATGTCGGTCGCGATGAAGTCAATTTTCTGGCCTTGGCCACGCTTGCTCAAAAAGCTGCCGATGAAGTGGCCTGTGAAGTGGAGGTGAGTAACAACTCGGTCGCCTGCCACGATCATCTGGCGCACCTCGCAGCGGAGGTCCGGCACTGCGGTACGAAACGCTTTGGACGCGTCGAGCATTCTCTCGGCTCGAGATTATGTGGGCATGCGTTCGACCCATTTTGCGCGAAATGCGGGAGCGGGGAATGGATCCGCGAAGTATTGTGTTTCGCGCGCAACTTTGTCGCCGCTGAACTCCATGATGCTCACGGTGTAGGACGGTTTGTCGTCATACATCAGGATAAATTCGGTGACCCAAAGATCGCCGCTGCCGACGATTCGCCGGATGGTAAACCGCTTTTTGTTCGGCTGACTCTCGCGCTGGCCCTGTATGTTGCTTCGACCGCGGGTCAGCTCGCCCGACTGCGGGTATTCCAGCACCGCGTCCTCGCGATAGATCAGGTGCTCGGTCACAAAATCGTTGGCATCGGATGCCGCCCAATGCTGATCGAGTGCCGCCCGGATCAATTTGTCTCGCGCACTAAGGTTATCTCGCGCCGCGGGGTTATCTCGCGCTCCAGGATCCTGCTTTTGCTGTTGTTGACCGTTCATCTTCGGCCTCCAATATAACGCGCGGTTACGCCAAGTGGTCTAGGGCATGGTCTCGCTCGGCTCTGTTTTTCCGCTCCTTATCAAAGAGTTCTCGAATCTTTTCGGAGCACCGCCCGTACTGGCACGCCCAATTGAACCAAGCATCGAAGGTATTTCCAAAAGGGTGGCAATCCAATGATGCACCACCAGTCAAAAGGAGACTGACAAATGACGAATGGCCAGTGTGTGCAGCCAGGGAAAGAGCGGTTTCACGACGATTGTTCCGTATATCCAGCTCAGCGCCACTCTCGATGAGCAAGGAGCCGATGCTCGTGTTTCCTTCCAGCGCAGCAACCATCAACAACGTCCACGAATACTGATTCGCCATATTGGGGCTGAGTCCGTCCTCCAACTCCTTTCGGAGACGGATGATGTCGCCCTTCTTGATGAGTTTGCTGGTTTCGTCGAAAGTCATACGTTTAGAGCTTGTTTCGCGGATCGTCTTTCGCGTTTAGGTATTCCAGTCCAAGCGGGCCGATCGCGGTAATTTGCGTGACGTACTCGCCGGATTTCGCCCAGTGGAAATGGTGCGTGTTGCCGGGGAGAACGATCACAGCGCCGGGCGGATAGGCTTCCAATTTATTCGCGTCGAATTCATCACCCAGCCCGATATAAAAGACGCCGGAAATTACGGTATAGACTCGATCCTCCGGATGCTTGTGAGGCATCAGCTTCGCGCCGTGGGGCGCTTTCACCCTGATGGTGTAAGGGCCGGGCTGCGAGGGCTGGCCCACGACGACGGCCAGCAGGACGCCATGTGGAAACTCCGGGAACGGTTTCCAATCGACATCGTCGGGCAAGATGGTTTTGAAAACGTCCTGCCCGAGTTGGTGAGGGCGGACTTCACTTTGCTGCGCGCGCTTTGCGGCGCCGCTGGTTCCCTGAGACATATAAACCTCCTTCGTCAAGAAAATGTAATAGATTCGTGGCTATCACCACAGCTTTTCGAAATATGTCCGCGTACGCGTCATGCTGCAGGAGGCGAATGCCTCACCCCGGCGTGCCGGGATGAGCCACATGCTGGCCGTGTCCGAAAAATGTAGCTCAGGTCTTCAGACCTGAGGCCTTTGACTTCGCGTTGCAGCACGCCTCGCCTTCAAACGCGTCCGCCAACCTTGCGCGCCAAGCGTTAACCGTACTTGACGGAGGTGCTCTGTCCAACCTCGATAATATAGCCGTCAGGATCGCGTATGTAGCAGCGAATCTCGCCGTACTTCGGTATCGGCGGCGTGATGAACTCGGCCCCTCGACTTTTCCATAGTTCATAGCACGCTTGAATATCCGCAACGCGGAAATTCATAAAGCTGTTGATGTGATTCGGGTCGGGGACGCTGAGCGTTACCGTCGGCTTATCCGGAGTCGGCCCGCCTCCCACGTTCAGAATCATCCAGATATTCGCAAGCTGAAGGTAGGGAGGCGCGTTGCCGTCACCCATGGTCAGAATGCGAGCGCCGAAGACCTTCTCGTAGTAGCGAGCCGAGCGCTCCTTGTCGGCGACGGTGAGAAAATACGCGATGCTGATCCCTTCGCGCGGGGGCATCTCATAGCTCTTCTGTTCCACTTGTACAGCGCTCATGGATGGCTCCTTTCGCGTAGTGTATTAGTAACTTTGCACATTTGATCGACCGCAGTATTCGTTACTTGAGCATGCAGTTTGCTGATTTCGCAGACAACGGTTTTTACATCCGGCGGCATCGTCTTCTGGACAATGCCCGAAGGCCAAGGATTTATCACCAGAAACGTAAGGTCACCTGTTCTCGCTGCCACTCGGACTTGAAGTTCGTCGGACGTATCGATGTAAAGGTAATAGGGGCCCAACCTGCCACGAAAGAGACTTTGGTCCACAGCCTTCAGGGAGCGAACGATGTCGGAGACTACCTCGGCACTGACCGAACTGGTTTGGCGCTCCGACACGTGAAGCCCCACCGGTTTGTCCCACTCCACTTTGCCATCGTCTGTGAGACGCACAACCAAGAGTTTATTCTCGTGCCCACCGATCCCGTGCGTTGTGTTGGTTGCTTCAAGCACAACTGCTGGCGTGGAGGCTCCCGACTGCGGGCAGCCGTCCGCCGTATAGCAAACAGCGTTAATCCAAATCAGGATCAAGAAAACGTAAATGAGATTGCGTGACATCGGTGATTGCAAATTAACACGACCCGGCTTCAAAAACGCCCTAGAGATAGAATGTTGCGTCGGGTGCCGGACTAGCGCGGCGCGATTTGGCTCAGGTAGTAGCCGAGACGATTTTCTACATCGCCTGGCTTCTGGAAGCCGCGCTCGGTCAGCGCCTTGATCCCATTCTGCGCGGCGGGTCGGCCGAGCGAAGCAATGCACGCATCCCAACCGGCGCCGATCTCGACGTCGGGCGGCAGACTGGCGTTGACCAGCCGCTTGGTGTTGGCGATGGCCCATTTGTCGAACTTAGCGATGCGGGTTGCGAGCGCCTCGACGTACCCGTCAAGCTCGGCGTCGGGCAGCGCGCGATTAATGTAGCCGTAGGCTTCGGCTTGCTCTGCTCTGATGTCTTCCGAGCTCAAGAGCACTTCGAGAGCGCGGTTTCGCCCGATGAGCCGGGGCAGCCGAGCCATGGGGCCGCCGCCGGCGACCATCCCTACGCCCACCTCCCATTGCGAGATGATGGTTTTCTCGCGGCTGGCGAAACTCATGTCGCACGCGAGCGTGATCTCGCTGCCGTTGCCCGTCGCGCGGCCACGGATCAGCGCGATGGAAGCGACTGGCAAGTGTGTCAGGCGCACGAGAAAGTCCGGCCACGCCTCCAGGCCGGTGGGGCCTTGTGGAATGCTGGTCAGGTCCTCGATCTTGGCGGTGAAATCGGAGTGATTCAAAAAATAATCCTCAACCGCACTGTCGAAGACTACGACTCTGACCTGCTCGTCGGCTTCGAGAGCGTTCATGACTCCTTGAAACTCCTTGACCATTTGCGGGCCCATCACGTTGAGCGGCGGGTTGTCGATGGTTACACGCCAATACGCCGGCGACCGCTTTGTGATGCGGATCTGCGTGGACTTCGTAGCTGCGCTTGCGGTTGTCATGGGATTCTCCTTTGTATTTTTTGTCTCGGAACCGGTTGATTGTCCTCAACGTTTCTTGAAACTTGGATTATTTGTTCGGATTATTTGTTTGTTGCTGGCGGTTGGTTGATAAGTGCCGCTCCTGCTTTGCTGACGATCTCGTCCTGGGAATCCGCGCCGCCCGAACAACCGATTGCGCCGATAATCGCGCCTTGTTCGATCAGTGGAATGCCGCCTCGCGACGCAATCACTCCATCGAACGCGAGCAGGTAGTTGAGATGCATCACGTTGACACCGACCTCGAATTCTTTCGTCGGGCGGCGGAAGGTCGCGGCTGCTCTTGCCTTGTGCTCGGCAATCTGAATGGAGGCAAGCATCGCGCCGTCCATTCGCTGAAACGCGACGAGGTTGCCGCCGGAATCGACCACCGCCACGTTCATCTTCCAATTTCGTTTCTTCGCTTCCGCCACCGCCGCGTGAATAAGCGCCTGGGCGCGGTCTAGCGATATCGGCGGGCCATACGGAGTGTCGAAAGGCATTTTGTCGGGCACAAAGTCGAGAGGATATGTTTCCGCGGGCTGCGGCGCTCGGCTCGCACCGGCAGCGCTTCCTGCTTTCTCGTTTGGCATAAGTCCTCCTCCAAATTGTTCTCCTCTTCCATTCTCGTTGAGTTTCGAATCCCGCACGTACGAAGCTTTCAATGTTAACGAGACTCAGGTTTCGCGGCGAAGTTGTATACGATTCCCGGCAATGGAAGAGCAATGGCAGGAGCGCGTGCAATAGTCGAGAAATCGAGAAGGTGGAAGGGGGAGTTCACGGTTGGGGACGCGCATATTTCACCCCACTACAATTTGTTCGCCGCGGCATCGAAAGCGTACAACAAGCGCTCACCTATTTCAATCGCTGGGACCGGGCGCACACCATGATGATCGTGAGGAGATGGCTCACCGGCGCCGCGCGGATACGTCAGCATCCGCCGGAGCGTGTCGGAATAAATCAAAAGATTGCAGAGATTGAAGGATCGACTCAGGCGCCGGCAGTGGCAGCGCGAGCTTTTTGGTCCCCGGCCATTTGTTCCATCTGCTCCTTCATCTTCTGCTGCAGTTCCTTGGGTGTAGGTTGCGCAACGTGGGTGGCAACCATCCAAGTGTAGCCTTCGGGATCAACCACGGTGCCGCAGCGGTCGCCCCAAAACATGTCCATCACGGGCCCTTTAGGCACGGCGCCGAGTTTTACGGCCTTCGCAACCGTCTTGTCTGCGTTCTCCGTGAGCAGATACAAACTCGTTGGCGAGGCGCCGATTGTTTTTGCGCCGCGCGCACCCATCTCCGGCATTTCCGGCCCCAACATCAATGTCGTGCCGCGCAGCGTCAACTCGGCATGGATTGCCTTGCCGTCCGGACCATTCATGATCCCGCGTTTGGCAAAGCCGAACGCCTTTTGATAGAAGGCTGCCGCGGCTTTCACGTCGGTCACCGTTAGCATTGCTGTTACCGCGCCATAGTGCTTCTTATTTAGCGGATCAACTTTTGCTGGCATAACGCTCCTTTCATGCGAGAATTCGAGTTGAATTTTGGCGGAAGTTGTTCACGAACACCCCGATTCGCCGAAACTTGCGCGCAACGCAGAGGATACTCCAACGAGAAACGCGTGGTCAACGTGCGAGTCGTTGCCACAGCGCGCTGAGGGGTCGTCCACCCGCCCACAGGGTGCTACGTTAAAGGCACGGCAAAAAAACATTTTCTTTCGCTTAACTCGCAGGCGTCCTGCTACCTCTCGACGACATCTAAGTTAACAGGAGAAATAATGATGAAACAAGTCTCGGCATTCTTAATCGTGCCACTTGCTTTTGTATCTTTGGCATTTTCAGCGGTAACGGCGCAACCGCAGGCGTCCGTTGAAGGGTGGCGGCAAACCGAAAGGACTGATCCTGTCCGCGGCGACTACACCCGCTATACTTTGGTCGGCAAATTCCTTAAAGCGCCCGCCGGCGACACCGCCGCACGCCCTTCTTTAACGGTGGACTGCAGCACGCACAACCGTTCGCACAAATCGAAATTCGTGCGCGGAACTCTGGTCGTGGGCGACCCTTTGAAGATCGACTGGGTCGAGCCGGAAGAAATCCACGGAATCTCGTACTTCCCCAAAGTTGACGTCTTGTATCGACTAAACGACGCCAAAGAGGATAAAGAGCAGTGGACGCCCTCGACCGACAAAACGTCCGCCTCATTCTCCAAAAACTCGCTTGAGAAAATGCTTCGCGCGCACACCGTGGAAATAACTGCGCAGGATCAGGGTGGCGCGTCCGTGGTGATGCAGTTCGACATACCCGAGTCGAGCGTCATCGGGCAAGGCTGCGATGTGGACCAACACAAAAAGTAAGGCGTAGCGGAAGGATTGGGGCAAGCTCAAAAGAAAAGAGTGCGCGAACTTAGCACTCGCGCCCTCCTCCGACCTGAAGATGGAGCGCGCGGAAGGTTCGGTCACCCGCCAAAACACAAGTCAAAGAACATCTTCGTTTCAAAGAAAAGCAGGGGTTGGATCTAAACCCGCACGCTTCTGAAAAACGAAGCATGCGGCGCCCACGCGGGTTTCAATCGTGACGCGATTGGACGCTGGTGCCGCGCGGAATGTTCGGCCGCGCGCCACCTTCAAGGTCGAAGCGTGACTCGGCAGGGGCTCGATTTTAGATTTGGCCCTGAGAGTTCTTCGCTCGTTCAAATTCTTTTTGGAAGCCGGGCACAATTCCTTCCAGCACGCTCGACGCGCGTGTTGCCACGATGCCGAGCAACGCTCCGCCCAGAGCGTCCAGATTTTTTCGGGTCGCAGTGGCGAGCTTGCCGGGCGATTGGGCCGAAATGTTAGCGGCCGAGCTGTCGTAGCTGTTGCCGCTGTCGGCAGTAGCCGAAGGGCGGTCCGCAACAACTTTCGCTGGTCCTCGCAGCGCGCTGAACAGCGCCGAGAGAACAATGCCGCCGCCGAATGCGACTGCAAGCATCGTTCCCGGACGTTCTTCAACCTGCGAGCGCCAATCGACTACCGCTTTCGCCCGCTGCTTCAATTCGATCAAGTTATCGCTAAGCTCACTTCGCTTCTGCGCGATTTCCCACTCTATTTGATTTGTTGTTTCGCCCATTGCGCGTCCTCCTCTAAAGTTCGAATCGTTTTGTCGGGGATCAAATTTGCCTGCTTCAATTTCGCTTTACCGGCGCCGACCAAAATTCCCGCCGCGACCGTTAGCACACCGCCCACGATCAACGCCGCGAGCCAGCCTGCCATCACCAACGACATCGCATATACCGCGGCAAGAAGTAAAAACCCCAGTCCGTAGAGCGCCAGGGCCAGGCCCGCACCCAACGTTGCGCCTGGCCCTGCGGCTTTTTGCGCACCTTCTTTCAGCTCAGTCTTCGCCAGCCGAAATTCCGCCTGGACGAGCTGCGCCAGATTAGAGGCGATATCCTCCAACACTTCCGGCACGGATCGCTGCATTCGTGGCGCGTTCATAAGCAGCCCTCCTTTCCGATTCCGAATTTGTTAGTCGCGACGAAGGCTGCGCGCCACAAGGAAGCCCAACACAGCCGCAACGGCCAACGCTGGCCCCGGATAACGCTTCACGATGCCCTGTAAATCCTCTCCCATACCCTTGAGGTCGGTCTCGCGGATATAGTCTGCGGCCGCTTGTAGTTTGTCCGCGGTAGCATGCGCCACACCCGAGATTTGATCAGCAGCCGTATGCGCCGCGCCGGAGAGTTGGTCTCCACCTGAATGCAGTTTCGCAGCGGTTTGGTCCAAGGCGCCCGCGGTGCTGCTCCGGGATTCGTCGATACTGTCCACGGTTTTGCGGCCGAAGTCGGCTACTTTTTCTTTCACTTCCGCAGCTTTTTCTGAAAGCTTCATGCGTGCCGCAGTTGCGGCTGAGCCTTCCGGCTGTCCGTATGGTGTTTCGCCGGCGGGCCGCCCGTAAGGGGGTTGGCCAGAGGGGTTATTGAAGTCGTCCATATCTATTTCTCCTTTTTGCGAGTCTGGTTTGGTTTCGGCGGCAGCGGTGGTCTTGAACCCACGCAACATTCGAAGCTCGCGAACCGGACGTAGTGTCGTCTTTCCCTCAACACAAAAGTATCGGGGTCCGCTGGTATATCTTTGTGCGGCTTGCTGTAGGGACCCGTCCTTTGCCAACGATCCCAGTTCCGCATTCAGCATTCCGGGGGCCGAGCCGCCCGCCCGACGATCTCCATGGAAAGAAGCATCTTGGCGCTGAAAGGATCTGGCCGCCATCGAGGTTTGGTGCCAACATTCCGCCACGTGCAAAAATGCTGACACCGGGAATTAATCCAGTTAGCGGTATGAAATAGAGATGGATTGCGAATCGAGCGCGCGGAGATGGTTAGGATTGCTGCAGCGGCAAATACGTTGACTGGAGCGTGGCGGAATCGTAGGATTCGCGGGATGGAGGGCCGAAAAGGAAATTTCGGTCCGAATCTTCAACGAGGAGAAAGCATGTCCAAAGCGCGAGCAGGTTTGTTGATCGTGTTCATGTTGCTTCCGGTGGTAGCGGGCGCGCAGACAAAGAAGCCCGCCAAGGAAGCTCCTGCGCGACCTTCAAGCGACACGATGATTGTAGAGCCGGGCTCGGAAAAGTGGGGCGACGTTCCGGCAGGCGCCCTGGTGGGCACTCCGTCGGTTGAAATGGGCGGTAAGGTGCAAGTTGCTGTGCTGCAGGGCGACCCGATGACGGCGGGGCACTCATACACTTTGCGCCTTTCGTGTACCGACGGAACGAAGATCGCGCCGCACTGGCATCCCACGACGGAAAACGTTACGGTGATCAAAGGCGCGGCGGCCGTAGGAATGGGATCGAAATGGGACGACGCGGCGCTGAAAGAAGTTCCAGCCGGCGGATTTTTCTGGGCTGGTGCGCATATGAAGCATTTCGCGACCTGCAAGGGCGATACGATTTTGCAGGTCCACGGAATCGCGCCGTTCGTAATTAATTTTGTGGGGCCGGATGATGCGCAACCGGCGAAGAAACCGATGTAGCGCGAGTCGCCGTCTAGGTCGCAGCACGTGGCGAAAGTGGCCGGGGCGCACCACGAGAATCACGTATGCGGTCGCGCCCGTCTATCACCGTAACAGTATCCGCTAGTGTGGCATCCGAACGCGCATCGACCCAGTTAGCGGGTTCGAGGTTGGCCGAACCCGCCAGGGGTTTGTCGTGCTACTTCTTTGGACGCGACTCCGGTGGGACCAAACCTGCCGCGCGGTAGTACACGGTAAGCTGGCCGTAGATTTCTCCGGAATGCTCGACGAAGCCGTAGGCGAAATCGCTGATGCGGGTCTGCTCGTTTTCGAATGGGTCCACCACGATGTCGGACATGCCCTTATCGCCTTTCGCTTTGATGGCCGCGGCGCCGTCGGCGAATGTCTTCTTCACGTATGCGACCATTTCAGCTTTGGTTTTGAACGTGTCCGGCTTGGGATCGGCCAGCGGGGGCATTTTTTCGCCGCGCACGATATTAATGAAAAACTCGTTCGCGTGAGCGGCGTGAATCATGCGCTGGGCGAAAGTCCCGGCGGTTGGCGCGGCCTTGAAGTCCAATTTGTCCTCGGGGAAATCTTCGGCCATATCGATCAGTTTGCGTCCAATGTCATTCCACTGTTCAAGCACGGCTTCCGAAGGGCTGGGCACGGGCTTGGGCGCGTCTTTTTTCGCATCCTGCGAGCGTGCCGGTGTGACTAGGATTGTGGCCGCAAAGATCGCTACGGCAAATGTGCGTACGCCTTTCAACATCGTTGCGTTCATAATTGACGGCTTCATTGGCGATTCCTCCTGTCAGGCTTACGGGCGCATGTTACAGGAATTTGTGCGGGAGGAAAACATTGTCGCGAAGTGACACGTTCGAGCGTTGCGGCCAAAGTGGCAGGCCCGAAAAAAGTGCAAACTACGTGGGCGTCTACTGCCGGACGCACGAGCGGCTGCCGATGTTAAATCCAAATCCACACCGAAATGCGATTGAGCGGAGAGTGCTAAAGGGTTACGATTACGCCTTGACGAACATCCATGAATTCCGCGAATAGAATTCAACGGCTTTGGAGTTGGCAGAGCGTTAGATGGTTGCTCTTGCTCCTTGTAATCCCAGTGGCTTTTTGCGTTGGTGTCTTTATTCTGTTCTTATCGACCTACTTGATTCAGATCCTCTATTTTGATTTTCTTGATCACATGCACCGCTATGCTCCGCGAACAGTGGCGTCCTTCGTACTTCTTTCGTCGGGTACCTCTGCCGCTTTGCTCGTCGTTGCAATAATAATAGGTGCCGTTCTGGCCGCAATAAGCCCAGGTGTTCGCAGGCACACGCGAACTGCTTCAGCAGTCTTGGTGGGAGGTTTTCTCGTGGCCTGTCTCGGGATCGCCATGTTTGTTGTCGCACGATCGAGGCCTAATAGGAAGATTGCAACGGCCAAACCCGTGTGGATAGCGAAACTCGACTCGATTCCGTCGCATTCCAATACCTTCGCGGCGACCCGACGTATGGTATTCCCGGATATTGAACATCTTGTGATTGCCTCTGCTAGCGAACTTAGGACACTGGATACCCGCTCAGGCGAGGTAATAGCGGAAAGGCAGGTCGGACGGGAGCCATATATCTTCGCATCTTCGGGCGGCAAAGTCGTTCTCTCGGCCGGAGGTCAGCTTCAATTGCTGTCCCCGCAGCTCACCCCTTTGAATATATCGTTTCCTTTGACTGGTGGTGAGGCAAATGAGGTATCGCCTTCTGGCGCACGCATTGCGTGGCAACGATTTTCAAAAGACCCTCCGAAGACCATTTTTCTCGACACGGAGTCACTCAAGACAGCGGAAACATTTGCGTCCTGCCACGTCGAAACCATGTCTGATCACCTCGTTGCCGAGTCCGTAGTTTTGGTCAACGAAGGGAGCCAACCTGCCATCAATGTGTGCGAACCTGGTGTCGCAGAACATATCCTCTATCGCGGGCCAAATCAGCCTTCTTACTCTTTCTATTTGAACAATAAAGCGATGCTAATGATCGTGGGGGATCACCTTAAGGTAATCGACAGTGAGGGTAGGCTATTGGGTGAAGACGAATGGCCCGGCGAAGAGATTGGTTTTGCTGGTGTCTCCCGCGACGGTAGTCGGTTCGCCATCGCGACGGAAAGGTGGGGGTTTGGAGATCCTGCTCATATCAACAGAGAATCTATCGTTGTTTATGACGCGTCAACTTTTCGCGCTCTTCTGGAAATTCCTTCCGAGTACGCTCCCTACTTGCAGTCATTGTCCGCCTTCACGGCGGATGGGAAAGCATTCGCTATCGGTTCGGGTTCCGATGTCAGGTATTTCCATATCCCATAAGAACAAGCACCGCGTTGTCATTTGTTGAATAAATAGAGCAGGAGGCGGGTCAGAAACAGATCGGCGATTAGGACGCACACGGAGGCGTCCACGAAAGCCATGATCGTGGCGCGGCCCACGCCTGCTGTGCCGCCTTCGACGCGGAAGCCGCGATAGCAGCCCACTGTGGCCACGATGAATCCGAAAACGACCGGCTTGGTGAATCCGATCACCAGGTCACCGAAAGCCAAAGCCTTCACTGCGCGTGTCCAGAATTCCTGTGTATTGATGTGCAGCGTGAGACTTGCCACCAGGAATCCGCCGAACAGGCCCGCGGAATCTCCGACGGCTACCAGCAGCGGGAGGATTAAGACCGTTGCAAGCACGCGCGGGGTCATCAGCTTGCGAACGGGGTCAATGCCCATCGCGCGCATCGCGTCCACCTGTTCGGTAACTACCATGGACCCCAGTTGGGAAGCCATGCCCGTCGCGTTTCGTCCCGCGACCAGCAGCGCGGTGAACACGGGACCGAGCTCGCGCACGAGCGACAGCGAAAGCGCGTCACCGGTTAAAACCGTTTCGCCGAAGCGGCTAAATTGCGAAGCGGCATTCAACACAATCACGCCGCCCACGCAAAAAAGCGCGGTGCAGATAATCAGCAGGGAACCCACTCCGATCTGGTCCATCTGCTCGACCATGTCGGCAGAGTAAGCATGC